>Ga0256405_10001535_pt1 | contig 62007 bp, 56 predicted proteins | sample RumenRJG_02DNA_FD_189096 | JGI IMG/M metagenome (GOLD analysis project Ga0256405, IMG submission 189096) | Bovine rumen microbial communities from Lethbridge, Alberta, Canada - RJG_02 | ecosystem: Host-associated > Mammals > Digestive system > Stomach > Rumen | place: Canada: Alberta... | reverse complement strand
CTTATCCAACTTATCAAACCTATCAATGTACCCCACCCCCTACCCCCTCCCGCAAGGGGCGGGGATAAACCTTACCCCAACCTCCCCCGCAGGGGAGGAGAAATAGTTACGTCATTCTGAACCTGATTTGTACTTATCAAACCTATCAAACTTATCCAACTTATCAAACCTATCAATGTACCCCACCCCCTACCCCCTCCCGCAAGGGGCGGGGATAAACCTTACCCCAACCTCCCCCGCAGGGGAGGAGAAATAGTTACGTCATTCTGAACCTGATGTGTACTTATCAAACCTATCAAACTTATCCAACTTATCAAACCTATCAATGTACCCCACCCCCTACCCCTCCCGCAAGGGGCGGGGATAAACCTTACCCCACCCCCTACCCGCAGGGGAGGAGAAATAGTTACGTCATTCTGAACCTGATGTGTACTTATCAAACCTATCAAACTTATCCAACTTATCAAACCTATCAATGTACCCCACCCCCTACCCCCTCCCGCAGGGGAGGAGAAATAGTTACGTCATTCTGAACCTGATGTGTACTTATCAAACCTATCAAACTTATCCAACTTATCAAACTTATCAATGTACCCCACCCCCTACCCCCTCCCGCAAGGGGCGGTGATAAACCTTACCCCACCTCCTAACCCGCAGGGGAGGAGTAATGTCTAAAGCCCCTCACTCCAGCCCTCACGCATAAAGCTTTACACTCTTTATCTCTGCTTCAGTGGTTTGCTTTGTATTTTAAATTTTTTACATCCCTAACCATAAACTAACATTTTTGTTTTAATATTGTATCAGAATGGATTATTTTAAGAAGGATGAAATTGATTACGGATATATTGTTTAAATATATGAAATGCATAATTATAATGCTATTAATGTTAGGGATTGTCGGAATGAACGATGCTGTTTTTGCTGCATCTTCAAGTTTAAAATCCGGTGTTACCAAGCAACAAAAAAATAAAGAAGATGATAAAAAATTTGAATTATACTATTTTTGGGAAAATTATGTAGATGAATACTTATCATCATATGTTTTTGAAGCTTTAGAAAAAAATCCATCCCTAAAAATTGCAAACGACAGATTAAGGCAATCACAAGCTTTATTAGGAACAATTAATGCTCAAAGACTCCCTCATATCGGTGTTAATCCAAGTGTTTATCCGTATAAATCCCTGTCAGGGAAAAAATATAGTTCTTACAACGATATTTCCATGCCTTTATTGTTTAATTGGGAAATTGATATATTCGGCAAACTTTCTGACAAGGTGCAATCCGGTAGATATGACGTCAAAATAGCTAAGGAAGATGTTAATATAAACAAGTTATCTCTAACTTCAGAAGTTTGTGCAATGTATTTTAATATTATTCTCACTGCTGAATTGATAGAAAATGAAGAAGAAATTCTTGAAAATCTTGAAGAAGTTCTTAAACTAAAAAAACAACTCTACGAAGGCGGAATAATAAAGTATGATGATTTGTATATTACAGAGTATGAAAAAATAAATACCCAAAATGAACTGAATTCACTATATAAGCAAAGAGATATTTTGTCACATGCTTTCTCTTTTTTAAGAGCGGCCGCCCCTAAAGAAAATATTCACCACAAAACAATGGAGGAAACAACACTTCCGTTTTTGCCTGATGCGGAAATTAATTCAGATTTAGTGTTCAACAGGCCTGATGTTATACAGGCAGAGTATGCTATTAAAAAAGCGGCATTTGATGTCAAAGTTGCAAAAAAAATGTTTCTTCCTTCTTTTAATTTGAATGATATGGTAGGTTTTGAAAGTTTTAGGGCCGGAAGATTATTAAACTGGGACAGTATTGTTTATCAGATTGGGGCAGGAATGTTGCTTGATTTATATTCCGGAGGATATAAAAAGCATTTTCTAAAATATAATAAAGAAGTTGCTCTTGAAAAATTGCATAAATATGATTACACGCTGCTTGATGCGGTAAGAGAAGTAGAAGATTGCCTGTCAAGTTACAAGACAGATTATAAAGCATTTGTTGATTTCAAAGCAATGATGACAAATTCTCAACATTATTATGATGTTGCGCATACAAGATATCTTTCGGGTATAGGCAACAGAATTGATGAGCTGGATTCAAGACGACAATATTTAATAAATGAAAATGCTGCAAATAAAGCAAAAGCCGCATCGTTAATAGATACGGTAAGTTTATATAAAGCATTAGGGAGTAGAATTCATGAGTAAATTTATAAAAGCAGCTTTAAAATATTATTATACAGTATTTGTATTTGCTCTTTTCATTCTAATTTTAGGTTTAGTTGCGATATTTTTTACTCCTACGGATATATTCCCCGAAATCAACACTCCAGCCGTTGTTGCGGTATGGAATTACAACGGAATGCCGGCTAAAGACGTAGAAAACCGTATTGTTTCAATTGCGGAACGTGCATATTCAGCAAATATGAATGATGTTGAACATATTGAATCTCAGTCCCTATATGGTGTTGGGGTAATAAAAGTATTCTTGCACCCCGGAGCGGATGTCAATACTGCGATAACACAACTAAGTTCGGCATCACAAGTTGCATTAAACAATATGCCGCTTGGAATAAGACCGCCGCAAGTTATAAAATACACTCCTACAACTATTCCTGTATTACAGGTTGTAGTATCTTCAAAGAAAATTCCACTACTAGATGTGTCTGATTTGGCACAAAATATAATAAAAGTCCAAATGTCTAAAGTTGAGGGTTCTCAAATTCCATTACCTATGGGTGGTTTGTCGCGTCAAATAATGGTTGACCTTGATATGCAAAAGATGGAAGCACGTGCTCTAACGCCTTTAGCTATAACAGATACTCTTGCTGAACAAAACGTCATATTGCCCTCAGGGAACGCTAAAATAGGCGGATTTGATTATTATATAACATTAAATAATGCAACAAGAACGATTGATGAAATGAATAAGTTCCCTATAAAATCAAAAGACGGTGAAACAGTTTATTTAAGGGATATTGCATATATTCATAACGGGAATGCTGTTCAGGAAAATGTTGTTCGTCATGACGGGGTTGCAGGAAGCTTAATGACGGTTTATAAAGCGGGAAAAACATCAACCATAAAAGTTGTCGATGGGTGCAAAAAAATAATTCCGGTAATCAAAAAAATGGTCCCTTCGGGATTCAAATGAATGAATTATTTGACCAATCCATATTTGTTAAAAGTTCTATTCATAGTGTCGTTTTTGAAGGAACACTTGCTGCTATTCTTACAGCATTAATGATTTTACTGTTTTTAGGCAGTAAACGTTCTACGTTTATTGTTGCGGTTTCTATTCCTCTATCAATATTATTTGCAATAATTTGTCTGGCATTATGCGGGCAAACTTTAAATATTATGACTCTTAGCGGTATGGCTCTTGCTATCGGTATGCTTGTAGATAATTCAACAGTTGTGCTTGAAAATATTTTAAGAAATAAAGAAATTTATAAAAACAGAATGACTTTGCAGGAAATCATCTGTAAATCTGCTTCAGAAGTTGCAGTACCTACTTTGGTTTCAACATTATCAATCTGTATGGTTTTTGCACCTATATTTTTAATGAAAAGTGCTACAAAATTTTTATTTGCTCCAATGGCATTATCCGTAATATGTGCAATGATAGGTTCTTATTTATTATCTAATACAATAGTTCCCGTTATGGTTGATAAACTTTTAAAGAAAACAGAAGTGCTTAAGACGGATACATTATTATATAATTTGCATGAAACAGTAAATAAAAGTTTTGCTAAATTAAGAAGGGTATATAAACAGTTCTTAGTAAAACAGGTTATGAGAAATCCTAAAAAGACATTGCAATTTTCCGCTCTTGTTATCGCAATTTCCTTTTGCCTGTTACCGTTTATCGGAGAGAATTTCTTCCCAAGTGTTGATGCGGGGCAAATCAGGCTTCATGTATATGCTCAACACGGAACCAGAATTGAAGATACTGCAAGAGCTTTTTCTGATATAGAAAAAACGATTAAAACAGTTATTCCTGAAAAAGAAATTGATACAATGCTTGATAATATCGGAATTCCTGTAAGTATGCTAAATCTTGCATTTATGGATAATTCACAGTTGGGAATGGGTGATGGTGAAATTTTAATTTCCCTAAAGAAACATCACAAACCTACACAGAAATATATTAAAAAACTTCGTAAAGTTTTAAATGAAAAATATCCTAATATGACGTTTTTCTTCCAAAGTGCTGATATGGTCGGGAAAATTCTTAATTTTGGACTGGCTTCCCCTATTGATGTTCAAATACAAGGTGAAGATACAAAAGCTAATTATGCTCTTGCTCTAAATATGCTTGATGATATTAAAAAAGTAAAAGGAGTCGCAGATGCTCATGTTCATCAAATTACTGACTATCCGGAAATAAAACTTGAAGTTGATAAAGTAAAAGCAGCTGATATGGGATTAACACAAGCAGAGGTTGCGAAAAATATGATTATTGCACTTTCATCAAGTGCACAAGCAATGCCTGCGTATTGGGTTGACCCTGAAAATGGCGTTAATTATCTGCTGGCATTACAAGTACCACCGTATTGGATAAATTCGGTTAAAGATGTAATGGATGTTCCTCTGGCATTTAACGGCAATAAGCCGGTTCGTTTGTCCAATGTGGCAACTATACATGAAAGCAAAGCTCCGAGTGTTGTAAATCATTATGATATCATGCCCGTTTACGATATTTTGATAAATATTCAGGATAGGGATTTAGATTCTGTTGCTGATGATATTCATAAAATTGTTAAAAAATATGAAAAACAAGCACCAAGCGGAACATTTATAAATATTTTAGGGCAAGCCAATGCTATGAAAACAGCATTTACCTCTTTAATTTCAGGATTATTACTGGCGTTAATTTTGGTATACCTTTTAATTGTTACTAATTTCCAATCCTGGAGAAATCCGTTTATTATAATAACCCCTGTACCGGTGGCTTTGGCGGGTATATTGTGGATGTTATATGCAACGGATACGACTTTTAGTATACAGGTTATGATGGGTTCTATTATGACTATTGGGGTATCGTGCTCAAATTCTATTTTAGTTGTTTCATTTGCAACAGATAAAATGAAAAAAGGATTTAACTCTGTAAGGGCAGCTGTCGATGCCGGATTTACGCGAATAAGACCGGTTATAATGACCGCGTTTGCTATGATTTTGGGTATGTTGCCAATGTCTTTGGGATTAGGTGAAGGCGGAGAACAAAATGCTCCAATCGGCAGAACTGTAATCGGTGGATTATTATTTGCAACATTTGCGACCTTGGTAATTGTACCAATGCTATTTGCAATTATGAATAAAAATAAAAAATATAGTGAGGAATACGGATTATGATGAATAATATACTGGAAAAAATTAAAAAGCATAAAGTAAAATCAAGTGTTATTGGGGTATTTGTTTTTATGTTTTTAGTTGGGTTTATACCCAAAGTTACAAGGGATATTATTGCGTGGAAAAATGCTAAAAGTTATGAATACGTTGCGCTTTATGAAAATCCGAAAATTGAAAGCGGAGATTCGGCTCTTGAACTTAGCGGTGAGTTAAAACCTTATATGCATACTGAAATATTCTCAAGAATTAACGGAATAATAAAGATGCGTTATGTTGAATTAGGAGATAAGGTTGTCCAAGGACAGCTATTGGCGACTATAGATTCTCCCGATTTGGATGAAGAAGGACAAAGTGCTACTGCAACGTTGATTTCAGCACAAAAAAGACTGCTTGAAGCCGAATATCAATACAATTTTAGCAAACAAAGTTATGACAGATATAAACAATCCTCAGAAGGCGGTGCTATTTCAAAGCAGGAACTTGATGCAAAATATAATGAATTTAAAACTGCTGAAATGAATTATCAAGCAGCAAAAGCAGAAGTTAAAAGAGCGCAGGCGATGAAAAACAGAATTCAGGCTCTAATGGATTATAAGAATGTTCGTGCTCCGTTTAGCGGAGTAATAAGCAAATATAATGTGGATGTAGGGGCAAATGTTGTAGCAGGGGGAAGCAGTACAAGTACAAGTTTGTTTGAAATTCAACAAATTGATAAATTCAGGGTAAGTTTAAATATTCCACAGAATTACATTCCTTATGTAAAACTTGGTATGACTGTTGATTTGTACACTCCGAACAATCCTAAAAATAAATTTAAAGGAGTAATTACTCAGAATTCACAAACATTGGACCCTGTTTCCCGAACAATGGAAGTTGTAGCAATTATAAATAATGATGAAAAATCCGCTTTATATCCAGGGTTGTATGTAAAATCAGATATTAATATTAGGGGAGAAGAAAAGATTATAACGGTTAATCCTTCATGTTTGACTACATTAAATACCGGCAGATATGTTGTAACTGTAAATAAATCAGGAAAAATTCATTTTCAACAGGTGCTTACGGGACGTGATTTTGGCGATAAAGTCGAAATTTTAGAAGGACTCAATGGAGATGAAAATCTCATAATAAACATAACAGACGATCTTCAAGACGGACAAACTGTTAAGTGGAGAAAAAATGAAGTATTAACTCAGAATTAACATTTTATTGATTTTATAGCTGTTGTTCCCTAACTTTAAACTAACAATTAAGTTTTAAGATTTTTATAAGGCGCACGAATTTAAGAATGGGAAGAAAATATGATGGCAGACTTGCACATCCTGTCGGGATTAATGTTGTAGCTTTAAAAAGACGTGGAGTAGAACAATCTGTCAGAACAGAAATAAATTCAGCATATAAATTGTTAGTTTCTGGTGAATATAATACAAGTCAGGCAATAGAAAAAATTAATGAAGAAATTTCTGGCAATGAATATGTTCAAAAAATGGTTCAATTTATAAAAGATTCTAAAAGGGGTGTTTGTTTGAGAACTGATCGTGATTAATATAGATCGAAACAAAGAAATACAGATGGTAGTGAAAAGCTAGAATAGTAATTCATAAGTAGTAATTTTATTGCGGTAAAATAATTTTAAAAGTTGAGCCTTTACCGACTTCACTTTCTACACTTACACTTCCTTTGTGGAGTTGAGCAATATGTTTTACAATCGCAAGTCCCAAACCTGTTCCGCCTGTTCTTCTGCTTCTTGCTTTATCTACCCTGTAAAATCTTGTAAATAGCTTATCTAAATGAGCTTCTTGAATTCCTATGCCGTAATCTATTACGGAAATTATTGTATTTCCGTTTTCTTGCTCTGTGATTACATCAATTTTTGAGGATTGTGAGTATTTAATGGCATTATTTAGAAGATTTATAATTGCTGTAATAAGCAAATCTTCATTTGCAAAAACTTCCAAATCGCATTTTGGGGAGAAAGAAATATTTGTATTTTGTATATTTATATAAGAAATAGCCTTTTCTACCATTTTATTAAGGTTAAATGTTGTAAAATTTTTGTTTTCGTTAGTTTGTTCAAGTTCAATTTCAGAAAGTGATAAAATATCATTTACAAGTTTATTAATATTGTCAGTTTGAGAAAGTATTATATCAAAGCATTCCCTATCACTATCTGCAATTGAATTTTTTGTATCCAAAAGTTCAATTGCAGAATTAATTGTTGCAATTGGAGTTTTTATTTCGTGTGTCATATCCTGAATAAAAATCGAACGGTATTCTTCCAATTTTTTTAGTCTTACAATTTGGTTTTTTAATTTTAGTGTCATTTGTTTAATTGCAATAGATATTTCTTGCAATAGTCCCTCTTTTGAAACTTTGACTTCTGTATCCAATTCGCCATTTGAAATTTTTACAACACTGTCTTCCAAGTTGTTAAACGAATTTCTAATGGTTGAAAAAACATAAATAAAATATCCGCTCAAAAGGAGCAAACAAATAACAAAGAATATGATTATATTTATTTGAGAATTTATTAATGAAGAAACAAAATCATCTTCCTGTAAAACAAGTTCAAGATAGTATTTTTTATTTTTTATATCAAATTCACTAATATCGGATAATTTTTGCTGTTTTATGATGCTTTTGTATTTTTCCCATTTGCTCAATTGGCTGTCAAGTATATGAGTATCCTGATCAAGTTCTTTATTATCAAGTCTTGTTCCGGCAATTAACTTTTTATCTTTATCGAAAATTTGAAAAGAAACATCATTTTCGTTTTTGAAATTTTCACAATATTCCATTAATCCGGAATTATCATTTTTTGACAAATAGGGTGTTGCGGCCAGCTTTATTTGTTTTTTATAAAAATTTATTTCATTTTTTTCACCGTCTAAATGCAAATGATTTATTTGAATAAAATTGTATAAAGAAATCACGATAAAAACTGCTAAAATACCAAGCAGCCATATAATCTTATTTATCCAAAATAAATCTCTTTTTTTCATGCAATTTCCCTTAATTTGTATCCGGAGCCTCTAATTGTTTCTATATCTTGTCCTCTTTGGCCGAGTTTTCTTCTCAAATTTACAATTTGAACATCAACAGCTCGCTCTGATATATTAAAACCTTCATCTCCTCTCAGTATTGAAAGCAGGGAAGAACGGCTGAAAACTATTCCGATATTTGAAATAAAAGTATCTAAAATTTTGTATTCAAAATTTGTCAATTCAACTTCTTTATCCTGAACTTTTACAATCATTTTATCAGTGTCAATAATAATATCTTTATATTTTTTTATGCCGCCAACGGAATTCAAAGACTCTAAATGAGCCTTTATTCTAGCTAAAAGAATTTTGTTGCTGAAAGGTTTTGTAATGTAATCTATAGCTCCGGCCCTAAAGCCTTCTAGGACATCCTCTTCCATTTTTTTAGCTGTAATCATAATTACTTTTGTATTTTTGTAATTGTTGTCATTTTTGATTATTTTGCACAAAGAAAAACCGTCAAGTTCCGGAATCATAACATCAAGCAAAATTAAATCCGGTTTGTCTGCTTTAATAAGATTTAGTGCTTCATTTCCGTCAAATGCGCATCTTATTTTATAGTAGCCGTCAGCTTGAAGCATAAGCTCCATAACTCTATTTAGTTGAATTTCATCTTCAACAATAAGTATTTTTGCATCTTTTATGCTCATAAATTAATTATACTATCAAAATTATTAGCATTTTGTTAGTTTTATTTATATTTATTGTTCCTGAACCGGAAAGAGTATCATTTATAGTTATTTTACCGGTTTCGGCAGCGTTCATATTGATAACAGAATTATTTTCAATTACCGGAACAGTGTTATCTTGTAATAGCATTTGCGGCATCCGCTGCAAATAAACCACACAATATAGCTGCAAATAATATTTTTTTACTAAACATACTCATCTCATTTAAAACACCTTACTGACTACTACATTTATAAAGTTGTTATTCAAATGATAATACAATTTATATACTAAAAGTCTAAAATAATATTTTCTATTGTTCATACAATTTGCCAATCAGTTTGAGATTTTCTATCAATCTCCGCAGGAGGGATTCGAACCAAGATTTGTAAAATTTCTTGTTATAACTAGCTTTTAGTTATACAAAATTTTTCATTTTGCTTGAACCACATTTGTTTTGAATCTTATATTTAGCATTAAATTACTTGTATTTGCAAGTAATTTAACTATGTCTAAATGTATTGTAACGAATATTTTTGCTTATTTCAATACAAGTGTTTTTTACTTTGGCAACTTTTTGCAAAACTATATGACAACTGCATTCAAACACAAAAATTCACAATAAGAAAGTCTGAAAACTATTGATTTTTCGCCAAAATTAGCAACTATTTTATGAAGATAATTTACAAATTCCTGAAAATCAATGTTTTCTGCCAAGAATTAGACAAGTATATGAAATCCTAATTTTTACCCAAATAACCTAACAAAACCTTTGCCAAAGTGGACGATAATGTTTCTATGCCCAAATCACGCAACGCATTGGTAATTACTGCAAACTTTGACTTATCAGTGTTCTCTTTTTTTATAAGACTTTCTAATTCTCTAATTTTTGCGTTTCCAAGTTCTTCATGTAATATTTGTAATATATCAACATTTATTGTCTGATGTTGATTGACGGTAGTGCTATTATTAACATTTATGCCTCTATCATTGTTATTTTTTTGAGGCAAACCGTTTATAGAAAGAGAATCAATAAAGCCTTGAAGAATTAATTTTGCATTATTTTTTTCTTCTTCAAAACTTTTACTAAATATCACTCCAATATCATAAATGCTATTTCTTTGTATTTGTATGAATTGAGAGGACTTAGGTTCTAAGATATTGCTTACAAAAGAAACTAAATATGTATGCCATTGACTTAGCTCATCTTTATTTTTAAGTTGTTCTAATTCATTAAGTTTGTCGTTTAATTTTTTAATAACAGATTTTAGTTGTTTTTTATTCTCTTGTATTTCAAGTTTTTCCAAAGCTTTCATTTTTCCTCCAAGCCTAAATTTATTACATTATACAAATATATTACTTTGCTATTGGTATATAAACTTTCTTAAGAGGAATTAATGATTTACCTTCTGCTGAAAAATTATCATAGTGTAAGGATAACAAATTCGCTAAATCGTCTATATCAATCAGTTTCAATGGGATATTTGAACGTTCTGCTTCATAATGGGCATCTTTTGAAAAGCCTCCTGTACTAATATACAAACATTTGTCATTTGGATTTCTCCCTCCTGTAAAGGTTCTTATATCTTGAGAACTCATTTGTCCTTTTCTATGTTTCACTTCTGCAAAAATACGAGGATCTTCTAAACCTAAACCATCCTTTGATGCAAATACATCTACACCTCTATCCGCTCCTTTTTTAGTCCTTTCTGCAATATACCCCATAGCATTTAAAATCTCTTTTACAAGTTCTTCCATATCATCAGGAGATAAATTATTTATAGCATCTTTTAAATTCTCTTTTGCATTTTCTAATAATGTATTTGAAAATTCTATATTATCTTCAATAATAGTAGATTCTTCTTTTTGTTTAACATTTTTATTTTCATATAACTTCAGTATTTCGTCTTTTTGTTCTGAAGTTAATTTAAAAATGGTTTGAGATGCACCTAATGAATTTTTGGTTTCATTAGATATTAAATCCCTTGAAATAACTTTATCAAACCATTTGACTGCCCTTGTGTGTGGGTCTTCAAATTTAATATTAAATTTATAATCACCTGTAATTTGTCCAAGATGATAAACCCTTAAAGATGTATCATAAGTCAATACATAATCATCTTTTTTCATTTTATTTACAAAACTATCGCATATACTTGACCAAACAGGAATTGCTTTCAGTTTTTGCGGATATTCCTTTTCCATTATTTTTTTTATATCATCTCTTGATAAATTAGAAAAAGATGTACTTGAACACCAACCAATCGATACAATATTATTATCAAGAAATAAAGGTAATAAACTACCACCTAAAGACCTAACAATCCACATCGTTGTCATATAAATATCTCCTTTTATACAATAATAACATAAAAATAAAATTATAAATTTTACTACCAACTTTTTATAAAATTTTTCCAAGTTTGAATTTAGCAAAAATCAGTAAAATTTTTCAATATTTTTGTAAAATATTTAATAAAATTTTCAAACTACCAATTATTTAGAAAAAATCAATATTGCCCGAAATTCTTGAACTGACTGCAATAAGATTTAATTGGTTATAAACCTTGCGCAGAGCCAAATTACAATATATTCTCAAACTGTCTGCAATTCCGAAACTACCAGAAATAATACAAAAATGATGATTTTATTTTTATAAATTAAAGTCCGGTTATCAGAATGTAACCGGACTTTAATTCGGAGAAGGTGGGATTTGAACCCACGGTACAGGTAACCCCATACAACACCTTAGCAGGGTGCCGCCTTAAGCCACTCGGCCACTTCTCCGTAAGACGGCTACAATCTTTGAAAGACTGCACATGCATTCTAGCATAAACTTTTTTTTTTGAAAAGCCTTTAAAAAAACTTTTTCTAAGCTATAATGTTATCAGTTATTTTGAAAGGTTGAATATTTATGATTGAAATGAAAGTTATGGGTATAGCTCTTGATACGAGAACAGGTTCCCCTATTGTAGTTTTACACGATAAAGAAAATAGAAGGGCTCTGCCTATTTGGATTGGGTCTGCTGAAGCAAGTTCTATTATCAGAAAAATAGAAAATCTGAATGTCTCTCGTCCTATGACCCATGATTTGGTTATAAATATTGTTGAAAAAACAGGGTATTCTGTTTCTAAGGTCGAAATTAATGATGTTGAAAAAGAAACTTACTATGCAACTATATATCTTAAAGACAAAAATGACGAAATACTTGAAATTGATTCAAGGCCGTCTGATGCAATAGCAATTGCTATAAGGGTTGAGGCTCCAATATATGTCAGTGCAAAAGTTCTTTCAAATGGTTCTGTTTCAACAGACAGCGCGAAAGATGCTCAAGAAGCCGAAGAATTTAAGGATTTTATTCAAAATATCAAGCCTTCTGATTTTGCAAAACTGATGAAAGACAGTGATCAACACGAAAGCGACCAATAAATTTTTCTTGTTAAAATATATTAAGCAGTACATTTTTTCAAAAATCTTGTTATTGCTTGTTCTTGGATTTTTTCTATATATTTACTCAAAATAATATAGATAAAAAAAACGTTTATGTTAAGATACTTCCTAGAAGGACTGGTTGTGAAAATAAGATGGCGAAGGTTCATATATTAAAATGGCTTTATAAACATTCCCCCGTAAATTTTTATAGTGTTACGGAGAACGGTGAAACTATTATAAAATCAGTTAATAATATATCTGTAGGCTATAAATTTGATAAAGTTTTTCCTCCGGAAGTTATTGAAAAATTACGAAAAAATACGCGCCTATTCAAACGCTGTTCAACTTTGCTGATTTTATTTTCTTATATTGCTCTTGTGTATGGGGTAATATTCCCTAATTATACTTATTTTGAAGGCAGTGCAGAACATGTTTTGTGGTTTTTATTATTTGTAATTGCAATCACGGTGTTAATAGCTTTTATTAATAGTCGTATTTACGAATTTTATTTGAGAAAAAATTATGGCAGTTATGAAAGAACACATTTCCCGTCTTCAAATTCTATTGAGGATCAATCTTATAGGGATTTCAAATTGGAATTAGTAAAAATATTTGTGCTTGTTATTGCTATTGTGGGAGTATATTTTTGGATTGGTTCTCCGCATATAAATACGATGAACATGATTTCGCAAGGTCGTTATGAAGATGCGGTAAAAATGACTACTATATGGTCAAAAATCATTCCTAATGACCCAAAATGGTACTCTTTGCGAGCATATGCCAAATTTCATTCCGGAGATTTTGAAGGGGCGATAGAAGATTATGACAAAGCGTATAATCTTGAAAATGATGAATATAAGATGATGAATTTTGATAACAAGATTTATGTTCGTTATGCTCAGAGAGATTATAAGGGTGCGTTGAAAGATTTCGACACTGAAATAAGTAATGCAAAGGATGATTATGACAGAGATTCTTTGTTGTGGGATAAGGCGCAATTTTTGTATAATATTGAACGCTATAACGAGGCACTAAAAATTTATAATGAGCTTTTGGTTAACGCTGAAAGCGACAGAATATATTTAATACAAAACAGATTATATTATGAACGTGCGCAGGTATATATGCGCCTAAATAAGGAAGAAGAGGCACAAGAAGATTTGGACCGAGCTTCAGAGATGAACTTGGAACCGAATTTCCAAAATCCGATACCTGCACCGACGTTGTTGCTTGGAAGTTAAAAATAAAAGCCCCCGGATTATTCCGAGGGCTTTTATAATATATTCCCAAATTTTTCGTAAAGCGGATTTATTCATCCGCCGGAAAGGATTTTGTCCTTTCCTCTTTTTCCTTGCCAATGATTAACTCAACAATGTTTCAAGTAAATTAGCGTTTTGCAAAGCGCCTGATGATTCTTTAATCTTTTGTTTGTAGATGTAAGTTCTAAGTGCTTCACGAATAAGCTCACTTCTTGATCTGTTTTCTCCTGTTGCGACCTGATCGATTCTTGATAAAAATTCTTCAGGCATAGAAATTAATACTCTGGCCATATATTCTCCTTTTTCTCAATGTGTTTTTCTATATATTAATAAACGCATTGGCCTATAAAAAAGTGCTAAAATTTATTTCAAAAGTATATACCAATTTTTAAACCCCTTGTGTTTAGTGAGTTTCAGAGATAAATTCATGTTAATAAAAGTTAACATATTTAAAAGAAATAAGTGCTTGAAAAATATTTTTTAGCATGTAGAATGATTGTACCGATAGATAAGCGGGGGTAATTCAGTGGTAGAATGCTTCCTTGCCAAGGAAGATGTCGCGAGTTCGAGCCTCGTCTCCCGCTCCATAAAGAGAAGTCCTGTAAGGGACTTCTTTTTATTAGCTGAAGATAGAACGAGAAGTTGTGTTTTTGCGAGCAAGAAAAGAGCCTCGTCTCCCGCTAATTATAGAAATTTAGGGCAAATTTCATTCCACCGAAAGATATTTTAATTTAGTAATCTAGCAAAAAATTTCATGTTTGTTTTATGTATAATATAATAGTTCTATCGAAAGGATTTAGCATGAGTTATATTTCACGAATAGAAAAATATTTTGATATGTACAATCAGTATATGTGGGGCAAAGTTGCAAAAATGCTTTACTCAGGTTCTGCAAATTCGATAAAACCGCACGCTGATGTAAAAAATGTCGTAAATACAGTTACTCCGGAAAAAGTTAACAGTGAAAAATTACCTGTCCCAACAGCAGAACAGGTTTTAGCTTCAATTCAGAAGAATAAAAAATAATAAATCTTAATAAACTGTAATATTACCCCAGAATTTACGCAATATTTTTCAAAAAAAATACTTTATATAGAAGTAGGTTAGTATTTATTTTTTGAAAGGTAGGTATTTATGACAAGTTTAGTCGGTAAAATTGCAACAGTTGGTTTAACAGGCGGATTGGTTGCACCGTTAGTTTTAGCAAATCCAAAAACAGAAAAAAGCGAAAAAGTCAGAAATTCCGCGCAAACAGCAGTAGGAGTGGCTGCTCTTACCGGGTTAACCTTAGCAACAAAGGATATTGTGACAAGAAATCCTGAAACTGCTGCAAAAATTGCTACTAAAACCGGTACCTTTATAGAAAAGGCTATAAAATTTGTTGCTGAAAAAGCACCAAAAGTTCTTGATATGGTAAAAACTACAAAAGTTGGAAACAAAGTGTTAGAGGTAGTTTCCAAAGTAGCTAAAAAAGCCGGAGAAGTTATTGGTAAAAATGCCAACTTGAAAAATGTTGTTCAAAAAGTTGTTGATGCCGTTAAAAATTTCGGCAAAATGTCAACTGCTAAAAAAGGTAAAGTAGGTTTAATCGCGGCCGGTGTTGCATTATTGACCGCAGGAGCCCTAAATTTAATTAAAAATCATTATAAAAAAGAAGGTGCAATTGAGCAAAAATATGAAACCCTAAGAGCAGATTACGAAAGAATGCTTACTTTAAATCCAATTATGGACGCCAGAACAGGTGAACCTATTTCTTTTGAAGATTATTGTAAAGCGGCTCAAACTTATTTAAAATAAAATTAATAAATCAATATTCTCCGTTAACTTTATATGATATATTATAAAAGTCAACGGAGAATTTTTATGCAAAAAATTGAAATAGGACGTATTTATCGTCATTATAAAGGGAATTTATACAAAATTATCGGTTTTGCCAAACATTCAGAAACCTTAGAGGATATGATTGTATATCAGCCCCTAAAAACAGGAGATAATTGGGTTCGTCCATACAAAATGTGGAATGAAATCGTAGATGATAAGGGGACGTTAAGATTTACTCTTGTCGAAGATAACTTGTAAATAATATTAATATTTTTTTATTTTTGTAAATTATTTAATTGATTTATTCGTGTAAATAGCAAAAAAAAATTTTAGATGTTTATATAAAGATATGGAAAATTTAAATATACATAATTATAATTCTTACAATACCCCTCAGTACTCTTTTACCGGTGTGACAAGTAAACTAAGTAAAGCAATTTATCCACATCCGGAGGAGGCATTAAAGGATTATTTTTCTAAAAGAATTGACAAAAAATCTACTGTGGGCAGATTACCGAGTTTCATAACAAGAAAACTTGAAAAAGAAAATATGCCTGAAGCGATAAAGGATATTCTTTCTACATTTGATAAAGTTGCTGAAGAGATAAGAGATTTTAGCTATACTACATTTGAAGAGTGGCAGCTTGGGCGTTCTCAGGCTACAGTAAATAAATTAAGAGATGTTCTTGCAAAATATAATATATTATCTAAAAGCGATTATGACAATTTTGATTTAGAGTTTCTTGGTAAAGGCGGAAAAGGTAAAGTATTCAAAATAGTTGGCCTTAAGGATTTGGAACATTTTGATGAAGATGACTTTGTAATAAAGGTATTTTATACAAAGGATTTAGGTGATTCATACGCTAATCACGGTCTTTTCTCCGAGGTAAACGCTGCTGCGTTTTGGATGAAAAATATTGGTTTTGATACTAATAGAGGTAAATTTTTCTTTGGTGATTTAAACAGCGGTTATATGGTAAATAAATTTATAGACGAAGATGTAAGATTGCCAAAACGTAAAATTGATTTTGAAAAAATCGGTTTTCATTTTACTGATGAAGATGCAAAGATGGGACAAAATTTCATTAGAGAATATTTTTATGATTGGGGCGGGTGTACACAAACTGTGAACTTTTTAAATTTAAAAGATCATGTCATGAGGAGAACACGCAATTACATAATGACAGTGCCAAAAAATAAACGATTAAAAGAGTGGTTAAAAAAATTTAATGAAGTATCCGGAAATAAAGAGAGCGTTTATGCCGGATTGGCTCAGTGCATTCCGTATCTGCCAAAGGATGTGCAGGCTCAACTTGTAAAAAAATGTATTGGGTTAAATAGTAAACGCATAGATAGTATTTTAAAAAATGAGAATTTAGTTCAAAATTTCGAAATAGTTGTGTAAAAGTCATGCAATAATGTTGTTAGACAAATTTAGACGCGTATAGAATAAAATTTATGATTTTGTTTATTGTATAATACTTTTAGGGATATAATATTCGAGGTCTTAAATGAAAAAATTTTTAAAAATAAGCGGGTGTGTATTAGGTGGTTTGTTAATAGTTTTGTATGCGGCATTTTTATTTGTTGTTCCGCACGTAATAAATCCTGACACCTACAAAAATGATATACAAAATCTTGTATTAGAAAACACAGGTCTGAAATTAGATTATGGCAAAGTTAAAATAATAACTAATCCTTTATTGGAAGCAGGTGTTAAAATTAAAGATATAAAAGTTAGTTTGCCTGACGGTTCAAATGTTGTCAGCATGGATTCTTTCAAGGGCAAAGTATTTATCCCGAGTATTTTGTGGCGAACGGTAAGGGTTTCGTGTGCAAAGGTTGTAAATCCAAAATTGAATATAGAAATTCTGCCTGACGGTTCTCAATTCAAAGCTGTTCGTGTTTATGAAGATTTAGTCAATGAACGTAGAAAGGATAAACTTCTTCATCCTGAAAAGTATGCAAAATCCGAAATTAAAGAATTACCGATAGATATTTCGAAAATAAGAATAAATATTCCTGCCGTAAAATTAAAAAATTACAGCGCCGTTATAAGTGATATGCAGACTACTCATAAACTTACATTAAAAGGTGAGGAAGTAAAATTAGGATATAACAACGGCGAATTTGCACGTATCAAGGCTGATGCGGTTTTGTTGAATGATGATCAGACAAATATCACTGCTAATGTAAATATAGATACTGCTTTGCCTGAGATTAAACTTCCGGAAAAAGAGGAAGAGGATTTAGAAGCTGTATATTCAATCCCTTTTGTAAATCCTGTTGAAGTGTATAGGAATTACAATCTAAAATCAAATGTAAATTCTAAATTAAAAATTCGCAAAGATTCAAAAGGCTCTCATTTAAATATAAAAGGTTTTTTAAATGTTGATGATACTTCAATAACATTGTCTGGCCTTGAATTGCCGAAATCACATTTCAGATTAATCGCTAAAGGGCATTTGGCGGAAATAGATTCTAATTTGTATGTTACATCGAAAGATTACATAAATTTGTTTGGTAAAATTAACCATGGTAAAAAGCCTTCGTTAGATTTAACTTTAAAGTCAACTAAAATATATTTAAATAATCTTTTAAATGTTGTAAAGGCTTACTTTGCAAGTGTAAACGTTATCTCTGATATTGATAAAATGCAGGCAGACGGTTATTTTCTTGCAGATGCAACTATGAAAACCAATTTCAAAAAAATGGAATCTGACGGATATGTAATCGTCAGAGGCGGAAAAGTTTCTGACAGTAATATCGGATTGCTTTTTGATGATATTAAAGCAAATATTATCGCATCTGATAATGTAATAAATATATCAAACACTCATTTACTTATAAATAACAGGCCTGTTGATGTTTCAGGTAAAATAACTCCGAGTTCTTTTGTAAATCTGGATGTGAAAGGTGATAAAATTCCTTTAGTTCCATTATATAAGGCTTTTATTCCATCAAATATTAAAAAGAATTATAATTTGCAATCAGGGAATGTGTCTTTAAAAGCTAATCTGAATGGCGATATGAAAGATTTGACCGCTTTTGTTAAAACTGATGTAGACAATTTTATTTTAAGTGACTACAAAAATTTATTTAAAGTTATAAATAATAATATGCGATTTGGTGCAGTTGCATACGAGAACCATATAAGCGCAATAGTTAAAAATAATGGCTTTAGCTTGTTTTTACCGCATATACAATCTGTCATAAAGAGCAATAACTTAAGTGTGGATATAGACAAGAATAAAATTGCCATCAAGCCTTCAGAAATATTATTTAATAACAATTCAAAAATTATGATTTCCGGCGCGTTGGAAGATTATCTTTCCAAGATAAAAGCCGATTTTAAAGCGGGGGGTAATATTGATGTTCGTGATTTAGGAGTGCTTGTGGGTAATGTCGCACTTCCATATTATGAGTATCACGGATTTATTCCTGTAAAAGCCTTGTTAGAAGGTAAAATTGATAATATGAAAATTATTGCACAGGCAAAATCAGATAGGACTAATTATTTTACTCCTGTTAATATAAAAGAACTTGTGGGTAATGATACTATTATGCAGTTAAAATTGCATAAACACGGGAATACTATAAAACTTGAAGATTCAGGTATCTATTACAAACCGGCGGGTTCAGAATTCGGGGATAATCTTGGGCGCAATATGCTTTTTGCAAAAGAGCTTGTGACTTTGAAAGCAATTATTTCCAATATTAACTTCCAACCCTTTATAAGTATGATAAAACTTAGTATCCCTCATGAACTGGAAGGCTCTCCTGTGATATTAAAAAGAACAAGATTCAGTGCCGATGGTAATTTGTTTGTATACGGCAAACCTTCAAATCCTGTTATTAAAGGAAATTTTGTTATAAAAAATATTATTGTACCTGAGTTATATTCCCATATCGCGCAGGTTCTGGTAGATGTTGGTTCAAAGACAATAACTTTCAATGCAAACAGAATTAATTTGAACGGCTCATTACTAAAATTGTCCGGCAAAACTAATTGGGATATTTTACTTGATAAAAAACTTTATGATATCAAACTTTCATCAATTTATATTGATGTGAATAAAGTTTTAAAGGTTGTGGATGCAATAAATAAGGTGCTGCCAAGTCCTAGCGAAGCAGTTGCGAAGACTCCCGGTAAAGAAATGAATATTCCGTTAGAAATTCTTTCAGGGGATGTAAGATTACGCAAGATTGTGATGGATAAAATTTTTGTTGATAATACAACGGCAGATATTGCATTATTAAAGAATATTTTTTATCTGAATAATCTTAAAACCTCTCCTCTTGGGGGGTATGTTGCCGGTAAAGCATCTATGGATCTAATAGAAACTATTGTAAATACTGAAGTAAGCGGTAAAAATTTTGATATTGAAAAAATATTAGCTGAAGTTCTGGAGATGAAAGATCTTTTGTCCGGAAATATGAATTTTGTGGCAAAATTATCATTAAAAGGGCTTGAATTAGAACAGCAACTGCGGTCTTTACAAGGAACAGTAGATTTTAATATTAAAAATGGTCAATTAGGCCCTTTTGGCAAATTGGAAAACTTTATAATGGCTGAAAATATTAGAGAGAATGCATTTTTCTCTTCTACTATCGGATCTGTTATCACAAATTTGGTAACATTTGATACCTCAAGATATAATGAGCTGTATGGGCATTTAGACTTGGCTGATGGAGTTGCGGAAGTTTCGCCTATCAAATCTCAGGGGAATGTAATGTCCATGTTTATTGCAGGGAAAGTTAATCTGCTGAATAATACAGCGGATTTAAAAGTTCGAGGGAAGTTAGCTTCTGCTTTTTCTGATAAACTTGGTCCTCTTGCAAATTTAAACCCTATCAATATAGTTAAAAGTACACCGGGGTTAAATATTGTGATGGTAAAAGCATTTGCACTTTTCTGCGAAGAAATATCCGAAGAAGAAATGAAAGCTCTGCCTGCACTTGGAGAAGGTAAGTCTGATGACAATGCTACAAAATTCCAAATAAAATTAAAAGGGGACACCAGAAAGCCTCTCAAAATGATAAAGTCTTTCAAGTGGTTAGCTCTAAATTCTGAAATGCAGAATGCAAAAGATTTTGTAGATACTCTTCCAACACCGGAAGCAGGTGAAGAAGGCATGTCTGTTGAGGAATTGATAGAACTTCGCAAAGTACAAGCTCAGGAAAAAGCAGCTCAAGAAGCTGCATTAAAAGCTGCAGAAGAAAGAAAATTGAAAAACAGAATTAAAAAATTTTTTGGAGTAAAGAATTAAAAAAATGAAATGTATTAAACTAATAGCCTATATATTATCAGGACTAATAATTTCATTAGTTGTGGGACTTTATGCATTTTTCATTTTTGGACTGCCGAAAGTGTTAACTTCTGCGGACAATATTTCAAAATATGAGGCTTTTTTACTTAATAAAACAGGTTTGCCGTTTTCTATTCAAGGGCTAAAAATAAAAACGACTCCGTTTTTGGGTGTTGAAGTTTTGCTTGACAAAATTTATATAAAACCTTCAAGTGGAAAAGAAATAGCCTACGGCAATAATTTAGAATATAAAGTAAATCTTTTTGATTTGAAAGGTGCGGAATTTTCAAGTGATTATTTGTATGGTGATATCGAGAGTATAAAAAGTTATATAAAGCCTTCGCAAAAAGAGAACAATCCGTTTAATTTGAGTTATCTCCCTAAAATTAACATAAAAGAAGCTTTTATAAAATTTAATGACAAGACTATTGGGAAAATTGATTATATAAAATCTGTAAAAAAACGTGGACAAATAATAACTTCTCTTTTTGCAAATATTGAAAGTAATTATTTGAAATCTCCTGTTATTTTTGGTAAAAGCGGCGAGATAATATATTCTTCAAAAGGATTAAATTTTAATGATTTTTCTGTTCAATTTGATAATTCTAAACTTCTTTTGTCAGGAGATGCGAGAAATATTTCTATAAAAGGGAATTCTCTTCCGGTAAAAGAACTGGAATCGGCTTTTATTTATTTTTATAAATTAAAAAATCCGAATAAAAGAAATTTCATAGAAAATTTTACTAATTTTAAAGGGAATATGGATGTAGATTTAACTTATTCTCAAGGAAATCTTAATGGTATTTGTAAAACACATGATCTGGGCGCAGATTTTTCTAATTTAAATATTCCGGTATTTTTGCCTGAAACTGTATTTAATTTTGCAAATAAAACAATCAATGCAAAAACTTCCGGATTGTTTGGAGGGGAGCCGGTCAAAACGGACTTTTTGCTAACAGGGCTTTTAACAAAAGATTTAACAGTCAGAGGAAATGTATATTCAATTTTAACAAACAAATTTACTCAAAAATATTTCCCAAAAATTATGGTTATAGGTTCTGCAGATGCATCAGTAAAATATTTGACGCACAATGGCAAAGTTGATGTGGATTATACCTTAAAGATCCCTCGTGGAACAAATATCTCAACAAAGTACGGCGCTTTGGATAATACTGACAAAGAAAAACACATACTTATGCATACCGTCAAACAAGGTAATCCTATGAAAATAAGTGAGTACTATTATTCAATATTTGATGGCGGGGAATACAAAAAACTTATTAGCGGTGACGGATTATTTGAAAAAATTAACGGTCATTACAGGCTTTCAAATTTGTCAGCCAAGACCTCCGGCAGAGTTCCTGTAACCATAATAAAATCTTTTTTGAAAAATTATGTCAACGGGGGAACCTTTGATGCGGATGTAAAACTTAATTTATTGGAAAAGAGTTTATTGGGTACATTGAATTTGTATGATGTAAAGCACGCAAATTTCTTATATTTGCAAAATACCGGAGCGAATTTTGAAAAAGATAAAGTTATGCTAAGTATGAACGGTACATTTTATGATTCTCCGGTGAGAGCCAACGCCGTTGCCAAAAACGACTTTGATAATATTATTGTTCATAATATAGATGCTCATTTAGACAGTTTTTTTGTTCAAAGAGGGAAATTGACTTCTATTCCTAAAACTTTTCCTGCTGCATCTGGTGGTAAAATTTCAGTACCAAAGGATATAGATGTAACTGTTGAGCGTGGTGTCGTAAAAATTGACAGAGTTTATGGCCGAAAATTTGATATAAGAAATGTAGAAATGCAAGGGGCATTAAAAAATAATATTGCAACATTTGTCATGCCAAAGGCCGAGTACGCAAATGGTGTTTTGAGTGCAAAGGGTAAATATAATATAAAAAAATATTCATCTGATATTGAATTCTTTGCTTCTGATATTGATTCAAATATAGTTGCAACAAATTTCTTTAAACTGAAAAACCAAATCGAAGGGAGTGCGTTTGCAACATTGCACTTTATATCCAAAGACAAATTAAATGATATTAAAGCAAAAGCTACTTTTGCAATGTCAGATGGTTTTTTGCCAACAATCGGGTCTCAGGAATTTATAGTAAACAGCTCTAAAAAACCGTCAAAATCTTGGATAATGAATAAATTTAAAGATATAAAAATTTGTTTATCAAAAATTACTAACATTGATTTTTCAAAACCTAATGTTTTTTATTCAAATCTGTATGGAAGTTTCAATATAGACAATGAACAGGTGAAAGATGTTAAAATCTTTTCCAAAAGTGATTATTTATCGATGTTTATAGAAGGGAATTATAATATAGACACAGAAGGCGGAGATTTGAACATTTGGGGCAGAAGAAATAAAACACATGCAAAAGGTATCAGGATTTTAAAAATTCCAATAAATTTAATATATCGTGTTGTGTTCAGACCTGAAAAAACAAAAGATATGTATCAGAGTAAAATATCTTTGATACCTGATATTAAGACAAAAATGGGTGATGATGTTTCGACATTCAGAGTCAGTGTAAGCGGTAATATAAATTCAAAAGATTCATTAAAAATTATTTTGAAAGATTTACGTTAAAATGCTTGCAACGTTTTTGAATTTAATTTAGAATGACTTAAGAATATACATTATTGGAAGGGCTTTATTTTTATGGGAATAGACAGACAAAGAGTACAAGAGCAGGATAAAATAAAAAGACGTTCAAATTTTGATGCGGTTGAAAGTAATTTTACGCCGGAACAAATGAAATTAGAAGCTTCAAGGTGCTTAAACTGTAAAAATCCTCGTTGTGTTCAGGGTTGTCCCGTGAACATTCAAATTCCTGACTTTATAAAAGCTTTAAAAGAAGATAATATTGAAAAAGCCGGAGAGATTATTCGCAATACAAGTATGCTTCCGTCTGTGTGCGGGCGTGTATGCCCTCAAGAAAGGCAATGTGAAGGCAATTGTGTTTTGGGAATAAAAGGAGAAGCTGTCGCAATTGGTGCTTTAGAACGCTATGTCGGAGATAATACAAAAGCAAAAGTCCCAGAGATTACCCCTTCCGGTAAAAAAGTTGCTGTAATAGGTTCAGGTTGTGCCGGCATTACTGCTGCCGCAGATTTAAGAAAGGCAGGACATCAGGTTGTTGTATTTGAGGCTTTGCATAAACTTGGCGGAGTTTTGAGATATGGTATTCCTCCGTTCAGACTTCCGAGAACTTTTTTGGATAGGGAAATTTCTAATCTAAAAGAAATGGGAGTAGAGTTTAAAACAAACGTAATTGTTGGTAAATCTGTTACGATAAAGCAATTGAAAGAAGATGGTTTTGATGCGATATTCATTTGTTCGGGTGCAGGACTTCCTAAAATGATGCATATAAAGGGCGAAAATTTAAATGGAGTTTTTTCTGCAAATGAATTTTTGACAAGAGTAAATCTTATGGGTGCAGGAAAAGAAAATTCTGTAACGCCTTTAAAAATTGGTAAAAAAGCTGCAATTATCGGGGGCGGTAACGTTGCAATGGATGCGGCAAGGACTGCTGTTAGAGTTGGCTTTGAGGAAGTTTCAATCTTATACAGAAGAACTGAAAAAGAACTCCCGGCAAGACTTGAAGAAATTCGACACGCGAAAGAAGAAGGTATTATATTTAAATTTTTAATGGCCCCTGTTGAAATTCTTGAAAAAGAGGGTTATGTTGCCGGCATGAAATTTGAAAAAATGGAGTTAGGTGAGCCTGATGAATCCGGAAGACGTCGTCCTGTTGGGACAGGTGAATACATTACAGAAGATGTGGATACTGTTATTGTTGCTCTCGGTACAAATCCGAATCCGATAATACAACGTTCAAGTGAAGCTGACGGCTTAAATATTGAAGTTGATAAAAAAGGGTATATCGTAGTTGATTCTGATAACCGTTCAACAAATATTCCTTGTGTGTATGCGGGAGGAGATGTTGCTCCTGTTGGGGAATCAAATGCAATTAATGCAATGGGTGCAGGTAAAAAAGCTGCAAAAGCTATAAATGAACTTTTAAAGTAGGAGGGTAAATGAAGAATTTAATCTTGAACAACTTTTTAAAAATAAATGAGCCGATCGGGCGTGAAACATACTTAAAATGTTCAGTATGTCTTATTGCATTGCAAGTTCTTCTTGTTTTGCTTTATGCAGGTATAAATTTTATGATTAAAATCCCTGCGCAATTTATTTTATTGTTTTTAGCATTTATGATTTTTGTTGAACTTCCGGTTTTATATGTATATTTTGTTTTATCAACAAAAAGAATTTGGGATGTAACGGAAGATAAATTTAATGCATTGTGGATAAGCGCGATAGCAACTATTTTTGCTGTAATTAAGCCGCCTTTATTTGTTTTGATGTTTATAGTTCTTGTATTGCTGCCTACAAGAGGTAAATAATGAAAAAATTTGGTGTGACTTTTTTGCTATTTACAATGTTGGTGCCGGCTTGTGCTGCGTATGAACTTGATACCTCAGTGGATGCGGAGATTAAGAAAAAATACAATTCAACAAAGTTGAGTGATGAGATGCTCCCTCAGTTGCCTTCAAATTTGAAAAATAGTGCGACATCTCCTACTTCTTCAACGGCAACAACTACTACTAAAACTCAAGTTCCAAAATCAACGCCCGTATTTGATATTCAGCAGGCTATTAGTATAATAAAACCTTCTCAAACACAAAAGGCAGGTCCTAAAATCCCTCGTTGGACGCGATTTGAGCTAAAATCAGACGGTAAAGCTTCAAGTTGGTTCGGATTGAACACAACAATTTCTTTTAAATCCACAAATACTGTGAACAACGGCAAAATAACCGTTCCTGCCGGTACAGCATTCAAGGGAACTGTTGTAAAATCTCATGCATCCCAAATTACCGGTAACGGAGGTTTGTTAGAAATTAAAATAACAAGTATGCGCTATGATGGTAAAGATATCCCAATTAGTGCAGTGATAACAAAAGTAAACGGTGAAAATATCTTTTTCAACAGGATAAAAGGTGCAAGGCAATACATAGAAGGGGTAAAAAATAAGGTAAAAAGTGCTACAAATGCATACAAAAAAGGACGTTCCGTTTCTGCAAAGCTTTCGGCTAACCCTATTGGACAAATACTTTCTCCGCTCCCTACTATCGGAGGTTTTCTTGCGGGAGCAGCAGGTACGGTTGCATCTCCTTTAACGGGGCTGTTGCAAAAGGGGAAAGATGTTAATATTCCTGCAGGAACACTCTATGAAATAAGATTTATTGAAGATGCATATTTGAATTAATCTCTTTTGTACTTATGCAGGATGTAACGATTTTTGCGGTCTCTTATGTAATAAGGTTTTTTATAATCTTCTTTTTTAGGGCCTGTTTCTTTTATTTCTTTTTTAGTTTCTTGTTCTTCTCCATTCATATATTTTTCTGCTATTTCAAGTTGTTTTTCGTAATGTTTTTGAGGAACGTTATTAAAATCTCTGACAAAGTCCATATATTTTTTTTGATATTTTTCATACGGAATCAATGTCAAGAGTGAACATAGTAAAAATATAATAAATGTTATCCATACTTGAAAGACGTGATGATGTTTCATATTTTTATTTTAGCAAATTTTTCAAAAATAGCAAAAAAACGTAGGAATAATTCGAGCACAAAGTAACAAATTATTCTTCCATAATGTCACTTTCTTTGTTCGGGCAAAGAAAGTGACCCAAAAGAAACCCGTCGACCTGAACTCCGCTCGCTAATAAATTGTAATTGTTCTGCCCCAAGCGGTCAAACTCACTTTGTTCAAACAATGCCCGCTTTGACCTTGCAGAACAAAACATTTATTGCTCGCTTCGTAAAGGCCGGGGGGGGTAAATGTATGTTGATTAATGGTTGTTTGAGTATGCCTTAGAAGAGTGTATAATGGGGTTCCCCCTCTCCTAAAGTGTAGGAGAGGGGCTGGGGTGAGGTATGCGAACCGTTATTTAGGTTCGCTCAAGATTTTTGCCTGTAAGGCAAAAACGTATTAACAAATTACACCTATATTGTGTGAGCGGAACGATGCCGAAGGCAGCGTAGATAATAGTGTGTTTTTCTTTTCGGTTCACTTTTCTTTTTGCATCACAATCAAAAAGAAAAGTGAATAAAATAAAGGTACAATTAAATTTATGTAAAACTATTGTTAATATCTTAATAATCATCTATAATAATTTTGTAAACAGTTTTGGTAAGAAGGAGAGATATATGATGAAAAAGTTTACATCTCTAATGGCTATGCTTGTTGCATTTGCTATTGGTGTTTCGCCTGCTTTTGCGAGTGAGGCGGATCTTGTAGTGCCAAATATCAAAGCTATATCTCCTGATAGCTATACTTTACTTTTAATAGGTATAGGTGTTGCAGTTGCAGGTTTGATATTCGGGCTATGGAAATTTTCTGAAGTTAAAAAGATGGATGTTCATGCTTCAATGGCATCTGTCGGAAATACTATTTTCGAAACTTGTAAAACATACTTGGTACAACAAGGTAAATTTTTGCTTGCATTAGAAATTGTAATTGGTGCATGTATTGCCTTTTATTTTGGGTATTTGCAGCAAATGGGCTTAGCCGGAGTTTTAACAATTCTTGGCTGGTCTGTTATTGGTATTTTAGGTTCTTATGCAGTTGCTTGGTTTGGTATAAGAATGAACACTTTAGCCAATGCAAGAACAGCGTTTGTATCTTTGAAAGGTAACCCGCTAAATATTTTGAATATTCCGTTAAAAGCCGGTATGAGTATTGGTGTTTTACTTGTATCAATTGAACTTATTATGATGCTTGTAATTTTATTATTCGTTCCAGGAGAAATAGCAGGTGCTTGTTTTATCGGTTTTGCAATCGGTGAATCTTTGGGTGCTTCTGCTTTGCGTGTTGCGGGTGGTATATTTACAAAAATCGCTGATATCGGTTCAGATTTAATGAAAATACAATTTGGTATAAAAGAAGACGATCCTAGAAACCCTGGTGTTATAGCCGATTGTACCGGTGATAATGCAGGTGATTCTATCGGGCCTACAGCAGACGGTTTTGAAACTTATGGTGTAACAGGTGTTGCATTAGTAAGTTTTATTTTATTAGCTGTTCTTGGTGCAGAAAATCAAGTTCAACTTTTGGCTTGGATTTTTGTAATGAGATTTTTAATGATTATCACATCTGTTGTAGCATATTGGATTAATCATATTTTTGATAATGCTTATGCTAAAAAAGCTGTAAAATTTGATTTTGAATTATCATTAACAAGACTTGTATGGCTAACATCAATTCTTTCAATTGGTATGACTTATGGTGTAAGTAATTGGTTGTTAAAAGATATGGGCGGTTGCATTTGGTTTGTACTTGCAACAATCATTTCTTGCGGAACTTTGGGTGCAGCTTTGATACCTGAATTTACCAAAATATTTACATCTCCTAAGGCAAAACATACAGAAGAAGTTGTTACAGCGTCACGTGAAGGCGGTGCATCATTAACAATCCTTTCTGGTATTGTGTCAGGGAACTTTTCAGGTTTCTGGATTGGTGCAGTTATTGTTCTTTTGATGGCTTTAGCTTATATAGCAAGTACATATATTCCTGAAGATTTGATGAGTTATTCTTCAGTATTTGCATTCGGTTTAGTTGCATTCGGGTTCTTAGGTATGGGACCTGTAACTATTGCGGTTGACTCTTATGGCCCTGTAACTGATAATGCTCAATCAGTTTATGAGTTGTCTTTAATTGAAGAAATTCCTAATGTTGGAGAAGAAATTAAAGCACAATACGGTTTTGAACCTGATTTTAATAATGCTAAGAAATACTTAGAAGAAAATGACGGTGCAGGAAATACATTCAAAGCAACTTCAAAACCTGTTCTTATCGGAACGGCTGTTGTTGGTGCAACTACAATGATTTTCTCATTGATTTTGGTTATCAAAAATACTTTAGGTATTCAGCCTGAAATGATATTGAACTTGTTAAATCCTTATACATTGTTAGGTCTTTTAACAGGTGGTGCTGTTATTTATTGGTTTAGCGGTGCTTCTATGCAGGCTGTTACAACAGGTGCTTACAGAGCAACAGAATATATCAAAGATAACATCAAGTTAGGTGAAGCAGATGAAAAGAGTGCTAATTTGGCAAATTCAAAAGAAGTTGTAAAAATTTGTACTCAATATGCACAAAAAGGTATGGTAAATATCTTTATTGCATTGTTTACATTTGCACTTGCACTTGCTTGCTTGTCCGCTCCAAGTACAAGTTCTCAACTTGCGGTATCATTCTTTGTAAGTTACTTAATTGCAATTGCAATTTTCGGATTGTTCCAAGCTGTATTTATGGCAAATGCCGGCGGATGCTGGGATAATGCTAAGAAAATTGTTGAAGTAGATTTGGCAGAAAAGGGCACACCTTTGCACGAAGCAACAGTTGTTGGTGACACGGTTGGCGACCCATTTAAAGATACTTCATCAGTTGCGATGAATCCTATTATCAAGTTCACCACTTTATTCGGTTTGCTAGCTATGGAAATTGCGATAAATGAAAACTTCAGGCACATTGCTCCTTATTTCGGAATTTTATTCCTAATAATCGCATTAGTGTTTGTTGTTCGTTCATTCTACGGAATGAGAATTCCAAAGGGTAAATAAAAGTAAATACAAATAAAGACGGGGCTTTGGATTATTCCAAAGCCCCGTCTTTTGTCATTATTTTTTAACAGTATTCAACACGTATTAAGCACAATTCTTCATTTGTTTTAGAATTTTTAATTACATGTTCTGTTGTCATATTTTCGTAATCTTCTTTTATACAGGATATAATATCTTCGCCGTATTTTGCTTCGTGTTTATAATAAATATCAATCGCTTTTATTGAATGAGTTTTTTTGAACTCATAATCTACAGCTTCCATTGCCCAAGTCATATAAACGGTGTTATTAACGTGTCCATTCATATCCAAATCTTCATACCTTATGTGGAAGGTTATTTCTCTATCGGAATCTTCAAAAGATTTTAATTTCCTCAGAGTCAAATCATCTTCACGTTTTTCAAAATGTTTAATTTCAGGGAATTTTTGCTCAATATTCACTAAAGATTTGTCTTTAAGATTTACCATAAGCCAAGAAGTCGTCGCTCTTAAAATTCTCTCATTATCAATGCTGTACGCTTCAAAATCTCTATATGCTCCAAGTCTTTGCATCCCTCTATTTTCAGTTTTTATGATTATTTCATCAACTCCTTGAGGATATTTGTCAAATTCTATTCTATATCTAACCAAAAACCAGCCTATATCCTGCGCATTAAGCTCAGGATTGCTAAAAGGTGTCCCTTCAAGATTTTTTGATGCTGCATCTTGGAGTAAATTTAAAAGCGCAGCAGGTTTGATTGAATACAACATATCTTGTTCTGCCATTGAAACGGGATATGTTTTTTCAAGCTTATAAAAGGTTTCTTTCATTTGTGTTTCCATATTTTTCTCTTAGTATTTGATAAGTTCCACGGCATAATCTTTTTTGAATTTTTCTAAATCTTGAGAAAATTCTGTCATATTTTCTTCTTTAAGTTTGTTTTTCAAAACGTGGCGAGGGATTGAACCGCTTGCAGATTGAATTAGGTTTGTTGAAATATTTGAACAATGATCAGAAATCCTTTCTAAGTCATTTAAAACTTCTGCATAAGCAAAACCTCGTTTAATATGTGATCTGTCTTTTTTTACACGGCTAATGTGGTTTTTCTTTGCATTGTATGAAATGTCGTCAATTACTTGCTCAAAAGGCTCAACTTCATGTGCCATCGCAACATCATTATAGACAAATGCTTTCACCGTAATGTCAAAAACTTCTTTTACGGCATTAACAACTTTTTTTAGTTCTTCAACTGTTTCCTGTGGGAATGTCCATTCTTTTCTGTGCATTGTATCTGCGATTTGAAGAATATGTGTTGAATGATCCGCAATTTTTTCAAAATCTGATATTGAAAGAATTAGCTGAGATATTTTATTTGAATCTTCGTCTGCCAATTCTTTTGCGGAAAGTTTTTGCAAAAATCCCTCCAAAACGTCTTGATATTTATCAATTCTGATTTCGTTTTTATTAACGATTTCTGATATTTTAGGGTTGTATTGTTTTAGCATTCTAACAGACATAACCAAATTTTCTCTTGTTAATTTTGCCATTACACCTGTTGTTTTGTAGCATTGAGAAATGGCAATGGATGGAGTATTTAATAGCCGCTCGTCTATGATAACTTCTTTTTCTTCTGCAGAATCTTTTACTACCATATATGAAATTTTTTCCAAAGTTTTTCTAAATGGGAATAAACAGAAAGCAGCCAAGACACTGAATATAGTGTGCACTACTGCAATTCCGAAAGGATTTGCGGCATCATGAAGAGGTTTGCCGACAAAATGCAGCCACAATTCAAATACTGTTAAAAATATCATTGCACCAATTACGTTGAATGCAACATGAACGGCTGCAACTCTTTTAGCATTGGTATTAACACCGATACTTGAAAGAACAGCGGTGATACAAGTCCCAATATGTTGCCCTGCAATAATTGGTATTGCAACTACATATGAAATGCTTCCTGTTAGTGACAGTGCTTGCAGCATACCAACAGAAGCTGCGGAGCTTTGAATAATCATTGTTATAACAAGTCCGACAAATAAACCTAAGAATGGATTTGTGAACAAGGTCAAAATTTTTGTAAATCTCGGATCATTCGCTAAAGGCGCCATTGAAGATGACATTAATCCCATACCAAACATCAAAATAGCAAAACCAATTAAAAATGTTCCGACCGATTTTCTTCTTGAAAATTTACTTTTAGAGGTCATAAATAAAATAACCCCAATCAATGCCAGTATAGGTGAGAATGATTCGGGTTTTAAAAGTCTTAAAAAGAAATTCGTACTCTGTATGCCGGATAAACTTAAAATCCATGATGTTACCGTCGTTCCAACGTTTGAACCAATTATTATGCTTACCGTTTGAGCGAGTTTCATTATACCTGAGTTAACAAAACCAACCAGCATAACTGTTACTGCTGAAGAACTCTGCACTGCAACCGTCATTGCTATACCGACTAAAAATCCTTTAAAGGGGTTTGATGTTAGCTGCTCTAAGAGCTTTTCCATTTTGCCGCCTGCAATTTTTTCCAAGCCTGATGACATTACAATCATTCCGTATAGAAAAAATGCAAGCCCTCCCATCAATGTAAATATCGAAAATATATCCATGCTATCCGCCTTATTGTATTATTTGTTTATAGTCTACACAGAAAAATTATACTTAAAAAACTAATTTTCTTCAACCAAATTAAATACTTTGTAATGTTAAAAAATTATAATATTCAAGCAAAAAAAACTCATTGGTATTATAATTTTTAAAGAAGTATAAAATAGTTATGGTTAGGGAAGAAAAATTGAAAAAGAAATATCATTTTATCGCCATTGGCGGAGTCGGGATGAGCGGACTTGCAAAATACTTATTACAGAACGGTTATGAAGTTTCAGGCTCAGATATAAGTGACAGTAAATATGTAAAAAGTGTAAGAGAACTTGGTGCAAAAGTTTATATAGGGCATAATGAGGATAATTTGCCGGAAGACTGTATTGTTGTTGCTAGTACTGCTATTCGTGAATTCAATCCTGAAATTCAAAAAGCAAAACGATTAGGGCTTCCTATTTGGCACAGGTCGGATTTGCTTGCGGAGATATCAAGAGGAGAGGAATACTTTATCGGATATTCCGGTACTCACGGCAAAACAACAACATCAGGACTATGCTCTTATGTTTTGGAAAAAGCCGGGCTAAAACCGTCTTATGTTGTAGGGGGTATTATTCCGGAGATTAACACTAACGCAAATTGTGCTCATTCAAAGTATTTTATTGCTGAACTTGATGAAAGTGACGGTACTATTGTTAAATATTCCCCAAATTTGGTTGTTGTAAACAACTTAGAGCCTGACCATTTGGATTTTTACAAAAACGGTTTGGAATCTATTTTAGAGACATTTGAAACATTTATTTCTAACATGCGTGACAACGGTATAATCCTTGCAAATATGGATAATGAGGGTGTAAAAAGACTTGTTAAGTATTTTTCAGTTCATGAACTTGCACATAATGCAAAATTTGTGACCTTTTCAATAGGCGGGAATACTGATTATAGTGCTAAAAATATAAATTATGGTCAGGATTACACAACTTTTGATATTTATTATAACGATGAATTCCAAACAAACTTGAAAATCAGCCTTAAAGGGGTGCATAATGTATATAACTCTCTTGCTGTATGGGCAAGTTTGCACACAGCAGGGGTTGATATGAATCTTGTAAATCCTCATTTCGCGGGCTTTACCGGCATGGGTAGACGTTTTCAAAAGGTTGGTGAATTCAACGGGATAGCAATATATGATGATTACGCACATCACCCGACAGAAATTAAAGCTACTTTGTCTTGTTCAAAATCATTCAAGGATAAACGCATAATTGCCGTTTTCCAACCGCACAGATATTCTCGTTTGCAAAATCTTTGGAACGAGTTTATGGAAGCATTTGACGGGATTGATGAGCTTATTGTTACAGATGTATATGCCGCAAGTGAAGATGAAATTGTCGGAGTAAATTCTCAGGCATTTGTCAGTGAATTTAAGGAAAAATCAGATATCCCTTGCCGTCATATCGCAGGGAATATGGAACAAGTTGCGCAAGAACTTTATAAAGACTTAAAATCAAACGATATAGTTATTGGTTTAGGCGCAGGTACGATTACAAATTTAGGAAAAGATCTTCTATTATTAAGCAGCGAAGGAATCAAGGTTGGCGATTAATTCTGAAAAAGATTTTGATATAAAAAATTTGACTTCTTTTAAAATCGGGGGAAAGATTAAAGAAGTATTTTTCCCTGAAAATGTTGAAGGATTTGAATTTATACTGCAGCAAGAACCAAATATCCCTGTATTAGGTAATTTGTCTAATATATTAATCTCAAGTTCAGGGTATGACGGAAGTATTGTTCTAACCTCAAAAATGAACGGGATTTATGTTGAGGGGACAAAAGTTGTTGCCGATTGCGGTGTAAAGGGACCTAAATTATCTCAAGAGGTTTGTGCTGCCGGTCTTAGCGGATTTGAATTTATGATTGGATTCCCCGGGTCTGTCGGGGGCGAAGTTTATATGAATGCTTCTGCAAACGGTCAATGCATTAGCGACTGTATAAAATCCGTAAAATGTTACAAACGGGGACATGGGATTGTAAAATATTCAAAAGATGATATGGGATTTGATTACAGAAGTTCAAGATGCCAAAATGATAATTTGGTAGTATTGCAAGCCAAATTTGAATTAACCCCCAAAAATTCTGATGAAATAAAAAAACAAATGGATGAAAATCTTAAATTCAGAAAAAATCATCAGCCCTCACTTGCTTTGCCAAATTGCGGAAGTATATTCAAAAATCCTGTTGGAAATCCTGCGGGAAGATTATTAGAAGGTGTAGGGGCAAAGCAATTAAATTCAGGTGGTGTTCGAGTATGGAGAAATCATTCTAATTTTATTGTAAATACCGAAAATGGTTCATCAATGGATGTATTAAGGCTTATGTATGAACTTAGAGAACGGGTCAAAGAAACTTATAATATAAATTTGGAACCCGAAATAAAATATCTTGGAAGTAATAAAGAGGAATTGAAAATATGGCAGAAATTAAATCAATAATTGATAAGAATGCAAAAATTGCAGTATTGTGCGGAGGAATGTCATCAGAAGCTGAAGTATCACGTCGCTCCGGCAGAGGTTGTTACGAAGCTTTGAAAAGATTGGGTTATGTTAATGCAAAACTTGTAGAAGTAGACAAAAATATTGCTCAAACTCTTAAAGAGGGGAATTTTGATTATGCATATAATGCTTTGCATGGTAAATACGGCGAAGATGGCTGTATACAAGGGGTATTAGAAATTTTGGGTATCCCATATACCGGATGCGGAGTTATGAGTTCTTCTATATGTATGAATAAAGAATACACAAAAAGGATTTTATCTACTTGTAATGGTATTCCGATGGCAAAATCTGCTTTTGTCCAAAAAGGCGAAAATTTGGAACAAAAAACTGCTGATTTAAAATTCCCTGTCATTACAAAACCGGTATCAGAGGGATCAAGTTTTGGGATGACAAAAGTTAATAAAAGAGAAGATTTAAAATCTGCGTATGAAGATGCGGTTAAATATAATGATGATGTATTAATTGAAGAGTTTATTGATGGAGTTTTTGTTACTGTTGGTGTTTTGGAAAAAGACGGTACAAATTTTGCAACAGAAATTCTTGAAATTCGTCCTAAAAATGAGTGGTACGATTATGAAGCTAAATATACTCCGGGAATGTCTGATTTTATATTACCGGCAAATTTAAGTGAAGAATTGACTAAAAAGACCAAAGAAATTGCAATAAAAGCGCATGAAGCTGCCGGTTGCAGAGGAGTTTCCAGAGTTGATTTTATGATTAGCAAAGAGGGTGTTCCCTATGTTATAGAAATTAACACTTCTCCGGGAATGACAGAAACAAGTGATTTACCTGCACAGTCTGCAGTTATGGGAATTAATTATGATAATTTGGTACAAATAATTTTGAACGGTGCGGGTTTGAATAAATAATGACAGAAGATAACAATAATAATGAATACTTTGATAATTTGCAAGATGCCCAAAAACTTGCGAAGCATTCTGTTAAGGTTAAGCAAAAAGAAAGAAATATCAGAAAGCAAAGAAAAAAATTAAATCGTTTAAAAACTTTTTTGCGTATAATTATATTTCTTTTACTATCTTATTTGGTATATGAATTTGTAACATTGCCTCAGTGGTATTTGCGCCCTGATGCATTTTCAAAGCCTGACGGACATACTGTTGAAGTTATAAATAATAAAATTGTTTCGACAAATTTGGTTTATGCTGCGCTTAAGGATGTAAAAGTGCGTAAAATTCCAATATTTTTGATGAGTATAAAACCTATAAAAAAAGAATTATTTAAAATTCCTGTATTCAAGTATATTTATGTCAGACGCTACGGATTTCCTGCAAGAATTGAAATTATTGTCAGAGAAAGAGTACCTTCTGCAGTTATTAAAACAAATTTAAAAGATAAGCCTGTTGCTTTTGTTTCAACTGATGGGGTTATGGTTACAAATAGGAATTATATGGCTCTTGCTGATATACCGTCAGCATTAAAAATTCTTGTAAAAAATCCTGATTTCAAAAAAGACTGGACAGTAGAACGGGTTAATCATATTGAGAAAATTGTAAAGGCCGTAGAGGCATATTCTTCCGAGAAGGTTCATTATATTGATATGCGTAATCCAAATGATGTTTTTGTTCGTATTGATACAACGAGTATCAGGTTAGGGGTATTAGACAATACAGTATTTGAGCGTATTAAACGTATTTATACTATTCTTCCGCAAATAGATGATGTGGAGGGACAGATTAAGTATATTGATTTGAGTTGGGATAAGGTAAACTATATTAAATTGAAACAAGAAACAAAATAATTATGAGTTTTGAGGCACAATATATAAAGTATAAACAGCTCTTCAGCGGGGAATTATCTAAAATGGATAAGATTATTTTAGATGCGGTTTCGCCAAGAGAAGAATTAAAAACACCTCTTTTAAATTTTTTAAATTCTCCGTCAAAAAGAATAAGACCCGTATTAGCAATGTTGTATTTGAAAGCTTTAGAATTCGAGATTTCTGAAGATATTGTCAAATTGTTGTCTGCGGTAGAAATTATTCATAATGCGTCTTTAGTGCATGATGATATTATTGATGAAAGCGAATTCAGACGCGGGGACAAAACTTTATCTCAACGTTTTGGTAACAAATTGGGTGTTATTGCGGGAGATTACCTTTTGTCACTTGCAATGGGTATAATTTCTAATCTTGGGGATGTTGAAATTTTGCGTGAATTCTCTGCAACTTTAAAACAAATGTGTTTAGGCGAGATAAATCAAAATTTCGATTTATTTAAAATAGGGACAATTGAAAATTATATTGAAAAATCGCAAAATAAAACAGCATATCTGTTCAAATCCGCTATTGTAAGTCCTTTGATTTTGTCAAAAAAATCTGAAGAAATTATAGAAAGAGCTTCGGATTTTGCTCTAAATTTTGGTGTCGCGTTTCAAATTCGTGATGATTTAATAAATATAACAAAATCTGACCATTCAAAACCTTATGGTAATGATATAGCTGAAGGGATATATAACGCACCTGTTATTTATGCCGGCGGAGTTGAAAATTTGCCTGTAGGTATTGAAAAAACACGTATTTTGTTGAATAATTACGTAGAGAAAGCTTTATTGTCTTTGGAAAAACTTCCAAATAATGATTATAAAACTTTATTGGTAAACTTAACGGAGCTTAATAAAGATGTTTGATAAATTAAAACAACGATGGGAAGAACATAAAATACGAGTACAAGAAAGGCGCAGAGCAAAGTGGCTAAAATTCAAATCAATCCTGCCTGAAAAAATCCAAAATATTGTGGATCGAATTGAGATGCAATGGACAAGATATTGTAATAGTGCCATCGGTGATATTATTAATACTGTTGTATTTGTTCTTGTTATGGTTATCATTATTCGTTTCTTTATTGGCGAGATACGTTGGATACCGTCAGGTTCTATGCGTCCTACTTTGATTGAAGGGGATAGAATTGTCGTAGAACGTTTTTCAAGATTTTTTGGTTATCCTAAACGTGGCGATATAATGGTATTTTACCCTCCGTCAACACAACTTTCCGCTAAACCCTTGGATGTATTCAAACGCTTGACCGGCATTATGTGTAAGGATGTCGCTTATATCAAGAGGGTTATTGGTATGCCAGGGGACAAAATTGAAATTAAATTTGAGCCGGATGGTTCTGCTTATGTTTATATTAATGATAAAAAATACGAAGAAGACTACATAAAAAGTATTTACGAATATCCTCAATGTCCTATTGAGGGTATGGATCCTTTGTATATGATGTCAGATCAGGTTATGAAATGCGGTCCTTTCCATTTGGAGTATGATGAATATTTTATGATGGGCGATAACAGGGGGAACTCTCAAGATAGCAGGTACTGGGGAACATTAAAAAGAGACCGATTTATTGGCAGAGCTACATTTTTGTTCTGGCCGCTTAATCGTATGAGGGTATTGAAAAGATTTAAGCAATAAAAAAAACAGCCTTGCAGAGGCTGTTTTTTTTATTAATTTTTTTTATTACTGCAATAGGTGATAATACTTCATATAGTCTGCCATAATAACGGAACTTGTTGCATTTGCGACATTTGCTTTGAGTGTTTGCTCTTTATCTGATTTGTATTCAGTTTTTGTTGCTTCGTTATTTTGTGCTTTTACTTGGTCTTGGTGCTGTTCTTCTTGAACTTGTTCAACCATATCTTGAATTTGTTTTATTACTTGTTCGTGCAGTCTGACATCACTTGCATAAGTGCCGGTAGATTGTATTCCGGCGATATCAAAATCCTCAAGTATCTGTGCCCATTCTTCATAGTTGGTGATACTTGTGCCTTGTGCTTGAGCTGCTGCCTGCGCCTTTCTTAATTCATCAATTGAATTTATACCATCTGCCATCGTAATCTCTCCTTGAGCATCTATATTATATAAATATTATTAATCCCTTTTTTTTCAAGAAAAGATTTTTTCGTAACAAATGTTAATAATTGAAAAGCTATTTTTAATTAACTATGGCTTCGGAAATTTCCCTTTAATCCAGGTGAAAGGCTTTTTAATTAAGTTCATTATTTTGCTGACAAATTTTGAGATTTTATTTGTAATTTTTGAAAATATTTTTGGCATTTTAATTCTTGGAAGTTTTATGGAAGATGGGAGTTTAATTTTACCCATAGTAGCTAATATTGAAGCTCCAACAAGAAGGGCCCCTCCTATTGCTACTCCTCCGAATAATAATTTTTTCCAAGTTGGGTTTTGAACAAGGTTTTTGTTTCCGTCGTAACTGTCTGTGTTTGGAGCATTTTTCATTTTTACTCCGTGCGGCATGTATGCAGGATCTTCTAATGGCAGGCGGTCTAAATTCGGATGACCGGCATATCTTGGGGGCTGCCCCAGAATAAATGCCGGAGCATCAAAATCTATTACTCCGCTTGCTGCTAAACTATCTAACGCCATAGCCCAATTTGACATAAAAATTTCCTTTACTTTATAACCTACATTTATATAAAGTAATTTATGTTCAAAAAATTGCCCAAAATATGAAAATAATATTATCAAATATTACATTAGTTCATACAGGATAACAGATACAGATGTTGCGAGATTTAAGGATTCAACAGTTTTTGCCATTTCAATTTTGAGTGAATCCGTAGAAAATTTGATAAGTTCTTCAGATAATCCGTCAGCTTCGCTTCCAAACATTATAAGCATTGGATATTTTGCCTTGAAATCTTTCAGATAATGATTTGCTTTTGGTAACGTTGCAATTCTGGTAAAATTTTTAAAAGTTTCTCCAAGTTCACAAAATTTTTCGATATGTATAATTGGCAATTTCCAAAGGTTTCCGACTGAAGAACGTACGCACTTTGGATTGTATAAATCAACGCAATCTCCGTATAGAACAATTCCATCAGCTCCGAATGCTGTTGAGGATCTGATAATTGTGCCTAAATTGCCAGCATCTTTAATGCTTTCGAGTAATACAACTTTTTTTAGCTGCTTAAAATCCTCTTTTGAATATATTTTTTGAATTCCAATCGCAACAGCGTTTGGTGCAGATTCAGTTGTTGAAAGTTTATTTAAAACATCTTCGTTTGTTTCTATAATAATATTTGAGGCAAATTGATATTCCGAAACATTCTTTTTATTTACGAATATATGCTCAAGTTTTATGCCGTAATCGTATGCTTCTTTAATAGCTTTATACCCCTCCAGCAAAAACTTTCCGCTTTCTGCGCGGTATTTTTTTTGTTGAAGTTTAGTTGTTTCTTTTACCAGATTATTAGATAGACTTGAAATTTCCATTATTTAACCTCAAATTCTTTCAGCCATTCTTTTTCTATATCACTAAGCATATCATAATCTATTAATTTCTTCTCATAATTCATATGAACAAAAGAATGGATATCACCATTTTCAAAATAACATGAATTTTCTAACCTTATACCGAATTCCCCGTTTTTGTAGAGCCCAGGCTCAATAGAAAAACATTCTCCCTCAAGTAGCGGAACTTTTGCAAAATCTCCGGAACTTAAACTCGGCGGGTATTCGTGAACATTAATTCCAATGCCATGTCCAAGTCCGTGGTTGAATATAAAACCGTCAAGATCTTTTGCGGCAAAGAAATTTCTCACAAATTCATCAATTTCATATCCGGTTATAGATTCTTTTTTGTGTGTTTTGCAATAATTATATGCATTTAAAAAGGCTTTTAGAACATTTGTATATATAAATTTGTGTTTTTTATTTGCTTCTCCTTTTACGAAAACTCTTGTAATATCGGTTGCAAGTCCTCCCTCAAAATATGCACCGCAATCTATTAAAACTAAATCACCCTCTTTTACTATTTCATCTTTAGATGATTTAGAATAATGAGCGAGAGCAGAATTTTGGTTTCTTGCAACGATTGAATTGAAGCTTAATCCTTTTGCCCCTTGGTTGTAGAATTCTTTTTCAAGTTGGGTTGCTATATCGTATTCTGAAATATTATCATTTGTATAAATAAAATTTCTAATGGCGCTGACTGCATTGTCTGTACGTTTAAACGCATCTTTTAGGTGTTCTAATTCTTGCGGTGTTTTTTGTGCTTTCATTGCTTTAATCGGATTATTTTCAAGCACTTTTGCTTTTGACCCAAGAAGGTTATATTCAAAGGCGTTGATTGAAGTTTTGTCTACATAAACATTGTACGATGTATTTTTAAGAAAATCTTTTAATTCTTCTGTTTTATCTTGAGTAAATAGTAATGCTTCAGATTTGGATATAATTGCTTTGGCTTTGATTTTTGCACTAAAATTTTGTGAAAAATTGCGCATATTAAATAAATATGAAACTTCATCCAAATCGGTCACATATATAGCTTCGTTATCTTTTAAATTTTGAACGGCCTTTATAATTTTTTCTTCGGTTGAAAGGCCGGTGTATTTAATATCAAGAGATATATTTCCAACAGTTCTGATATTATCATTTTGGTCAAAAGGGTCAATTTCTAATAATTTTAAATTGCGTTTTTGTGATAATTTTTCAATTTTATCTTGAGAATTTTTCTTGGAAAAAACACCTAAAGTGGCGTTTTGCGGAATTTTATTTATAAGTTCATCAAGATATTTTTGCCCTGTTTGCAATTTCACTACTGTAACGGTATTATGGTCTACTTCCAAATCTGCTTGTATATGGTATCTGCCATCTACAAAAAGGAATATAGTTTCAGGTGTGACTAAAGCTTCTCCTGTTGAGCCGGAGAAGTTAGTCAGTTTGTATCGTGAATTTTCTTGTAAAGAATTATATTCTACAAGAAATTCATTTGTAGAATTTACAAGCAAATATTGCAGGTTATTTTCCTGCATAAAATTCCGAATATTCAATGCATTAGTCCTTTTTATCAGTAAGTTTAATCAAGTGCCACCCAAATTGAGTTTCAACCGGTTGTGACATTTGTCCTACTTCAAGATCAAAAGCTGCATCTTCAAAAGGCTTAACCATCATACCTTTACCGAAAAATCCCAGGTCTCCGCCGTTTCTTCCTGAAGGGCACATTGAATTTTCCATTGCGGCTTCTTCAAATGCAATTTTGCCGTCTTTAATTTCGTTATAAAGATTTAGTGCTTCATCTTCTGTTTTTACCAAAATATGGCTTGCTCTGATTTTAGACATAATATCCTCCTATAAATTATTTTAAGTATAAAATAAAAAGGTCTGTCTTGCAATATTACAAAACAAACCGGAAGTTATAAAACATGAAAAATTTTTGAGTATAAGCGTAAGTTCAAAACATTGCCAAACCACAAATTTTTTAAACCTTTCGCAACCCCGAAAAACGTGCTCGGATGCTTCGAACTTACACATATATGATAACGTTATTTTAAGTATCTTGCACCACTCGTAAGGATGGATTAGTCTTCAACTAAAGTATTATTTTCGCTTAATACTTTAGGATTATGAAAATAGCCAAAAATTTTCTTGATTTTCAAAAGTGCTTGTGTTAGTATCTGATTACAAGTTAATAGTATATGCGGACGTAACTCAGCTGGTAGAGTGTCTGCCTTCCAAGCAGATTGTCGCGCGTTCGAGTCGCGTCGTCCGCTCCATAGAAAAGTCTTACATTAAGTAGGACTTTTTTATTTATAATGACGACAGCGACGAGAACGCTGTTTCCGTGTTCGGAGGATTTTGTGCAGGTGTGTAGTCGAACGAAGTGAGCGAACCCGCAAGGTGCGAAGGCAAAAATGAATGTCAGCGATAGCGTAATGAGTGCTTGCCTGAAGCACAACAAAATCCGATATCGTGTATCGTCCGCTCCATAGAAAAGTCTTACATTAAGTAGGACTTTTTTATTTATAATGACGACAGCGACGAGAACGTTGTTTCCGTGTTCGGAGGATTTTGTGCAGGTGTGTAGTCGAACGAAGTGAGCGAACCCGCAAGGTGCGAAGGCAAAAACGAATGCCAGCGATAGCGTAATGAGTGCTTGCCTGAAGCACAACAAAATCCGAGATTGCAAAAACGAATTATTTTGCATCATGAATAGAATATAAAAATACTTGGAAGTCTTTATCTCCATTATCAATTTTGCTATAAAAAACTTTTTCCAATTTTATATATGGATTAGGCTCTTTAATTTCATATTTAGAAAATAAATAATCTGCACCCAGCTCTTTTAATTTAGCATAATCAATGTCTAATTTATTAATATATTTCTTTTTATCATACATTTCTGGAGGTCTTAGCCTCCCTAGTTCCTTAGAAATAAGGTATACTCTACTACCCCAGCCGTAAATGAGTTTTTGCTGAAATTCTTCATTTTTATATTTTAGTTCATTTTTTATAATAGAGATCCATTGTTTTTTGTAACTAAGCCTGTAATTCGTTGAATATCCGTCTAAACAATAAAAACCATTAAATAATGGTACTCCTGGGTTTATTCCGAGAGAAACGATATGATAACTATCCTGAGGTTTGCCTATATAATCCCTTATCTCATTCATTAAATCAGTTTGAAAAAATTGAGTATAAGTTCTTTCTAAAGGTTCGATACCTTGTAAAGTGTGAATATTGGCATAAAAGTAATTTCTGTCGGTATCATTGATAATAGTTTTAAATTGTAAAGCAAAAGAAATGCATAATAATGCGTATACTATAATTTTATTAATTTTTAAACCTCTTAGTTTATCAGTTAAAAATAACAAAACTGAACACAAGAAAAATGTGTATAGCGGCGAAACAATATAGGCCATTCTGTCCCATTGTATAGAGTTAAAGATTGGTCCGCATAATTCCCGAAGTTTTAATATTATGGCTGAAGATGAGTAACTTGCTGTAAAAAAATTAATTGCAATAATAAGCCAAAAAGTATACATTGCATATTTGTATTCTTTATTATCATTTCTTTGGGTAATAACTATAAATGTTGAAATAGTGAAAAGTATTATAGGTATAATCGGGTATATAGGTGCTTCAAGTTGACAAAAACTATATAAAATTCGATTTATAATGTTTTGTGACATTTCATATACTTGGGGTTGCATTTCTATTCTGTGCGAAATTTCTCCCACAGCTAGGAAAGAATAAAAATATGTTGTAACATATCCTGCCAGCATTATAAACATGCATGAAAAATATATTGTTGCTAAATTTTTTTTCTTTTTATATACGGAATATAATGTAAGGCCAAAAAGAATTAATAAATATAAAAAACCACAGTATATTAGCGAGGTGCCAAGCCCTATGAAAACGCATACTCCATACACAAAATAAATGTTTTTTGGGTTCTCTCTTTCAAATATTTTAATAAGAGCCCATGCAAATAGCGGCATAGTCATAATTGTCATACCATGTAGAAGTAATGGAGGAATGCAAAATAAAAAACTGCAACCCATATTAATAAAACTCTTAACTTTTGATTCTTCTGTTTGGTATATTTTATTTAAAAGTATATACATTCCGCTAAAGCCGACAAACTGCATAAATATTTGGTTAAAGTTTAAGAAGTGTACACCTTGTATGAGTTTATATAATATGATTTGTAAAAATGAATGCGCTTGAATAGATCCTCTGAATGTTCCGCCAAACAACTCGGGTATTTCTGTTACAAAAGGATGAAACAAATACTTTGCATTAAGGTAAATATTTACAAAATCCTGTTCCAAAAGGTCATATATCGTATATGATGCATTTTCGCCATTTAATATCCAAGGTAAGTTGTATAATAAAATTAAAAATATTCCGATAACGTAAAATATATGTTTTTTCACTACTTGATTCCCTTTAATTTACTTGCAAAAGCAATAGTTTGCATAAATGATTTTGCTGCGGCTTTTAAAAGTTTCAATTTTTGGATAGAAACTTCACCGGTTTGGCGGAGTTTGCATTCAACCGGAGTTTGATAAAAGCGAAGTTTTTTATTTGCTACAAAACCTGAAATTATTACATTCGGAGCAAAAGTTTGCGCCGGAATTTTTTCAAACAGGTTTGCAAATTTTTCGCTTCTCATAAGTCTGTACGGGCTATTAACATCGTATGGCCCATTTAGTCCGTAGAAAATTTTTATTGTAAGTCTGGAAACCATGCTTATTATTTTACGAGGGAAAGATTGAATTCTATGATCTCTTATCCCGACTAAAAAATCATAATTATCTTTTTGACTCCACAATGCATTGAACCCCTCAGGCCCCATCTCATCATCAGAATCTATTTGAAAAATCCATTCATAATCCTTGCAATTTTCTCTGTATCCTTGCAATATTGTTGATCCGTGTCCTGAATTTTGCTTATTTACAAATTTAAGCCTTGGGAATTTTTCTGAAAGATTTTCTAAAATTTGAGCTGTATTATCTTTTGAACCGTCATTATAAGCGCAAATATTGTAATCTATTCCGTATTTGTCCAGCTCTTGCGTCCATTTATCTATAACTTTTTCAATTGCTCCTTCTTCATTATAAACCGGTACAACCACCGCTAAATCTTTCATTATACTTCCTCTTTCTTCTTTTTAAATGTAATTGTTTTATTTAATATAAATTGCACTATTGTAATTACAAAAATAGTAATAATTTTAGCAATTATACTATTCATACTCATAATATCCACGAGTAAATACAGTAAAATTTCGCTTATCAGCAGCCCAAGCATGCCAACTAAATAAAAAGATATAAATCTTTTAAAAAGTTTGTCTGTTACTTTGAAATTAAGGTATGCATTTAAAAAGAAGTTATTAGTAATCCCTGCAGTAACAGACAGTGCATTTGCCAGTAAGTAATTCATTCCAAAAGCTTTTATCAAAATTGTATATACTATAAAATCCAATAAAGCTCCGCTGCAACCTATAATACAATATTTTATAAGCTCCCTATACTTATTATATAACTTCCGAATCATAGTAATTTTATTATATATTAAAATATGCAATGTGTACAATTATTGAAGCTACATTTACCCCCTCCTGTACGCAATTAAGAATAACATTCGTGCAACCATTGAAAATAAATATTTACCCCCTCCTGTACGCAATTAAGAATAACATTCGTGCAACCATTGATAGCAAATATTTACCCCCCCCCCAAAAAAAAACCTGATTTCTTGGAAATCAGGGATAAAATTTGTAGGGGAAAAATTAAATTGAAGTTTAAAAATATAAAATAAAAATTTATGCAATGTGTAATAGTTGTTTGTTATAAGCTGCAATGAAGTTCATTTGCTCAAACAATAAATCTGATTTATCAACGAAAGGCTCAGGTTGAACAGCAACTGTTGTTGTAACTTGGTCTTTATAAATGTCTTTTAAATTATTATCAATTTTTTTTAAATTTTTTAATGCCATTTTTAAAGCCTCTCTTGTTTTATCTCTCTTGTATATATAAAGTATATACTCAAATAAGAATTTCAAATCTTAATTATTTTGTTACATTTCTTAATATTACTCTTAAAATTTGTTAAATTACGCAACTTTTCTTTAAAAGTTGTTTTTATATAATTGTAGGTAATGAAGGTAGGTTTATGTCTAATCAAGCAATTAACAAATTTAATCAGGGGTTACAAAGTCAGTCACAGGTTAACTTTTTACAAAATACACCACCTGTAATGCAGGGGCAAAGTACAGGAGCCGATGTTGTACAGCAAACCGGCGGGGGTGGTTATTTAAATCGTGCAAAGGCATCTCAAGATGCTAATCCGCTAACGACATTGGGTTTGTCCGCAGGTATTGGTTATGGATTAGGGCAGGCAATGGATTCATTTGGTCCGAAATGTCGCGGAGAATATGATAAAACTGTTCTTGGCAGACTTGGAGCTTGGGGTGATAAAGTTTCAAGAGATACAAAATTTGGCAGATTTATAGAGCGTGTCTTTGGCAAAAAGACTAGATTTATGGATGCTTGGGCAGATAAATCAAGACTTGGTTATGCTCTTAAAAATCATTCAACTCGTCCTGATTGGAAAATGGCTAAGATGTCATATTATGGTTTGGAAGGTTTTTTAGATGCTGATACAAGTAATGTATTAGAAAATTTTATGAAACCTATTACGGAAAAATGTAATTTAGGCAAGTTTGAACAATATGGCATGAGTGCTGATGAAATCAAAAATTTTGCGCAAACTCTTGTCGGCAAAACTCCGGAACAATATAAAGAAGCAATAAGATTAAAAGAATTAGAGATGTTAGGGGCTACAAGATCTCAGATTACATCAGGTTATTTTACCAATGATTTAGACAAGTTAATAAAAGAATTAAAAGCAAAGAAATTAGGTTTTGATTCATTTGAACATTATGAGAAACTGGCTAAAAACATAATGGAACATAAAGAAGAGTTTATGCAAGCTCTTGAAAAAGGCATTAGAAATAATGGAGATCAAGTTGTATCTATAAATCGTTTTGTTGACGGTCCTGTAGCGAAGTTAAAATCTCATTTAGGCGGTAGAACTGTCAGTATGAGTGAAATTTTAAACAAATTTAAAGCCGCATCCGGCAAAGGCAATGCAACTGTTCTTGGACGTATGCTTCCTAAATCTTTGGGATATTTACTTGAAGGTTGTACAAACAGATTTGCAGGCGGTAAATTAGCACCGTTTATGCAGGCGTTCATCTTTGCAGATATGTTGTATCATACATATACTGCACCAAAGGGAGAAAAAATAAAGACAATGGCCGAAAGATTTGTAAATGACTTTACATACTTTATCGGTGGTATTCTTGGTTTAGTCGGCTTGCATAAGATTGGCGGCTTGAAATATATCGGAACTAATGCTGCCGGACGCGAAGCATACAGGGCTGCGCTGACTGCTCATAATGCAAAAAATGCGGCTAAAGGCTTTGCTAATAAAAAATTATTTGATGAAAGTGCTAAGGCTGTCGATTCTTTATTGAATACCAAAGGCTTAAAATGGTATGAAAAAGCATTGCAAAAAGTAGGGCGCTTTGTAAATATGGGTAATGAACATTTTAAACCGTATTTATCTCCAAATGGAGCTAATATGAATCTTTTCCGCAGAATAATGAATACTAATATAATTGGCGTACCTTTCAGAATTTGGGCAGTAATGTTTGCGTTTACTCCGTTAATAGTAAAAGCAACAACCAAGTTTACCCATTTAATTTTTGGCAGACCAACTCATTCTGTTCTTGATGAGGAAGAGGAAGTTCAGGATCCGGAACAGGCTGCTCAGTCTATGGTAAACCCAAACCAAAATCCTCAAGCTGTGCCTGCAGCAGATGCAAATAATACACCTAATACAAATTTAATAAATCAAACTATTAATAATCAGGCTGTTAATAATCAAACAATGCAAAATCAAGTAGGACAAAATCAAGCGCTACAACCTCAAAATGCGAATGGACAAATGGTAAATAATGGTGCTCCTCAAAATAATTCAGTAAATCAAGCGCAAACCATGAATTCTCAAAATCAAAGTGTAAGTCAGACGACAACTGCAACTCAAACTCAAACTGTAAATAATTCAAACCAAAATAATGGCAATACTCAGCAAGAGCCTGTAAGGACTTATATCCCTTCTGCTGCTCCGGTTCAAATAGGTGGGCCTGATACTACTCCTGCAGATCAAGCAATGGCTCATGCCGATAAAGCAGAAAAGCAAATTCAATCTGTGTTGGCCGGCCTTTACAAATAATTGCAATAGATTGAGTTGTGTGATATATTGTATATTAGCTCTGTACGGGTGTTAATTTTGTTCCTACATTTATATAAATAGGGAGAGTTAACTCCGATTGAGATTGAAGTATACCCGCCGATATATGTATCGCCAGCGGGAAACGGATTACTCAGGGTTCTCACCCACCTGCGAGCCTAGCAGGTAACAAAATCCGCCCTTATGGAGCTTTCTTCTTTTTATTGCCCTCGTATATTTAATATGTTATACTATCTTAAGAATTTTAAAGGGTATTATCTATAAATCTTACGAGGGGAGAAAATGGGTTTAGCAGAAAGATTTAAAGAAAAATTGGACAAAGTTCAGGAACCGAAAGTATATCTTGTAAAAGATGAAATTGCTCCTGTAAAAAAGCAAAATAATTATGCTCAAGAGCAAATTATGAATAGCTTAGTTCAAAAAATAAAAAATACTCCGTATTGGAATGATTATTCTCTTGTGGCTCAAAAGAAAATGATTGTAAAATATTTTGATTCAAAGCTCGAAAAAAATACGGATATTCCATATTCAATATCAAATGATGAAAAGCTCAGTTTTTTGGATTTAATATTAGAAAAGATAAAATAGTAGTATTTTTACTAATATTAAATTTTGTACTAGAATGTATTGTATATGGAGCACAATCTTTTTAAAATTTCTTCAAAATATAAACCTTCCGGAGATCAGCCTCAAGCAATCGAAAAACTTGTTGAAGGTGTAAAAAGGGGTGATGACAGTCAGACCTTGCTTGGTATTACCGGATCAGGTAAAACATTTACTATTGCGAATGTTATAGAGCAAATTCAACGTCCAACTTTAATTATTGCTCATAACAAAACTCTTGCCGCCCAACTGTACAATGAATTTAAAGAATTATTCCCTGATAACGCAGTTGAATATTTCATAAGTTATTACGATTATTATCAGCCGGAAGCATATATACCGAGAACTGATACTTATATCGAAAAATCTTCAAGCATAAACGAAGAAATTGACAGACTGCGTCATAATACTACAAGAAGTCTTTATGAAAGAGATGATGTAATTGTTGTCTCTTCTGTAAGTTGTATATATGGTTTGGGAGTTCCGGAAAATTATTTTAAAGGTACAATTGAGCTTCAAGTTGGTGATGAACTCGATAGAGACGGTTTTTTAAAACATCTTGTTGAAGTCAGGTATGAACGCAATGACTTGGAGCTAAAGTATTCAACTTTCAGAGTTCGTGGTGATATTATTGAAATAATGCCGCCATATGAAAAAACTGTAACCCGACTGTATTTCTTCGGCGATGAAATCGAAAAAATTGTCAAGATTGATAATGTTTCAGGAGAAATTGTTGATACTCCGAATAAAATAGTTCTTTATCCTGCAGTGCATTATATCGCTGATGATGAGGATCAAGAAGAGACAATACGTTTGATAAGACAAGAGCTTCAATCTCGTCTGGCTGAGCTTAATTCTGAAAATAAATTAATAGAAGCACAGCGTCTGGAGCAAAGAGTTAACTATGATATTGAGATGATGAAAGAAATGGGATATTGTACGGGGATAGAAAATTATTCCAGAATTTTGGAGCGACGTGCTCCGGGAACGCCTCCTGCAACGTTGCTTGATTATTTCCCTAATAATTTTGTTACAATAATTGATGAATCTCATGAAACTTTACCGCAAATTCGAGGGATGAGCCATGGTGATGCTGCAAGAAAACAAGTTCTTGTAGACTATGGGTTCAGACTTCCTTGTGCAAAAGATAACAGACCGTTAAATAATAAAGAGTTTTTTAATAAGGTTGGGCAAAAGATTTATATTTCTGCCACCCCTGCGGAATTTGAGCGTAATACTTCTTCTCAAATAGTCGAGCAGATTATTAGACCGACAGGGCTGCTTGATCCAAAAATTTCTGTTCGTCCGATTGATACACAGATTGCGGATTTAAAATCTGAAATTAAAAAACGTGTTGATAAAAATGAAAGAATTTTAATTACTACGCTTACTAAGCGTATGGCTGAGGATTTAACGGATTTCTTCTTGCAAGAAGGTATTCGTGTAAGGTATTTACACAGTGAAATTAAATCAATTGAAAGAGTCGAAATATTAAGAGATTTAAGACTTGGGGAATTTGATGTGCTTATTGGTGTAAACCTGTTAAGAGAAGGATTAGATATACCGGAAGTTTCGTTAGTTGCTATTATGGATGCTGATAAAGAAGGTTTCTTAAGATCTGAAACAAGTTTAATTCAAACTATCGGGCGTGCTGCGAGAAATGCCTGCGGTGAAGTTATTATGTATGCTGATAAAATTACAGATTCTATGGCTAATGCAATTAAAGAAACAGAAAGAAGAAGGAAAATTCAGATAGAGTATAATCAAAAATACGGAATTATCCCGCAAACTATTAAAAAGCCTATTGAAAATAACTTGTTATCTCTTATTGCGAGTTATAGAAATTTTGAAGACGTTGTGGCTGAGGAAATGGTTGAAATGGGTATAGAGAAAAAAGATTTGCCAAAACTCATTTCAAAACTTGAAAAGGATATGCATAAAGCCGCAAAAATACTTGATTTTGAACGGGCAGCTCAAATCCGTGATCAACTTAAAAAACTAAGAGAAATGAAAGATTAGTTTTTGTTTGTATCCATTTCATCAACAAGTTTTGTGATTTGGTAATCGTCTTTTCTGTCGTTACTTAATACTATGTATTCATAAGAAACTTGTGCAAAATAATTTGCACTGATTGATACGTTAGCTACGACTGCAAGAGAGCATATAATCAGAAAAGACCAATGGTTAAAAGGTACATGCAATAGCCAGTACGCATAAGCGAAAGGCCCTATTATTACGGGTATTACTATTGCCATTTGAAGCACATAGAAGATAAGTGCGGCAAAAATATCAAAACATGACATAAATATAATTTGAAGGTTATAGCCATCTCTTATGTCAAGATATTTTGCAAAGGCTAAATAAGCAGTAAAAGGGATAGTTCCGACAATTACCCATATTATAATGCTAAAAATTAAACTAACAGTCGTATCTTGTATTGCTGCAGTACAAAATGTTATGCCCATATATCCTATCCAGCCCCATAAAAGACTATGTGGTACTATGACAACTAATGTTTTTAAAAATACAAATATTAGTTTTAACGGATTTAATGTTAAAATTTCCCGATTATTTTCTCGTACGTTATTTATGCCCACTGTCATTAGTGCAAATAGTATACTTGATGTTATGGTCGCCATGATGTAGTATGCCGCCATATTCCCCGCTACAAATAAGTTATAAGTTATATATACGGGAATAGCGTATAATGCAATCTTCAAAAAAGAATGCTTTTCTATAAACGCGTCACTAAAAGCACTTACAATAGATGCCATATTTATTCTCCTATTTACTTTAACCTTGTAATAATCTTTTCAATTCCAATGGTTTAGATGATTTTGTCATTGCATCTTCTAATGTAATTAATTTTTCATTTACCAAATTAGCAAGAGCAGATTCCAATGTTTGCATACCTGAACCGGTACTTGTTTGAATTGTAGAATAAATTTGAGATGCCTTTGACTCTCTAATAAGGTTTGCAATTGCAGGGGTAACAACCATTATTTCTTGTGCCATTACACGACCTTTTTTCTGTCCTGTCGGAGTCAATTTAGGTAAAAGTGTTTGTGCAAATACCGCAACAAGAGAGTTTGATAACTGTACACGAATTTGTTGCTGTTGACCTTCAGGAAATACGTCAATAATACGGTCAATAGTTTGAGAAGCTGACGAGGTGTGTAATGTACCGAAAACCAAGTGACCTGTTTCTGCGGCAGTCAATGCTAAACCTATTGTTTCGTGGTCTCTCATTTCACCTACAAGTATGATATCTGGGTCTTCACGTAATGCAGATTTAAGTGCATTAGCAAATGATCTTGTATCCATACCGAGTTCTCTTTGGTGGATAATACTTTTTTTAGATGTGTGAACAAACTCGATAGGGTCTTCAATTGTCAATATGTGCTCAGCACGGCTTCTGTTGATATAATCAATCATTGCAGCAAGTGTTGTAGATTTACCGGAACCGGTAGGCCCTGTTACAAGAACCAATCCTCTTGGTCTTTCTGCAATTTGTTTAACGATATTAGGCATCCCCATATCCTCTAATACCGGTGCAGAAGAGTTAATTACACGAAATGCGGCAGCATAAGAACCTTTATCTTTATAGAAGTTTACACGGAAACGCCCAATATTTGCGATACCATAAGAAAAGTCGAGTTCCCATTCTTGTTCTAATCGTCTTCTTTGTTCGTTAGACATCATTGGGAAAAGCAATTGCTCAACTTCTTCTGATGATAGTGCAGGATATTCCATCCTTATCAATTTGCCGTCTAAACGTTTTACAGGAGGCAACGCGCTGGATATGTGTAAGTCAGAGCATCCTTCATCTACAATTTGTTTTAATAAATCTTCTATAATCATATTATTCCACCATTTATTCTGTGTAGTTTATAACTGCATCATTTTCTTTGTCTGCAATTTCCATCATGATATATGTCATGTATGCTCCAAGAGCGATTGCTTTTGGATCTAAATTTGTTTTATTCGCTGCTTCTATAATTGCTGAATTAATTTCAGGATTTTCATCCTTTATGTAATGAATCATTTTTTTACGCCATACAGGCATATTAGCAAATATTTCATCAAAAGCTGTTTGCGCAATTTCTTCTGATATTACAGGTAACATATATAGCACCTCAAATTTTACTTCTCTTCTGTTTGTTAGTATACCATTAACTCTGACGCCTTGTCCAGTTTGAAACAAAAATACTATATTTGAAGTATAATAAATATTATGAAATTGGAGTATTTGCAATTAAGTGCTTATAGGAATTGTTTAGATACAATGTTAAATTTTGATAAGAGTAAAACTCTTATTATTGGTAAGAATGCTCAAGGAAAAACAAATATTTTAGAAAGTATATATTTCCTTTCGACTCTAAAAACACCAAGGACCTCCAATTTAACCGAGCTTATAAATTTTGGTAATGATTATTGTAAAATTAATGCGCAGGTACAAAAAAACGATGTAAGTACTGATTTGCAATATGTATATACAAAGGATAAAAAACGCGAATTAAAAGTAAATGGTGCAAAATCTAACGTAAAAGATTTTAAATCTGTTTTAACAACAGTACTATTTTCAAGTTCTGATTTGTTATTATTGCGCGGGGCTCCGCAAGACAGGCGCGATTGGCTTGATAGGGCTATTTCACAAGTGTATCCGGCTTATGATGACAGGCTTTCCAAATATGATAAAATTAGAGTTCAAAAAAATAACTTTTTAAAAGAGTGTGCAAAAACAGGAAATTTCAATGAAAAATTAATGGATGTATTTAACGAGCAGCTTTCAATTTCTGGAAGTAATATTATATATATTAGGCGCAAATACCTAAGAGAAATCGAAAAAATTGCCGCTCAAATGCATAAAACTATTAGTGATAGTGAAGTTTTATCATTAAAGTATGATAGCTCCTTTTTGCCATCAGAACTTGATGAAATTGATATAGAAACAATTCAAAAACAATATAAAGCCTCTCTTGAAGAACGTAAAGTTGAAGAAATTCGCAGATGCCAGGCATGTGTTGGACCTCACAGGGATGACGTTATTTTTTATATAAACGGTCAAGAAGCTACTAAATTTGCCTCTCAAGGTCAACAAAGAACAGTTGTTTTGGCATTGAAATTGTCAGAGCTTGATATAATTTCTCAAAAAACAGGAGATAACCCTATTTTGCTTTTGGATGATGTGCTTGCAGAACTTGATGATTTGAGGCAAAATTACCTTTTAAAATCTATAAAACCGGAAACTCAAACAATAATTACTTCTGTCGATACGATTTTATTTGAGGAAGAATTCCTAAAAGATGTTCAAATTTATAAAATAGAAAATGGAAGTATCTTATGCTAAAGAAATTTTTTGCATTTTTAATAAGGATATATCAATTTTTTTCTCGTTTGAGTCCGCCAAGTTGTCGTTTTACACCTACGTGTTCTGAATATACTCGTCAAGCAATCTTAAAATACGGAATACTAAAAGGCGGTTGGCTTGGAATAAAAAGAATTTGCCGCTGTCACCCTAAAAATCCGGGCGGATATGACCCTGTACCGTAGGGTTATATTTTATAAGGTAAAAATAAAATCCACAACTTCTTTTAAAGAATAAATATTTTCTTGAACAAGGAAGTTTTTACCGGATTTTTCTTTAACATAATCAAGGTTTTTACCGTCTAAAAAATCTTGAGAATATGGTCTTAGCATTACAGAAGGAATTACGACAATATCACAATCTTCATCTTTTACCGTTCTTATTAAATCTCCCGTTGTAATAAGTCCGGCTACTGTAATATCTTTTCCCCAGTATTCTGATTTAACAGGGCAGGATTTCACTTCCAAATTTTTTATTTTAGAAAGTTTTTGGGTGATTTTCTCAAACATGTTTTTAGCTGCATAAGAGCAGGCAAAAACTATTTTATAAGGTTTTGATATTGATTTTGGCAGTTTTAATTTCTTAAAATCATCATAAGTTAATCTTAAAGATCCGACACCGTCATCCAATTGGCAAAAATTGCCGTAATATTTTGCAGGGGGAATAGGTTCCCCTGCAAGTAAGAAAAACTCATCAGAACAGCATACTCTTTTATATTTTGATGCTATTTTAATTGTTTCTTGTGCACATTTTTTATCAACTTGTTTTAATTTTTCTTGTCGGAATTGTGTTATTCCAACGGGTACTATTGCAACGGAAAGAACGGTATTTTTGAGTTCTGCCAAATCAGAGAGTGTTCTTTCAAGTTCTTTGCCATCATTCAACCCCGGACAAAGTACAATTTGAGCGTGAAAAGGGATTTTGTTTTTTCTGAACCATTTCAAATTTTCCAAAGCCTTGCCTGCATTTGGATTTCTTAGCATTTTTACTCGTAATTCCGGGTTTGTTGTGTGAACTGAAATATAAAACGGGCCAAGATGCATTCTTTTTATTCTCTCTTTATCTTTTTCCGAGAGGTTGGTTAAAGTTATATATGTGCCCTGAAGATATGAAAGCCTATAATCATCATCTTTTACATAAAGAGTGTTGCGTAGTCCTTTTGGCTGTTGGTCGACAAAACAAAATACACAATGATTTAAACAAGGTTTCACCTTATCAAATACTGCACTTTCAAATACAATACCCAGGTCTTCATCATAATCTTTTTCTATTTCAATTTCTTCTTCTTCGCCATTTGGGTGTTTAACAAGGATAGTAACAATTTCGGATTTCATATAAAAGTTATAGTCAATCATATCCTGCATAATTTGATTGTCAACAGATACGATTTCATCCCCTTTTTTTATTCCGAGTTCTTGTGCTATTGAACCTTGTAATACACTATCAACTGTTGCGCTCATTATCTTTTTCAAAACCTTCAATCATAGTGATAAAATTGTTATATTCGCAAGAAGTGTTATCGAGAACAATTCTTTGGTAGAAATCAACAGGGGTATATTCGTCTGCCATTATTTTTTCGGTTTTTATTTTGTGCAGATATGCGTTTGATTTTATTTCTTCGAGCATTGCTTTTAAGTCTTCCCCTTTGAGATATGATGCACAGCATAGTTTAATTTTTGCATCGGATATAAACTGCTGAGGGTTTGGCGAAAACGGTTTTAGCATAAGTTCTCTTAACTCTTTAAATCCATTGTTTGTAATTGAGTAAAATACGGATAATTTCCCTCCGTCTGACATAATTTTTGAAGATGAAATACAACCTTTTTTCTCTAATCTTACAAGTGCCGGTTTTATTGCTCCAAAACTGGGGTTTGCAAATGAGCTGAAGAAATCAAGTATCCTTTTTTGTATAGAATACATTGTCAAATCTCGTTTTAACAGTACAAATAAAATCATTAAATCTATCATAAATTTAGAATATCATTAATTTAAGGTTTGCACAACTTTCTTGAAACCGCGCTAACTGCCGTACCGGATACAATAGGTTGAAATTGAGCGTATTTATTGTAATCTCCGTTCAAGAAATAACCGTTATCGTCATAAGAATCAATCGTTCCGATTTTGTATTTTTGTTTAAGACAGTCTATTTCGTATTGTCCAAGTGTGTAGAGAACCTGACGCCCTTCTATTGGCTCATATTGTCCTTTATTGTATGATTTTAAAAGAAAAGAAAATCCATATCTGTCTGCGGTTCCGGTTATTCCGTCAGGATCAATGTAATTGTTTGGTGCAACGTGTTTCCAATTTATTCCGTCTGATTCTTCTGCCTTGCAAAGAAGTATAGGGGAAATTAATAATAAAAATATTAAAAGTACTTTTTTCATTTCTACCTCAAGATTTATTATAACGATTTTTTATAAAAAATAAAGTTTAGTTGCAAAAATCATTTATGAGGTCTATTTCTTGTTCTGTCAGGTTAAAACATTTGAATATAAATTTGTCGATTTCTAAAAGTATTTTTTTATCATTATTTTTCATGTAATTCTCTACAAGCCTTTCTAATTCTTCTTTTTGCGTTGGGGATAATTTAGGAAACGGCAAAGAAGACAAATTATTTTTTAAAATTTTCAATTCGTTGAATTTCTTGCGGTATATGAATTCGAAAACTTTAGAATTAAGAAATGCAAGTGTAGTTTTTGTGCTGTGGGTATTTACATTAGGAATTAGTATATTTGCGCTATTCAAAAATAATGATTTTTTGTTATCGTATGCAAAGATAAGTTTTTTTGAAATAAATTTATAAACAAGTTTTTCTTCGCTGCGGTATATTTCGTCTTTGGCAATTTGTTGAAAGTTCTCTCTTTTGTATTCGATATAATTTGCTGCAGGTTTCAGATAATATGCACAAATTTCTTTTCCTGTGTAAATTGGTTCGTTTGTAGCTTTTTTTTGAAAGGAGAGGTATTTTTTGTTGTTGCCTGTGACAATCCCGAGTCCCCATGTACTGTTAATAAGGGTCTCATGATCTGTTGAGTAAATTTTGTCTATTAGTTTTGCTTCTTCTGAACTTATAAAAGAAAAATTGTTGTGATTGTTGAATTCATAATATTTTTGTTCAATTTGCGATGTTTTACCGTTTTCAACAAGTTCAATAATTCCGTTATTTTTGCAATCTAATTCCAATAATACTGTATCAGACAAAACTCCGGAAAAAATTTTGCCAAGATTTTCTATTTTTCGGATTGCGAAATTGTCAAGTATAAATTTTCGAATATCTTGGTGTGCTTTGACATTTAAAATTGATTCAGGCAGTATGAAAGAACATTTTCCATCATTTTTTAAATATTTTTTTGATTGTGCAATAAAATATGAAAAAGATTCTCCGGATTTTATATTTGGAAAATTTTTTCCTACAATTTTGTTTATAAGTGCACCCCAAGGAGGGTTTGTTGCTATTACATCAAAGTATTGTTCTTTTAAAGCAGTATTTTGAGTTAGAAAATTTGCATTATAAATATTTGGACAAAACTCGATATTTTTATACTTTATAATGAGGTTTATTTTTGCGATAAAACAAGCAATCTCATCGATGTCACAGCCATATATATTTTGAGGATTTTTAATTCTTTTAGCTGCCTGCAGGATAAAACTTCCGGTTCCGCAGCATGGATCAAGAAATATATCATCAGAATCAAGTTTTTTTATTGCCTTTTGAATTATTTTTTGTGGAGTGTAATATGAGCCTTTTATGTTTTTATCTCCTTCACTTTGAGAATATTGATATACAATTCCGAGAAAATCTTCTTCATCGAGGGGTAGTTCTATATTTATCAAAAAATTATCAATTTTTTGTTCAAAATCATTTAGAATATCTGAAATATATTTATTTTTTGCAGACAAATTATTCTGTTTTAATAAATTCAATGCAAGGTTATAAATTACTTGGTGCGTGTTGATGTTATTTTCTTTTATGTAATCTGCAATTGTGGTTAGAATTTTAATATTTTCTTTGTTTGTAAAATATTCTAAAGGCAAAATATTTTTTTTTGAAAGCCGCTTGTTGGCGCGAGAAGTAAGTCGATCCCCTTGATCTTCTTCATTTACCCCCAAACGATTCCAATTTTTTATTGTTGCTTTAGATACCATATTCTGCATGAAATCATTCTATCATATAATCATTCTTACTAGCAAAAAAAAAAATCCCCACGTTTAAATATAGTTATGAACATTACAATTACTACACAAACAGCTTATTCAAAATATACATATAATAATTTTTCTTTAAAAAATAATCAGGTTGCATTTGAAGGATTGTATTCCAATGCTTTGAATAAACTAAGTTCTCTAAGTATAGATGAGTATAGAAGCCTTTCAATTTGTGAAAAAAGAATTTTGAGATTACGTTACAAATTGCGTAAAATGTTTACTATAGGGAATTTTGAAAATCAAGTTGTTCCATTGCATGAACAAGTTGCGGATGTATTAAAAACAGCTTTAGATAAATCTTACGGAGAGGGGAAATATGTTATGATTTCAATTGGCCGCTCTCTTTCTTCAATTGCAAAAGTTTTGAGTTATAGAATAGGTAATGAGAATGTAAAACAAATTCCATTGAGTTATGCAGGACGTTTTGACAAACCGGATCCCTTATCTCGTGTTTCAGACAAAGATCTTAAAATATTTAAATCTTATTTAGAGTCTATTGGTTTAACAAAAGATATTATCCAAAATTCCGGCAAGAAATACATAATCATGGATTATTCTTGTACCGGGCATTCACTGAGGGGTGCTTATACACTTTTAACAAATGAAAAACTTCTTGGTAAATCAGAAAATATTGAGGTAAAAGACATTAGGACTGCTCTGAGTCCTATTGATTCCGAACTTGCTCTTCATTTAAATTACTTGTTGGATGAAAGTAAGTTGAAGAATTATTCGCTTATAAGTAAATCTGAGGAACTTGGACAAACAATTAAGGCCGCAGTTTTATCTCCGGCTAAGGTTGTAAAGTTGACGCTGTTTTCAATTATGGATGATATGTTCAAGAAAAGGATAATTGGTGGTTAAAAAAAATAATGTAAAATTATATTGCGTTATCATTTTAATAAAATAAATTTCATTTTATTTGATTTTGTAATAGACTTATTGTATGCGTATTAGGGTTTTATCTGAGTTGTTAAGCGAGCATACCAGAGGATCCTTTTTAAGTAAGTTACACATTAGTGGGGAATAATGAAAAATTACGTAATAATATTAGCCTCAGGAACAGGCAGTAGATGTGGAAGCGATATACCAAAGCAGTTTATTAAAATTGCCGGGAAAACGATATTTGAACATACTGTTGGGATTTTTGAAGGGCTAAAAGAAATAGATGAAATTATTGTTGTTATAACTCCGGAATACAGACATTTTGCACAAGAATTGATTATAAAAAACAGTTACAAAAAGATTTCGAAATTGTTAAATGGCGGTTCAACACGAAAAGAGAGTTCCTATATAGGCGTTTTTTCAATTGAAGACTCTGAAGCGAATGTTTTAATTCATGATTGTGCAAGACCGTTTTTGTCTGAACAAATTATAAAAAATTGTATTAATGCATTAGAAAAATATGATGCTGTTGATGTTGCAATCCCATCATCTGATACGATAATAAAAGTTAAGGGCAATATAATTGAAAGTATTCCCGAAAGAAAATATTTAAAACGCAGCCAAACTCCTCAATGTTTCAAGCTTTCTACGATCAAAAAAGCTCACGAGCTTTCCAAAAATGACAATAGTTGTACAGATGATTGTAGTATGGTTGTAAAATATGGGCTTGGTGAGGTATATGTAGTTGAAGGTGATAGTAAAAATATCAAAATAACTTACCCTGAGGATGTATATATGGCCGATAGACTATTTCAACTTCCGTAGTATGAAGTCTTTTGAAAATTAAGATCTATCGTTCCTAATGAAAAAGACCCCGAAGGGTCAAATTCATTAAATGGGGCGGGTGGGGGATTCTGTCACTTCGCTCGCTATCGACGTGACTTCGCGTCTTGCTTTCAGTTGCATATGTGCAACTGAAAGCAAGACGGCTACGCACTTGGCTCGCTCGTTCAACCCACTGTAAATAGACAGATGGTATGGTTTCATTAGACAGATAGTTTGCCCTTTTTGGTAAAGTTAATTTGTAACAATTCTAATTAAACGTGTTAAATTAGGCAATTTCTGTAAACAAAAATACTTTATATATACATAGGGGAAAAATGGTTAATATTGTCAAAATTGCAACTAATGTAGTCCCAAAATGGACTAAAAATGGGTGCAGACTATTATCTAAACAAAAACTTGATTTTAGTTCTTTACCTAAAAATTTAATTCCTGAAAGAGCTGTTGTGCTTGAAGGAGTTGAAGTTGAAACTGCCTTTGGCAAAGGTTTATCAAAAGTATATTCTTTCCTCGATAATGAAGGCAAACTACTAAAAAAAGTTGTAATAAAGAAAAAAGAAGGTGAAAACACAGTCAAATTCATTCGTAATTACGAAAGAGACGGTCAAGTTCTTTTTACGGATACAAAACATATTCTTGATGGTAAAGTTACTGGAGGCGTTAGAGAATCCTTTTTTGTAAAACCTATCCAAAATGATGTTAAAGGTATGTCAAGAATGAAACTTGAATATAAACTGAATCCTGATGGGACAAGAAATGAAACTCAAATTTATGAAAATTTAGCTCCTAAAGGCTATACTTTAGAAAATAAAACATTAACTACAACTGCAACAAGATTAAAAGATGGTAGAGTTATTAATAAAACTATAAACGGAAACTCTGAACTCATATCTCAAGTCAAAGAAGATCCATATTTGTTTATAAGAAATTATAGCAATGAAGATTTTGTAGAATCTGCATCATTATATGCTCAGCAATTGCAAGATGTAGTTGGAATGAAAGGTCAATTAAGATTTAAGAAACTAAAAAAATGTGGTGGCTACTATGAAAAAGGAACAAAAAATGTAACAATCGATCTAAGACATGATAAAGTAGATCTTGTTAATACGCTAAATCACGAATATAGGCATAAATGGCAGTATAAAATTATATCAAAATATGTTAAAAGGTTTTTTAACTTTTTCAGAAAGGATAATAAAATAGTTTTACAAGAAAGCGAACAAGAGTTAGCTCCAAGAATGTTAAAATCAGACATATTATATTGTCCGAGTCAAGTTAATTATAAAAAATATTACTCTAATTTTTTGGAGCAAGATGCAAGAGCTGCCGGTGCAGAAGCTAAAAATGAATTTAATAAATATTCTAAAAAACTTGCACAACTTTTAGGTATTCCAAAAGAAATGACTTTCTGTTCTACACTAAATGACAAATTAAGCTCATTTATACAAAATCATTTACAAACTACCGATGTAAAAGTTATAAATATGAGTGAACTATTTGCCGCAGCAAAGAGCTAAAACAAACAGCGAGCAGGGTAGACTTCAGTCTACCACTATTATTGGAAAGTAGCCGACCGGTAAGAGTAAATAATGAGTAAATGTGAGTAAATCGATTTATTTGGTAAAGTTGCACTTCCGACCTTTGAAATATACACAACAAGCCGGTTTTTAGAAAAGATCGCAAACTATCTGCAAAATCAAACTACTTGTAAAGTTTCACTTTAGATGATTATTTGTTTCACTTGAAAGTATTATTTGTAGGAATTTTAACTTATAATGTAAGTGCAAAATTCTTTTAACAGGAAAAACAAAATGTATGATTTTAAAGCAACAG
>Ga0256405_10001534_pt1 | contig 62214 bp, 46 predicted proteins | sample RumenRJG_02DNA_FD_189096 | JGI IMG/M metagenome (GOLD analysis project Ga0256405, IMG submission 189096) | Bovine rumen microbial communities from Lethbridge, Alberta, Canada - RJG_02 | ecosystem: Host-associated > Mammals > Digestive system > Stomach > Rumen | place: Canada: Alberta... | reverse complement strand
ATTGGTTCGCTACAAACTATACTCCAGCAGGTATTAGATTGTATACTAATTATCAAAATAATAAGTTTAACTGGAATGGTATAACGTCCACAGACGATTATCATGGTCACTGGTTTGCCACTAACTATACTCCAGCGGGCATTAGATTGTATACTAACTATATAAATAACACCTGGAACTGGAACGGTGGAACATTTACAGATAACTATACTACACACTGGTTTAATACTGGTAGATCTTATACAGTTACTAGCTATTATAAGGGCGGTTATAAAAACGACTGGAAAGTCGCTGCGTATGATACTGTTGCATTATATACAAATTACAATAATACTAAAACACGTGCTCCAGCTATAGGTTCATGGAAATGGAATGGATCCGATACAGTAATAAATTTACCATATAATCATTCGTCTATGGCATATTTACATCAGGTATGGGTAAATGATACTCAACATGGCGCTAGAACTGACTGTCAAGGATGGTATGGATGGGATAACAGAAGTGATAGAACACATGATAACTATAATACAGTATATAATACATTAGGTAATCCTCCTATCGTTTATATGAATGAACGTAGTTCACAAGAAGATGGTGTAGTTAGACGTTATAGAAGAATAAGTGATGGAGCAACTATTAATACCGGATGCGATTTCATCAGATATAGTGGTTCACCATTAATAACGTCATTTTAAAAATACGTAAAAAAAAATAAAGTCGAGGGCGCCATTATGGCGCCCTCTTTTTTTTTCAGTTAACAAAAATTATTTTATCGGTCCTGAAACACGATTATCACCAGAAATTACTGTACCATCAGTATATCCTGTAAGTGATCCTGCTCCAGTATTAGGAATATTCATACCATCGACAGTTTTATTGTATACATAACTAACAGTATCTCTTACTGTTACATATCTGTATGGTGGATTACCGGACGTTGAGTATGCATTATAAATGTCTTTTACCTGTCTAATGGATGAAGTAGTTCTATTGTCACTTATCGCATACTCTGTATAGAAATACGCTTTCATAAACACACAATTATTTATGTTTTTATCTATAATTTTATTACCAGCTTTAGTTTTAGAATTATCATAGTTAACGTAAATCTTGTATGTCGAATTACCATCATTTCTCCATGTATACGAGTATGTAGTTAAAGAACCCGTGAACGTATCTTGTTTTTGTGGATCATCTTTAGTATTTCCAGAAACATAGGATGAACTTTGCACACCAGTATAATTAGTATACGTCTTAGTTACACCACTATCAAACCAATGCGTAGTATAGTTATCTGTGAACGTTCCACCGTTCCAGTTCCAGGTGTTATTCACATAGTTAGTATACAATCTAATACCTGCTGGAGTATAGTTTGTAGCGAACCAGTGACCATGATAATCGTCTGTGGACGTTATACCATTCCAGTTCCAGGTGTTATTTATATAGTTAGTATACAATCTAATACCTGCTGGAGTATAGTTTGTAGCGAACCAATGGGATTTATAATCTTCTGAAATGGTTACACCATTTCCTTCTATCATCATTTTAGAGTTATTATAGTTAGTAAGGATTCTCTTTCCTGCATCAGATGTTTCTCCAGGAACTTTATAAGTTGTATCGAACCATCCTACACCATTAGCTGCATCATCTTTATAGAATCCTTTGTAATCTATATTGTTGTATCTGAACTTTGTATTATTGTAGTTTGTGTAGATTTTTGCTAAAACTATTGAAAGGATTATATTTGTGGCGAGTTTGTAAGGGAATTTTTGATTTATATATTATATATCTGAGTACGTTGTACTTATAAAACTATTAACGTAAGGAGTTAATTATGGCAAAGAAGAAGAAAATGAAAGACAAACGTAATGAAGAAATGCTGGATCTGATAACAGCAGTTATACAGCAGTATGACGATCTGGGAATCGTTGCCGATTCGTATTTAATTGGTGGTCAACAAATAGAGTATAATAGAACACCAACATCAGAAGTGCGAATTCCTTCAGCGTTATCGTTGTATTGTACAGGATTTCTTAATTCGGAAATCGTAGATTTTGACCGTCAGGTTTTATTAAAGAAATACCAGTTGATCAATGAATCTGCTAATGAATTATACATTGATAAATCACTTGGTATAAAACAATCAGACGAGTCTATCAAATCAACAACACTTAGAATTACAGGATTTAAAGAACCTGTGGATCATGCTGTTCGAAACCCTATTGGAGTACACACATTAAAATAAAACGATAAGGAGCAATTAAAGTGATAGGAAATTTGTCTTATAATCTTTCAAAAGATGAACTTTCCAAAATGGAATCTGATGACAAGTATTGTGAGTCAATACACAATCTTGTAGAATCGTTTGAAAACATGTTTGCTAAAGAACGTGAAACTATTATAAATGATTCAACATCAGATTATCGTAAGAAACGCATGGATATCATTATTCTTGCAAAGAATCTTAGCAATCGTTTAAATTCTAAGATCCATAATATATAGGAGGAAATTATGATAGGAAAATATGAAGAGATTCTTATACGATCTAATTTAAGAAGATATGAAGAAGAGAAAAAGAAAGTTAAAGAAGAACACGAACGCGAAATTAAGAAACTTATGGAAATTAAAAAAGCAAAAGAAAAATTAGCGGACATATTGTCTGATCCCAACAATATCAAAGATTTACAATTTGAATATATCAAAGGATTTGGATGGTCTTCAGTACACGTAATTATAATTTTCAATGATAAAAACATATCTGACTATGCTTACTATATCGACAATCTTTTTAAGATTATGGAAGATCAAGAAGATAAAAGAACACATATATTGAATGACAATCAGTGTAGGCCAATCATGACCATTAAGATGGTTAAACCATTCTTAAATAAAATTTGTTGTGCATTTCATAATGGAAATAAAGACGATAAAATTGATGATCTGATGGAAAAATTGATTGAAGAGTTAAGGAAATAACAGTAAAGAAGGGCTTCGGCCCTTCTTTTTTTATACTTATATATTATATTTATGAGTAGCTCGTATGAGTGAAAAAATACTTAAAAAGAAGAGCGTGATTAAGAGAAATAAAGCGCCTCAACAAATAGAGTTGACTACCGAAAGGAGATAAAACTATATGACTAAGGAGAATGTTATGGAAAAGATCGCAGAAAAGGCAAAGAAATTTTTTGAAGAAGTATTTTGCTGGAAATCTTCATTGAGAATAGTTGAATCTGATAATAAATTGATCGTGCAGGACGAAGATATGCCTGAAATCCGAAAGCAGCTTGTATACGTTGGCGATATGTCGGAAGCATTGCAGGATCTTAGGGACGACATCCCAAAGAAAGATTTCTTCAGAGCCCAGAAAAATATAAATCTTAAAGCTGGACAATGGAGAACCGACCCAATAGTACTAAGGATGTTAGCTGTTGAGCAGGATTATCGGGGAGAACGTCTGAAGTCATTCTCAGCCGTAAGGTTGATTGATCTTGACGATACTCTTCTTATTGCCCCAGAGTTAACCTCCTATCATGAAGGCGAAACCGTACGATCGCAAGAGCTTTGGACCAAGAAGGCCTTGATCGAGGCGGTCCAAGATTACGACTCAACCGTAATAGACTTCATCTGATAGGATAGTAATCGCTGGTTTCCCGAAAACCCCAAAAGGTGTGAGTAGGGAGTTATTTTTTTCTGTTCAACCCCCCCCCCACTTATATATTATAATAGTGAGGAAGGGAAACAATAATAAAATCCAATTATCCCTTACTTCAAGGAGACAATTATGTTTGATCCAGATATGAAAATTGAAAAGGCTGCACCTACAACCGTAACCGCAACATCGACCACCACAACAACTGCAACATCGACCACCACAACAACTGCAAATGGAAAAGTTTGCCATTGGGATCCGGATGTGAAGATCCCAAAAGATGCTAAGGTTGTTCTTTCTGCTTCATACGAGGCAGAGAAGAAAAAGAAAGCGGAGGCAAAACTCCGCGAAACTCAAGGTCGTATTTGGTAAAAGGAAATCCGAAAGCACTGAAAGGTGTGAGTAGGATTTCTTTTTTTTTAGTTATATATTATATTAATGAGTACGTTGTACTTATAAGTAAACAACTATTATTTAAGGAGTATGAAGATGACTAAAGAAAATAAAAAGGTTTTGAAGTGGTTGAAACAAAGCATAGAACACATGGAAAAAGAACACAATGCTGAAATAGTTAGTGCTCTTATTGATTTTGGTCATGATGGTAACAAGTGTACCCCATACAGATTTATAAATGATAATGTGTTCAATTTTCATTTTAAAGAAAATTTTAAAGATGATTGTGAACCAGAAAAATTTATAGAATTGTATGTCAGTTTAACAAATTTTGAAGAGCAAATAAAAGGTATATTTGATAATGACGTTTATGATAAAACCGATAAAAACAAAAATCACGAAATCTTAATGAAACAACATGATAAAATTCATACGATTATGCAGGAATTGTTTAACAAATTTGAAGATTTCATTTACGAGAATTATGACTTAAAAATCGAACCAGAGCAAATCGAAAACAATCATTCTTAAAAAACATTTAAAGAAAGGACTTTCAAAAGTCCTTTCTTTTTTTTAGTTCTATATTATATTAATGAAAGAAGTTAAGGAGGAATTAATATATGAATAATACTGAAACTGACCCTTTCTATAAGAAAAGACTAGAAAAAGCTATTGAAAAATTTAAAAAATGGTGTTTTGACAATCCGGCATATGTTGGAAAAGACTGTTGTCAGGATTGTACACATTTGATTGATCCTGAACAATATGGGGGATGTTCTGGTCCTCCATTAGATAGGAATGACTTATGTGAACCTGGCTATCAGCAATTCGAATTGAATTATCCTAGAGATGATTCAATTTACCCTTGTGATTATGAGTAGGATAAAACCTGCTCAAGGAGTATATATGAAGAAAGATAAAATCGCTTTGGTCGTGATGTTATTGTTGGCAAGTTTCATTAACTTGCGTATCTGTTTTGCTAAAGGACCTGTGTATTATCTGGGATACGATTTCACGTATTTCAAAATCCCAGGTTTAATCATGGGGACAATTTTCTTTATTGGAGCAGTATTTGTACTGTTTTCCAAAAGAAAAGAGTGATGTAAAACTGTAATAAAAATAGGGCTATATGCCCTATTTTTTTTTATTAAATTTCTGTTCAAATGACTATGATGCTTATATATTATAATAATGAAGGGATGTAAAAATGGTTTACATTTCCGAAGATAAAAAAGAAATAATAGGAGAAAAAGAATATGTTTATAGTATTAATGCCAGTTTTAATGGTAGCTACTACTTTAGTAGCAATGGCTACCATAAAATATTCAGATCGTTTCATTAAATACTAAGGCGGTCTGAAAAAGAAAACAAGTAAAAACCCCTTGCATAAAGCAAGGGGATTTTCTGTACCGGATTGCTACGGTTTCTTTTTTTTTATTTCTTTATAAGAACCGGATCTATATCGAATATCTTTTTCTTATAATTGAAAGAATCGTTTAGTGGGCACAAGTAATGCGACAGACCTGGTGCACCAGCAGATTGTCCTTCAATTAAATTTACATTTCCAAGATAGTCTACATGGAATTGTCTCAATCTCATACTTAAGCGTTTAGACTTCTCACTAGGAGTTCCAGGACCAGTCTTAGTTGCCATCAGCAAAGTATTTACCAATGCATCATCATGACTTTCACTAGAGAACTTAGCAATTGTCATACCGGTTTTCTCAGGAGAAATTTTACCGATTATGCTATTAACAATGATATTGCTCTTTATCTTAAATATATCCAGTAATCCATCTAAGCTCTTTAGCTTATCAGAAGTATTAACAAAACGATAAATCTTTTCTGTAAATACTCTAATAAATGGACTAATAAGATATTCGGACAATCTGATTCTTTTTGTTTGTAAACCATCATCTTTTGAAGTTAAAGATGAATAGTTAACAAATATCCAACGTGTTACTGCGAATATGTTATTTCTAGGTGTTCCAGGAACAAGTTCATTGATAATATCTCTAGTTTGATAATCCAATGAATTGTTGAAGGTCTTTAATAACGCAACACCTTTTTCTAGAGATTTCTGGATATTCAATGTTTCACCAAGCAATGATGTCCATCTTACAGGATCTCTAATATAATTCATATCCATAGTACGTTTCTGAACAGCCAATGTAGTTGCAACAAATTGTCTTAATACAGAATTTTCATTGAAATTCTTTTTATTTACTGCAAGATAAACTGCTCCGAATTTAAATACGTATTTATCTTTAGGGATACCAGATCCAATTTCTCCTGAATAAATAGATATGTAATCATCTACACCGAAGTATTTCAGAGTTTTGAAAAATCCGAAACATGAGAAATAATACAAGAGAACTGGTACAGATTTCTTAGTAATTTCAATCATTATTTTAGAAGTAGTGTATTTGTTACCATAAATGTCGTTGATAACAGCTTTCTCTCTACAGAACTTGATAGCCCTAGTAATTGTTTTCAATACCAACAAGTTTTTATTAGTGAATGTGATTGCATCAATAATCTGAAGAGGACAAGAATACTTATTTCCTCTTATATAGAAATGAGAATTGTCATAAAGCATAGGGATCCACATAGAGAAACTTTGCTTTACTGTTTGTCCACCAAAAGTGCATTCAAATTCAAATACAGCTTCTTTAGCATAAGTATTTGCAATATGAATCCTTACTTCATTCTTAGAGGTAGGCTCTTCACCAGATTTGTTAAGATCAATCATTTTTGATCTAACGTTGCGATAGTGATATCCATTGTACTTAATATACTCTGGAACTAATTGTGTAATTGCTTTACATGCATTGTCGATATAGATAGCCATATCGTCATTTTTTCTGATATTATAAATCAGATCATCATTGAACTTTCCGTCATTCCTTTTGCTAAAATTAGCTACTAACTCTAACATCCAAAATCCTCCAAGAATATATAGTAATAGTTAAGACTCTATTACTTTTTTACACCCATAGGCATGTTAATAATATGTAAATAAAAAAAAAGAGAAATATAAAGAAGGACAGAGGATGGCTAATCCTCTGTCCTAGAATTTCCGTTTTTAAGAGGTCATATATAATTTATTTTACAATCGTATTTTTATGCCGCTTTCTTTCCCATAAGTGCAGATCCGATATCGAGTACGAGCTTAACCAAATCAGCATTAATTCCTTTCAAAATGAAATTAGGAATTGCGGCAACTAATGTCCTTCTAGGACCAAGATCCCTTTCTGTACCATCTGGGTTCTTCTTTGTTGCATTTGCAACATAACCCATCTTATAGCCAACTCCTTTGGCTTGAACAAGTGTAACGTCTGCCGGATTGTTTGGTGCTTTTTCAATCATCAAATCCAACATCGAATTCGTGTACTGTGTAGTGCACTTATCGACAGTCTCGGCTGTCCAATCTTTACCAAGCTTCCCTGCAGCGGAAGCACAAATCTCTGAATGTGTAATCGTCGTTACCATACAGAAACACTCCTTAATATAGCTATATTTCCAAATCATACGATTTGGATAAGCGAGAGATGAGGGATTCGAACCCCCGACACTAAGCTTAGAAGGCTTATGCTCTATCCACCTGAGCTAATCTCCCTAAAGTCAGTATAATAATATGTAAATGAAAATTATTTCAGTTATATATTTTTACTCTGAAAGAAATATATTAATATATTTACTTAGTATTAAATTTTAATGAGAGGTTGTATAATGGCTAAAGAGAAGACCACCCACAAGGTTGTAAACTACTTTAATGAACGTAATAAGAATATAGTAATCAATTTTGATGAAATATTCAACGATCCTGATTTAGCAGTTTATAATGTGTTTAAAATGGCAATTGGTAAAAAGCGTGTATACGCAACATTCGCACATGATATGGCTGTGGACAATAACAAAATACTTGCATTAGATCCACATATAGCCCAGCAAGTTATTTATGCCTATTTTAATGTTAAGAAGTCTATCGATAATAAATTATTTGCTAAAGTCGATGACGATGCTAATCTTTCTGAATATGGAGTAGAAGCAAGAAGAGACTTTGGTAAATACGAAAACTTCATTAACTTTATGGTAAGTACATTATTTGTACCACAATTTATCGACCTTGTTAAAGGTTGGGTAGAAAAACATTATGAAGCGTTTGTTGATGAAAAAGAAAGTGAAAAATATGCTCCTGGCACAACATTCACTAATGAACATTTCAAGTTGATGTACGTTATTTCGATTCTTACTAAGTTTGCAATACCTTTGTGTACACATTACATTTATGTAAACTCCGATAAGAATATAGAAGTTTATTCGTTTATTTATACAGTATTCGATGCAATATTCAAAATCGTTGTAGTTGGTTCTAACTGTACTAACCTTATGAACAAACTTTATCAGTATGTTGATAGGATGGTTAGACGCACTGAGTCTTCTAATAAACCTATTTGGCAGAACTTCCCAGCTTACAATGAAACTAGAGAATCTATTATAGATGATTTTATCATCAAGATTGTTACTACCATTATTCCTAAGCTTGACATAAAACGCAATCCAATTAAACTTATTACAGTAGTTTCAAAAGAATCTATTGTAAAATATAAGATTAAAGCAGAATTTAGATTTGATTGTTATAGAATCAATGATAACGATGGCTCTGGAGATGATGAAGATTCATTATCGGAATCAGACGTATTCGACATGTTCTATAGAAATATAGATGAAAGTGTTGCTATTCTTAATAGATACGCTAACGATGACGCAATCGATACTATCTGTAGAAGAAACAACATTTATATCTCAGAAGAAGAATTCATATGGTATAAGGAACACTATCAGCTCCACAACTTTACAGTAAAAGCAATTTCGATGATTTTTGCAAGATTCTTCTCAGGAAGTATTAATGTAAAATCATGTACATTCGATCAGATGATCAAATTGATGATTGTTACTATAAAGAAGATGAGAGATTTGAATATCAATTATCTCCCTTACTTTATAACAGGTATAAGAACTAGTTATAACTTTACAAACATGCCTTCTGCTACAGTTCTAAAGAACCTGAAAAACAATATTGATTATATTCAGTTAATAGAACTTAAGTACAAATATGTACAAAGTATATTTAACATAAAGACTACATCTTCTGATGAAAACAATCCTGTAAAAGATATTATCGTCAGTCTTATACATAACAATTATGTCTATAATGAATTTGGTCGTGATGATATCAATGGTAAACCTATTGAGATTCGCGAAGACAAAATCATTAATGATGTGATTCAAATGTATAAGAAGATGATCATATAACCTCTCAATTTGCACATGTGATGAAATACTCACATGTGCTTTATTTTTTATAATTACATATTATATCTATGAATGGGGGTTCAAACTATACTATAATCCCCGAGGAGAATACATATGTCAGAAGAATTGAACAAAGAGATCGAGAAACTCAAGAAATCTCAAAAGAAAAAGAACAGTCATTATACTGCTCTTGAAGTTTCCCTTGGAACTATGTTGGCTGCAGAAACAGCGTTTGACTTGTTTAGCGACGTCGCATCGTATAAAGAGTTTAAACGGAATCTAGAGTTTAAACGGAATCTTAAAAATTATGATACATCCACAATGGATGAAAATCGGTTAAAAGGTATGAAACGCGCTGATAGAGCCATCTCTATTGGTACAGCTATAAGATTTGGCAAACATCTTATCACAGCAGCGACAGTAGCCATGGCTATCCATAATGGTATAAAAACCATGAAGGATGTCAACAACATTAAGACTGGAAAAGAAATCTCCAAAAAGATTGGAGAATCCAAGAAAAAGGAAAAGGAAAAGGAGAACAAATCCGAATGATCAAAATCGTGTCTTTAATGAAAGAATTGCTCGGAACCATCGACAAAGATGAAAAAACTCCAAAAGCATTACGTCTTCCTAAAGGCACGATACAGGGTGCATTCAGAACGGATGAAACGCACCCTGCATCTAGATATCCGTTAAGGAAAGATAAATGCAAGAAGTAGAATATAACGGAGAATTGTCTTGGACTCCGAGGGATAATGATAAATTTAAATCTGACAAACCCTCGGATTTCAAAAAAGAACACAGGGCATTTAAGCCTGATAACATAATCAAAACCATCTATACAGATGGTGGATCTAGAATTATTCCTACTACGGAACGAGTTAGGTATGTTGGGGCGTGGGCATTCTACGACGCAAATACCGGGGAGACAGTCGGAGAAGTAGTGGATGATTCTACAAACAATGCAATGGAACTTACAGCAGTTATTAAGGCTATCGAGTATATGAATACTATCGGTGTACCTAAAGACGAGTGGGTTGAAATTGCTTTGGATTCTGATTATGTTAGACTTGGAATATTGTTCTGGGTAAAGAAATGGGAAAAGAATGATTGGGTTAAGAAAGACAGAGATGGAAATATCTCTGAAATCAAGAATCTCGATCTTTGGAAGAAATTAAACGATCTTAACAAAGAACGAAAGATTTATTACAATAAAATTCAAGGGCACTCTGGCGAAGAAGGCAATGAACGTGTCGATATAGAGTGCCGAAAACTTATGGACGAATTCTGTAAAGAAAATAATATCGTTCGTAAAAAATAACTAAGAAAGAGCCTGGGATTAATCCCAGGCTCTTATTTTTTTTTAGTAAATTACGTCAAAATTAGCTTTGTGCAAGATTGATGTATCTTTAGAATCTATATAGATTCTACCATCATTAAATAGCATATTCATATCGTCAGGATCATGCACATCTTTGTTAAACCTAAAGTTCTTATCGATGTTGAATACAATTGCTGCTGGGGTATTGTTACTATTACCATTATCAGAAACAATCTTTACACCATCGATATTGATCTTAAGGTTATTATAAACAATAAAACCATATGCTCTTAAATTTTTGTCAACCGGCAAATCACGATTAGTCAATTCTCTTAAAAGTTCATTTCTTCTAAACTCTTCATTAGGTTTAAGTATAGGACTTCTAAGAATTCCAGGATATGGAACGAAATCGAAATCGTTAATGTACTGGTTTGAACCTTGTATTTCCCAAAATTCTTTTTTAACCATATCGTAGAATATCATAGAATAAGTTCCATTTCCAGGTGTACTACTACTACCATGAGGACGAGCAATTATAAAACAATCTTTTCCATCTTGTCTAAGTGCTGGATACGAATAAGAAGTTTTTCTATTAAACATATATTGTACATCCATTTGACTACCAACACCAGTAGCATTACCAGCTATGCCTAAAATAGTTAACGATCCTTGCATTAAAAACTCATTGGTGACATTAGTTAGTATAAATCCTGTTCCATCTTCAGAGCTGGTAATTTCATATATGCGTGCATTTGGTGCAGATAATGCAAATGTGCGATCTCCAGCATCAAATATTGCATAGAAATTCAACCAATCTGCAATAGCGGAAGGTTGATTAGGATTGCTATACTGATATGAAACATCTACGAAATCTACTCCGTTATAGAAGAAGAGGTGTGAGATTCCTGTATATATATTAGCATTCAAACCGGATTTAATAGTGGTCAAACCTTTTGGTTCAAGAGCGGCAGCAAACAAACCAAGGCGAGTATCTGCCATGTATTTTATTTCTGCATTAGATGTTGACATTTTTTCGAAGTATCTATCGTCACCAATATAAATAACATCAAGATCGTTGTTACAAGGAATACCACATAAACGATAAAGTGCATAAACAACGTGTTCTGTACCACCATACATCGAAATTTGACGAACCTGTATGAATACACCACCAGAGTTCTCAAATATGTCTGTAACTTTTCCTAATTCAGGAGTTTTGATTAGTACAGAAACATTAGTATTTTCCGGAGTAAACCATAAACCAGTTTCACGATTACGATAAGAGAAAGCATTAGCAGTTTCGAAACCATATCTGATAGTTTCTCTCATGTTTAAATTGTTCATGTCAGTATAATGATCTTCACCAGGAATATACCTATCCATATAACGGAATACACCAAGCTGAGTTTGAATATGTAAGTTATAAGGTCTTGAACCTGTTGTAACTTCATATTCTCTAGAAATCAAATCTCCAGAGTTTTCAGCTTTTTCTTTGTTAAGATTTATAGTTTTTCTATTTGTCAAACAGATAACAGGAAGATCCACATAGGTTTCCATATCATCTTTATTGAACATGTTAGTTCCACGTCCATTGTTACCATATGGAGCGAATTTTATTATCTGACCTGTATTTGAAATACCAGTTGCGAAGTAATAATACGGAGTCTTATCAGCAAATGGTCCAACGATTCCCTCTTCACTTTCATCTTTTTCTTGCAAAGAAGAATCAGATACATATCTCGTATAGAATGAGATACAGTTTTTAACTTTATCCCAATAAACCATAGAATAAGTATCTTCGTATCTTACACCTTCGATAATATCAATGAACTGCAAATTGGATTTATCTGTAGTATACAGTTCCATATCTTCGCTTGGTTTACAATTTTCATAAGAAGAAATATAGTTCTTAACGTCTGTTCTAGGAGTACCAGTATCAGCGTATGTGAACTGTTCTTCTGTGATTGTAATGTATTCATTGGGTTCTTTAGCTTGAGATACAGTAAGAGAGAAAAGTTTATATGTTTGCGTATCGTTGTATTGTAACGTAGTTCCGATTACTGTTGGGAATCTACCATATACGAGAATATAAATAGTATTCTCGGTATTTGATGAACCCATAATTACTGATTGCACAGTATGATAATTAGAATCAAGACGTATTACCTGACCATGATGGGTATATTGCAATCTTATTACTTTTAACGTATCCAAATCGGAATCGTAGAGAGCAATAGCATTATCTTCCCCAAGAGCAATAGCTATATTAGTTTTGCCACTAGCAATGGTTTTACCAACAGCTATTTTTTCTGTACTCATTATGAATCTATCATCGCCAGAAATTCCATAATTCTTAAGAGTTATAGAATTATTTGACTTATCGAAAATATAATCATCGATAATGAACTGATCAGTAATATTTTTAGTGACCTTATCTTTGTGAGTAAGATCTTTCTTAAATACTTCCAATTTGTATGAAGACTTCTGAGAAATGAACCCAAATGGATTATCATCAGAAGCAAATTTGGAATTATGATCAATTATTGTCGCAATATCATATGCAGTTTTATCAATAGTAGGATTAGCAGTTTCTGTAGAGAACTTTTTAAGTCTTTCATCAACTGTGTTTCCATTAAAGTTAATCAACCACATATATGCATGATAATGACCATATTGATCACGACCTGTTATAATTAGTAGTTCAGTATTTACACCAGTTTTAACATATTCAACATGCTTGTTTGTAACTATAGTACCAAACAAACTTGCGTTTTTAATAAACTGATTAATATCGGTATTAATAACACCTGAACTATTTAGAGACTTTGTAATCTCAAATATACCGACATTGTTAGAAGTTGCTGCATGTATCAATGGATTAGAACCAGTTCCATTAATAAAGAACACTTTTTTACCATGTCTAATGATATTATTGAATGAATATACATCAGAAACGTCAATAGCAACACTCTTATCGAAAGATACAGTATTTTTATTGAAAGTGTATTTGTCATAAGGATTCTGGCTATCATATGTAGAAATTACGATATCTTCATCAATGTCTTTGATAAAGTCGATAGTTTCAACATCAAGCAATTCTCTAACAGATGCACCATAATCAGAATTAGAATTATCGTTAGACAACAAATAAAGCTTAGTTCTATTGTTATCATCGACTCCATATAAGAACAAACCGTATTTACATTCAAATGCATTCTGAACGTAAATGTCAATTCCTGGAATCATGTATGACATAGATGCTGCATCAAATTCAGATTCATTTTCTATGAGATCAGAAGCTTTGATAAGTTTTGCACCTTTTGTAACCTCAGAACCAAAAATAAAGTATTCATTACTTTCGGTAATAGTAGAATTACTTGCATTTACAGATATAAACAGTTTATTTGCACCAAAGTTCAAATCATCGATTAAGAATGTGTGATCACGATTAAACACTTCAAGAGAAATCTTTCCGGGTTCATCATGATTTGGATAGAATCCAATTGGACCATATGTACTTTGTACTACGCTTGTATTGATTTCACTTCCACCTATAGGATCGGAAGTTGGATCGTATGCATCGGTATAGCCCTTATTAACAGCAACAGCATAATCATCTGTATTTCCATAAATACCGTAATCAGAATCGTGAATTTCTCTAATCGCAGGAGCTTTGTATGCATAAACTGGATTAATCTGAATCTGTTCTTTATCTATAGAGTTACTAAGCTTCAACGGAATATTATACAAATATCCTTTGTCGTCATTAAAAATACAAATAGCATATCCAGTTGTAGCTTCCCTACAACAAATAGAAGAAGCAAATGCTTTATGAGTTGTAGCAATCTTTATAGGTTCGCCATCAATGTCATTACCGACACCAAAAATCAAAACATGTGAAGGTTTTCCATCAGAATTATTTCTAAGTGAAGGTACTTCTTTAAAATGAATAGTTCCATCGGCATCGTTGTTGATAATACGTTTATCTTTGTTCATTCCAACTATATAGAAATCTAATATTTGGTGGCTAATATCGGTACCACCACTACTAATAGGTTTATTCGATAAAACACTTATAGTTACACCATCATCATTCGATTCATAAATAGTTCTAGAAGTTTCATTTTCAATAAGTATTCTGTACAACGAACCCAGTTTATCTACATTATTTGACGGATTTCTATAAACTTCTGTTGCACCTATAACCTTCTTTATAGGCAAGGCGATTGTGGCATTCTTTGTCCAAGAACCTGGATTATTATAAGGTGCTCTAAACCATCCCTTATTCGCTACATCTCTAAGACCTTCACCCCAAAGAATGATATTGCTATCAGGAATTCCTTCGAAATGGAAGTCGTAAGCTGTCAAACTGTTAAGAGTTATTGTGTTTATCGCAACTTTTGTGAAAGTTGTAATTAACTCATTTACACTGCCTGAAAGTGCTCCAGAACCATATGCGATTTTTCCTTCATCAACATCGACGAAAACATAATACTGCTTAGTATAAGTAAAATCTGCACAATGAAAAGGAGTAATGTACATGTGCTCTTTATTGAACATCTGATCGAATGTTAATTGTTCAACATCGCTTACTACATTTGGATCAAGAGCATTCAAATTATCCAAACTATACAAATATTTGGTCCATTTAGCGATATCATACAAACCTTCTTCAGACAAAATTACACATTTTGAATAACCAGGCATAATGAACATAAACCTGTCTGGACCATAAGGTTTGAAAATGAATGGATCAGTATCTACATAATCAGTTCTCTTGAACATCGTGTCATCAGCATCCCAAGTAGTAGGATCATATGCATATGACACTTTACCATAAGTACCTTGAGTAATGGTATAGTATGTTACACCATCTTCCCATGCTACAAGATCATCTCCACCAGTACCTGCCAAAACATATTCTTCATCAACAATCTTGTAATATTTTGTTCCAACTACTGGAGCAAGAATAGTACTAGTATCGACTTCTGTATAGATTATCCTATGGGATCTTGCTCTAAACATTCTCAAGTCGAGCATATACCAATCAAAGCCGTTATGTGAGAAATACAAAATATTTGTATGGGTAAATAGAGTTCCTAAGTCACTTGCATTCGCAGAAAGTTGGTTTTCTGGAATAGGAACTTCACTTGTATCCCAAATAAAGAAATGACCATAATTGTCATACTTTATTTTCATATTCTCATTAAACTGTATTGGTTTACCAGTATTGACACACTTCCTGTCACTCATATCATAAACCAATTGTCCGTCATATGTGTATGAAAGACCATCTGATCTAAGAAGAATACAGAGTTTATCATTAGAAGCAGCACCAATCCAATCTCTAGCTTCAATAACAGGATTACGAACGAGACTATTATACTCAGTATTTGTAATACCTCTATATACCAATACGTTTTCAGAATTAGGATTATCTGGAAGATTGGTTGTTAGCATAATGTAGAATGAACCACATTCGAGGTAATGTATATATTTCTCGATTTCAAGATCATCAGTATCATATTCGAACTCATCGTCTGGAATAATAAGAATATCGTAAGTTTTTTCAGTTCTTTTAAGAATTCTGATATAACAGCTATTTGCAAAAATAAGAGAATTTTTAATTTCTCTATTAAGCATTCTACTGTGTTCACCAGTAGGATCGATACTCTCATCAATTTTTATGATCTGACAAATTCCATTGATCTTTTCATAAGTTTTATCGAGGAATTCATACTTAGTAAAATATTTTCCAATTTTATTGCTACCTTCAGCAACACCATTGAAAGTAATTGGACTATTTTCACCATTGTCAGTCAACCAAGACTCTGTAAAACGTTTTACTAATGATGGTGTAAGAATTTTATTTATACCAGAACCAGTATTTATTGTCTGACCAGGTCTAATACTTACTACATCAAACATTATATTACCGTAACCACAAGCAATACCATTATCGATTTCACGTACATCTTTATTAGCTACAGCAATGTAGTTCTTACCGGCTTCGAACATACGTACGCTTTTATCAGGTGTGATTTTCGGATTATCTAATACATGAACATTTCTATCAGTAATATCTTCATCAGCATCATCGTCTATAGCTTCAGAAACCTCATATGAAACATGAAGTTTATTAAAAGGTTTAGCAAATGAAAGATTATCCGTTACTATAGAAAGTTTAGGATCAGCTACGAGTTTATTATTTTTTGCAATATCAGCAACATCAATTTTCTTAATTTTTGTAAACTGTGGAGCTCTTGTGTAATATTGTGTATCAGGAAGCCATGCATTAAGGTGTTCGTGCGGAATATATGTAATACGAGCTACATCACCATTTTCATCGAACTCTTCTTGTTTTGTATAATAAATTTCTGTATAAATAGGTCTTTCTGAAGTAGAAGCCAAAGTGTATTTGAAATACCTGTCATGATCTTCGATATTAAATCCTGTAGCATTAAAACGATATCCACCAATAAGAAGTCCTTCGATTTCGAAATTGAATCTAACTCCAGTATTTGGCTGGTCTGTATTTAATGTGAATACATAGTAAGTCTTTCCACCATATTCATACTTGTAAACATCGATAGAAAGATTGTTTGTCATATTGACGTTACAAGAATCTGCACATTTGATATCCCATTTACCATTATCAAGAACTACGTTCAGGTCATAATACATAGAACCATTCTGAACTTTAAGATTCAATACAAGAGAATCTTTTTCAAGTTCAACAATCTCAAATGCAATTGTAGGAATATTGATTCCTACTGGAGAAATAGTGATATTCCTTGTGAATGATGCGATATCTGGATTAAGACGCATAGCTGACATAGCAGGCAAATCGACAGCATTATTCGATACATAATCATTGCTTTCAGAAACTTTAGCTTCCAAAGCCGCAGCATTAGCAGAATTAATAAAAACTGAGTTTATCTTGTTTTTAAATTCGTCTATAGCGTCTTTATAGTATTTATCGAGATCAACCTTCCAGTAATCTACATTAGGATCATTTCCCATGAGTTTTACAAATTCGTTGTAATAACCATCTATAGTCTGGAGCATAGTATCCATAGCATATTCACCATATTTAGGAACTTCTACTCCTTCCCCATTAACATACGAATTTTTTCCTATTATATTACCTTCTTCGTCATAAATAAAGGCATCAGCAAGATTATATTCGATATCTTTAAGTTTAGATGCAATACTTGCCGCTTCATCAGAATTAGCATTATTTGTGACTCTAAATCTTTCAACAATTTCACCCATCAACTTATCAAAGTCTTTGAGCTCAACTATAGGAATAAAATCGTCATTCCTAGTTCCTTGAGCTATTCGTGATAATTGTGGCAAACGGTTTAAATAAGCCATTTTATGTCCTCCTATATAATAAATAGGCAATATTTATTCATATTTTGTATATAAAAATGTCAAACTGAATAATAAATAGAGGACGATAAAACGTCCTCTATTATTTTATCTTAAACCTCGCAATGTTAGTGCTTGTGATAAAGAGACATTTTCATCGAATATGTTATACAGTAAATTCATATATCCATTCCACCCATTAGAGTTATATCTATCGGTTCGTAATTGAAACATTATATATGCTCGATCTGAATCTTTATAAAACATACTGTTATAGACAGTACCAAAAAACCTATTAATATCAGCAATACTAAAATATTTTATATTATTAGAGTTATTTTCACATAGTAAATAAAAGTTTTGAACAATCATGCCACCAGTATTAACCTCTTCAACATCAATAAAATTAGAGTCTGTAATGCGTTTAATTGTTAAATTCGACGTATATATTGTATTTGGAAAATCTATTCTACAAATATTTACTGGGATACTAGTATAATTATAAAGTGAATCTGTTAAACTTTTGAAAGTATTATATACCCTATTAGAATAATAGATTCGAATAGATTGATACTCATATTGGTTTCCATACGAATCGCTATTACTAAGCGAATTTCTGGCAATAATGTATCCTGGCAATAACTCTGAAGCAACACTATAGTCTTTATATCGATCGGTTGATGTTATAATAGGAGCTTTAACACGGGTTATATTACTTTTAGATACATCTATTATTGGATCATGTTGTCTTGTAGAGATTTCTTGTTTAGTTAAAGTATCTAAAGTCGTTAGAGTATCATAATTAGGAATATTTTCTGGCACATATTTACACAATTTGTAATTGTTTTTTCCAACAATAGTCTCAGGAGTATATTTAGCATATGCGGCATTAGAAGATATATTTGGATCTGAGTTTATGTTTGAGAATCCACTATTAATGACGTCAAAGTGTGGATATTTCTTTTTGATTAAGAAATCGTTTGACGAAACAAATCTTAAATTCTCAAAACAATGAGATAAATTCGAAGATGGATTTTTTAAAACTTCATGGGTTTTAAAAACATAATCATTGTATGACTTTGTAGTTATAGTATAATCGTCATATCGTTTTATAGTTCTTGGAGTGGTTTTTGTAGTTGTAACTTCTATATGATCTGTAGGAGTTTTGGTAGTAGTTGTGGTTATTTTATCAGTAAAATCGTCAACAACAGTTGTAGTTTCTTTTGTAGAAGTTTGATATGTGGTATTTGTAACTTTTTCAGTAACATCTGTCGTTTGTGTACCATTTATAATTTCTTCACGACTAGCATGATTAGTTTCAAAATAGACTAATTTGTCTATTGGGTCATTATTTTGATCAAAAACTATATAATAAGTTCTGTTTTCAAGATTTGGTTTAAAATGTGCTAAATCATTATACCAAACTTGTTTACTTTCTCTATTGTCTCCTATACTGAACATTCCATCAGATCGTATACCATAATATTTTGAATCAATATCTTTATAAACATTTTGGAATTTTCTACCAAATGACTGTTTTACATTAGTTTCACTTACAAACGTCGAAATACTACTACTATTAAGAAAAGTTCTAGTTAAACCTGATGTAACATCTATATTTCCATCACCGTCCCAATTATCAACATCTTGGTTATTTTTAGATTTTAACACTTTAAATCGGTCACTAGCAGAAGAATCTTCAATAACTATATAATTTCTTTTATCGTCATATAAAACAGATTTAATTGATGCTCCACCGTTAGTATTTAATTTTCGTCTAACATGCTTTAGCTTGCTATAAGCTTTAGCATTATTTAATACCGTTTCATTCATAGTATTAATTCTCCTTTATAATACAAAAAATATATTGTTTTGTCGAAAAAATAAAAAGAAGGGCAATAAAGCCCTTCTATATATGTAATAAAATTACATATCACGTACCTGTTTTTCGATGGCTTTGAGAGTCATGAAAACATCTTCTTTCTGCTTTCTACGTTTATCGCCGTTTTCGGCTTCGAAAACATCTTTGATTTCACTAACAAGCAGACCTACGTTTGTGAAAACGTCATCGTTTGAAGACTGAACCTTGTCGAGAGCTTCTACAATTTCATCAACTGTGAGTTTCTTTTCGGGTTTAGGAGTTTCAACGACAGTAACGTTAACGTTAGGTGTGTTATTAATTACTTTCGTTTCAGGTTTCTTAAAAATCTTTGCAAATAGACAAAACATATTTTGTTCTCCTTATGCATTAATTATATAATGATGTCGAAAAAAAAGATGGGCATTTTATTGCCCATCTTTTTAATTGATCGATCGTTATTTCAGTAAATCGAAACCATTAGGAACATTCATCCACCAAAGGACTTCATATTCCGGATTATATACAAAACTCCACTGTTTCCATTTGAAATCATAAAATGATAAAATGTGAGAAATGCGATTGGTCTTTTTATTAATCACTTCAATGAGAACTTCATCCGATTTATCAATACCATCAACAAGTCTAGTTGGTATATCGTCAGGATTGTCAATCAAATTATGAATGACTACCTCTCTATGATAATTAGAGCCAGGATTCTCAGGAGCCCTATCATTATCACTTTCTTTTGCTTTATGTGGTACTGGTCCATCAGCATACAAGCATACTGTATCATCATTATTTAGAGCATCTGTAAATCTAAAATTGTATATCACATGTTCTTCAACAAGCATTGTCATAACAGGTGTGCACTCGAGTCTGGACACATCAAGATCTGTAAAGTATTTCAATTCTTGCATAGCAAGATCGTAAATCACATTCCATAGCTTTATATTGATTTCAACATAATCGTTTACACCATTACAATATTTTATCAGATCTTTTTCATCAGCTCTCTTCCAGTTAAACCTCGTTAATACATTATGGAAACATTCACGTACTGCAATGCGAACCGCTTTTTCTGTATTGAGATTATATGGCGCATCACAATCGTCGAAACATTTCTGGATATACTTCTCACGCAATGTCATCATGTTATTAATACCTCCTTACCATGATTTCAAATTCTTCAAAATTTACGATTGGAATATTGTATCTCATAGCTTTTAATACTTTGCTAGTAGATCTCTCATTTGTTACTAAATAGTTTATACCACTTGTAACATCTTTAACCTGTTTAAAACTTGTGTTTATTCCTGTAATAAATTCTCCGAATTGCTTCTTGTTACCATATTCTTCAGGAACTTCACCAGATACACAATATGTTATTGCATTATCATTCGGATCTTCTGATTTAACGAATAATGGTTTCAGAAGTTTCATAGTCATTTCTATATCTTTTCTCAGATCAACATTGTTGAACCAAGTTTTGATAAGAATACTATCAAATACTTCGGTTAATACAGGTTTCTTATGAATTTCCGCAATATACCTCAAAAACTGATCATAATCTCTAATAGATCTTTTGAGAAGCTCACCTTTTGCTACATATGGGATATTCATAGCTCCAAGAATATCTATCTCAGAAAGATTTTCAAACATACTAAATACAGCTGTTTTGAATATTTCTGGTCTTTTACCTCCATTATAATGATCAACGATTTCTTTTTCTAAACCATATGTATTGAAATTCGGTACTACTTCACTAAAGAAATTGTATAAATACATTTTGCCAGGATGTTTCTTGATAATAGCATCTGTTACAAAGTCAATTGCGCTTTCACCAATATTCTTAACATCTAGTTTATTCAAGACATTCATGATCTTAGATTTATAAATATCTCTACAACCAAACTCATTAGTACAAACGAGATCTTTATAAAATCTTTCCAATTTACTTCCACAACATGGACAATTCATAAGTTTATAAACCTTTATACTATCATCCTTGTTGAATACATCAAAAATCTTAGGAATAACATCATTTGATCTTTTGATCAAACAATTAGTTCCAATTCCTATGTGATTCTTTTCGATATTTGTATAATTATCAAGAGTTGCATTAGTTATTGTTACACCAAGAATTCTTACGGGTTCTATTTCCGCTACAAACGAAATTTTACGTCTATTAACAAAAGCTTTGATATCTTTTATAGTAGACTCAGCATATTCTGCTGGTGGTTTGAGAGCCATATTATAACGATTAAACGTAGAGATTTTATATCTACTATTTATTTCGTCATAAACTTTCTGGTCACCATCCACTGTCAGAATCATACCATCAGTTTCAAATTCATATTCATCTCTAAGTTTATTAACATAAAGATCGTATATTTCATTGATCTTATCGGAGCCTTCAATAGACTTCAACCAAACGATATTATAATTCTGGTTTCCAAGATGTTGCTTTATGATATTGAGTTTGTCCTCACGATCATGGAACTTTAACTGAGAATCATACAAGAATACTTCATAAATAACGAAAGAAACCATAAGAACATCTTTACTGAATTCCTTTCTCTTAAGAATTCCAGAACAATTATTTCTTAAAGGTCCATCAATTTTATTAGCAAATTTCTTGCTTATTACAAATTCTCCGCGAAGTTCAGAATTAGGAATAAACTTCTTAGGAACACTTGGAATATCTTTTGCAAATTGAATAATTGCTCCAACCAATCCGTTTCCACGAGTTGATGCATATTCAAATTCACCTTTATTATTATAAACGATCTTTCCAGAAATACCATCAAGTTTTGGTTCTACAAAAATCTTTCCACCACCCATACTATCAATCCATTTCATCGCATCCAATGATGTTTGAACTTTCTGCATAGAAAGCATAGGAAATTTATGTTCGACATTTTCTGAATCGTAATTTATTTTTGCACCAACTTGATTGAAATATTCGTTATTTGGATCCAATTCTTTTAATTTTCTCTCATAATAATCGAATTCTTCATCATCTATATCAGAAAAACCGTTATAATACTGAGATCTATATTCGTTCAATTTCTTAACTAATGATTCGATTTCGTAGTCCATAATAACCTCCTTTTCATATTAGAATAATATATAAGTATATTTTTAACGATTTATTTTATTAATTTTGTATAATAGCACATACCTATCTGGACCCTTCGACATATCAATATATCTTAATTTTATGGAGATGGTGATATTATGTATCAAAACGAATATGGGATAATCAACCCGAAATCGATAGACACATTACGATCACAAGCATATGTTAATGAGTATCAGAACCAGGCAAAATTGTCCAATAGTCCTGCTACTCATGACTACAAGATGTGGTTTACCAGATCTTTGCTTAACAGATCGACACTGTTTCAGAATGCTGATAGCCTTGACAAGCTTTATAGACTGTCAATGGAAGAACTGTTTTCTGAAGAATTCAAAAATCTCGTTATTTTTGATTTGCGCAGGGATATCTCCGGTCTTTATACATCAATCGATGAAGTAAGAAATCTTGGACCAATAGGAACATATGATTTCTTTGCATCAATGGTTGGTGCTATTGGAGCCAAATACATCCCTACATTTACCCCACTTAACTACGATTATCTTACAGACGAATCACTTAGATTTAATGTTTCTTATGAAGAAAAGAAGAATCTTATTTTGAATCGTTCAGAGGCTGTAGCTAATGGCAATACACAGTATGCCACAAAATACAACTACACACCTCTTACAATTGGTGAACTTGAAGCTGGTCCTCAGAGAGGAGTAACATATGCTTCAAAGAGAACTGATGTAACTGTAGATTATGTGCCTCTTTCTATGAATATCATTCAGAAATTGGTGCAGTATGCAGAAAATTCTACTAACCCAGATAATTCTTACGTAGAACCACTTTTCCCTGGTGCTGGTGAGATTTATGTTAGAGAATATACGAATACAAGATTTAGATATCTTCCTCTTTCTCAAAGAGAGCTTGCTGCTGGTCCTCAGCAGGGAGTTACATATTACACAAAAGCAGTAAACACTACAGCTGAATATGTACAGGCTCCTTATTCTGAAGCTTATACTTGTTATATTCGTGAATATGACAATATTGAGTATACTTATACTCGTCTTAGTTGTATTGATGCTGCTCTTGGTCCTAAAAAAGGAATGCAGTACTTTACAAGAATCAATAGGGTTGTAGATCATTATAACGTAGCTCAGATTTCTGAAACTCCAGCAGCTGACGCCGAACTCTATTATAAAGAATTCGATAACGTTGTATATATTCGCAATCCTTTGAGTGCTGAAGAACTTGCTGCTGGTCCTGTAGCAGGAACAGTTTATTCTTATGAAGAAGAACTTCCTCCTACACCTTTGTATGTAAAAGTTACTCAGTACGAAGCTGGTACAGAATATTATGAGCTTAATCCTGTAAATAACGAATATCGTCTTACAACAAACTTTGCTGTAAGCGACGAATATCAGCTAGTTGAAAATACAGCTGATCATTTAGAAAATCGTTATGATCCTTCAAAGACTTACTACATTAAGAATGGTAACGACTATGTCGAAGCTAGAACTAATGCAGAGAAAAAGACTTTGGTAGGTTATGCCCATCTTACACAAGAAGAAATCGCTGCTGGTCCTGTAGCTGGCGAAACATACGTATTCCCAGAAATTCTTCATATTGGAGAAGTTCATGAGGAGGAACGTGCTGCTGGTCCTAATCCAGATATTGATTACTATGAGCTTTCCGATAACAGTACTCCAGTATTTGTAGGAAAACTTGAATCATTCGATCCAGATAAGAACTATACTTGGTTCGAAACAAATGAGGAACAGTATCAGGATGTTTCTGATCTTATTGCTCAATATGGTACATTCGGTTTCGATACTTCAAAACTTATGGTAGCTGTTTATAGCAAAGGTCTTGATCCTAATCAGGTCGACTTCTATATCGAGGTCAAGTATGCTAAAACAAGTGAGCCATTTGATCCATCAAAGTCTTATTTTGTACTTAACGATACTACATACGTACAAGCTACAGAAGCAGATTTTGCTAAACCTGATGTTTATACACCAGTTGATACAAATGAAGTTTCTGAACCAGCTCAGGATATAGAGTACTACAAAGAATCTGACGGTGTTTACAGTGCTTGTGAAACTACAGATTTCACAGAAGAACCTGTAGACAATTACACAGCTGTTGATACAAATGCAGTTGCTGCTCCTGAAGACGGTGTAACTTACTACAAAGAAGCCGATGGTTCTCATGTAGCTTGTGAAGATGGTGACTTTACCATTAACACAATCGATTCTTATAATGCAGTAGATAAGGCTCTTGTAACAAGACCTGATCCAAGTGGCGAGTACTTCAAAGAAGTCGATGGTGCTTACGTAGCTTGTGAAGAAAGTGATTTCGACACTGGTACAGACGTATCTTATGATCCTGTAAACACAGGTGAGATAGCTGTTCCTGATGCAGATACAACTTACTACAAAGAAGTCGATGGTTCTTATACAGGTTGCGAAGATTCCGACTTTACAGAATCAACAACTTTTGATTACAATATCGTAGACAAGGACGAAGTTACTGCTCCAGATACAGATACAACGTACTACAAAGTTGTTGATGACAATTTCGAAGCATGTACAGAAGATGACTTCGATGTTACAACCGATACTGTATATGACGAAGTCGATACTGTTGAAGTAGCTGCTCCTGATGCAGATACAACTTACTATAAGAACGTTGATGGATCTTATGTAGCTTGTGAAGAAAGTGATTTCGATACAAGTGGTGATACAAAAGCTTGGCTTCCAGACACATCTTATTATACAAGTAGAAGTGTTCCTGTTAGTGCTCCTAACTGGAAGACTGATGTAGATTATTACACACAGACTACTGTTGTAAGAAAGAGATGGACTGATGGTTCAACTTACTATACTCTCAATGAAGTTGAGTATAAAGCTTGGAAGAACGATGTAACTTACTATACTAAGACTACTACTTCTACAAAAGCTTGGACTGAAGGTTCTGTATACTATACAAAAACCACAACTTCAAAGACTACATGGACTGAAGGAACTACTTATTATACTAAGTCTCTTGGTGAAAAGCAGTTCAAACCTGATACAGATTACTATCTGTATGACGGTTATAACCTTTGGTTCAAGGAAAATGTTGAATATTATACATTCGAAACAGGCATTGTTAGATTCAAGTCAGATGTAGATTACTACGTTAAGACTATGGTCGAAAATGGTACACACCTTGTTGATAATGCTAATTTGACAGCATTTGATCCAAATGTTGTGTATTTCAAACGCTTGATTGATTATGCAAATTCAACACGTACTGGTAATTATCTTCGTTATGAAAGTGATAAGTTTGATCCTAATGAAACTTATTACACAAAGACTTCAACTACTGAACCAACAGATGAGTTCGAAGAATTCTTCGGAACTGTAGCTTTCAATCCTGATGTAATTTATTATACTCGTACAGCAGATTATGCTAATTCAACTCTCAGTCAGAGATATACTCCTTATACAGGACCATATGATCCAAATCAGACTTATTATAAGCTTCTGATTACTGAGACAGACAGTGTATACGATATTCTTACTGAGCATGAACGTGCTGATGGACCAATTCCTGGTGTAACTTATTATACTAAGGCAGTTCAGTCAACTGTTACATATGTAGAAGTTCCTGCTAATGAAATCGCTATTCATATTGCTGCTGGACAGCTTGCTGGTGTAAGTGAATCTCAGCCAACTGAATACTATGTAAAGGTTGGTAATGCTTATGAATTGTATTCTGGAGAATTCTCTGCAGAAGTTACATATTACACAAAGCATGTTGAAATCGAAGAATTAGATGAGTACATTGCACATCCTAATCTTACAGAGTTCAATCCTGAGACAACTTATTACTATGAGGTAACACTCAATAGCGATGGATATGTTGAAAAGCACAATGTTGAAGCATTTGCTTCTAATAAAGTGTATTATGTGAAAGCTGTTGATCCTAATAATAGTGCTATGGGAGAAAATTATGTACCTTATACAGGTAAGAGTTTCAATGATTATCCTGAGTTCTATACAAAGTCTGTACATGTTGAAGAACATGACGATTATGTAAATTATACAGATCTTACGGCATTTAATCCTCATATCATTTATTATCATAGTGCTCTTGATGTTGAGAGAACTGTTCTTACTGCAGCAGAACTTGCAACAGTTAAGAAAACACACACTATCGAGAAACTGAACGCTTATCATGATGTATATATTCGTGATGCATTGGCAACTGTTAAGGAGATTATGTCTAAACATTCTCTCCATGTAATCATCTCTTCAGTTAATCTTGAAGCAGATAATTATGATAGAGCTATTGCTAACACAATGTACATCAAGTTCCTTAATGTGTTTGCATATTTTGCATTCATCATTAACAATTCTAAGAATCTTGACGATACCTGTAAGGGTTACAAACTTGTCAATGATATTATCAATATTGGTCTAAAGGACGCTAAGTCCATAGCTGACATGTTCTCAACTGCCAACTATGTGTCTAAGATTGTTCTTGAAAGTCTCTTGCCAGATTCTATTAAGGCTGCGGTATTCCAGCATTATGACATCTGTTCACCAGTATGTGACAATGTTAGCTGTTCACCAAATCTTACTCAGTCATTCGTAACTGAGAATATGGTAGAGAATATGATTAAATTGAGAAATCTTCTTGATAACGTTGATATCGCTACAGAAACTGATGAAAACTTGCTTGTTGCTTTGTTTATCATGGCATACAACATCTTTATTCAGATCTTCTTCTATAGCGCATTTAACTCAAGAAATAAAGTGCAGGTCGTCAAAGCCGTTTCAACACTGCTCAAAACCTTTACTCCTTCATTTGATCAGGTTATTACTGCTAATGAGCTTAAAGGATTCATTGAGCTTGGAGATGATAAATAAATGGATGGCATGGTAATCCCTATTTCGATTACCTCGTCTATGAGCACAGTACATGTTCTTGATCTTGTAATGATCTTGACATGTACTGTGCCTCCATTCCTTCTGTTCCTTATTTTTACAATCGTTTATTTTAACGTTGTAGATAAGGCACATAAGGATGACGAGGAGTATTATGTTAATCATGGCTTGTCTAGATTCTGCCTTGGAGGAATATTCTTCCTCTTTGGTTTGATTCTATTTGACATTATGACAGAATTCGTATCAGCTTATTGCACAATGTATATCAATCCAGACGTTGTGGAGTTAGTTGACGAACATTTATCAGACATTCTTCACAGAAGTTTGATATTCAATGGTATTGGTAAAGCTTATAAAGCTGTACCAACTTCTATTCTTATAAACTTCACGATTATATGTACAGCTATCTATACGTCAACTGAAGGTCTTATTGCAAGTTTGAAAACACTTAAACTTGAAGAAGGCCTTGCTGTAGAACTTCCTGCAGTAAAACGTCGTAGATTGGCTATAATGTTTGTACTTTGGGGTTATTTGGCTGTTATTGCAACTCTGTATACATTCCTTGTAGGTTCAGATAAAGTAAAGTTCGATCTTCCGAATATATACGTTTCAGTAGGTCTTACTTTAGTTATCCTATTTATGGCAGAACGTAGTCCTTCTTTGTTGAAAGATAAGACTACTGGTGCTAAAGTAGTTAAAACTGCTGAGAATGTAGCACATGCTGCTCCTACACAGACTATAGCAGAAGCTGAATACAAACCAATAATCGATGAAGATGCTACCGTAGCTGATCATGTTTCAAAAGAGCATCTTGATGCTATTGTTGCAGCGGGAGAATTGTAATTATGGCTATTATTACAACATTACAAGTCGCTCCAAAGACACCATTGGAAAAAATAAAGAATCCTGTAGATGGTATAACCTATAACGTCTACAATGTTTCTACACATTTCGATAACTGGTCTCAGAGAAATAGTAAATATTCTTACACTTATAAAGAGTATACTACAAACTGGGCATCGTTTTGTAATGTGCATATGATGGGAATGGGGCTCATTTATACTGGTATTTATGACAGATTTAAAACAGAAATCGATGCAAAATATCCAGAACTCTTAAGACTCCCAGATAAACTCGCGAAGTTTATTCTTGAAGATAAAGCTATGAGAGATTATTTCAAAAAACGCTTTCCTGGATTATCTGCAGACTTTTTCCTCGGTAAGAAAAATGCTTATGGTCCTAATGAAATACATAACGTACTTTCATGGGCTACGAACAGATTCCTCGATGTTGGAGCAGTAACATACTTCTCAACAACAGTACCTTGGAAAGATATCGTTAATGAATTGGTTTATAAAGCATGTCCTGTAGGTATTTCTGGTAAATTTTCTGGATTGAATCACATTGTTCTTGCAGTAGGTTGCGCATATAAAGAACTCGCTGGTGGAACAGTTCCTGGTGCAAATCAGGTTCCTGACTATTTCATAGTCGATGATCCTTATGGTAAGACTTATGAATATTCTAAAGGATTGTCTGGAAATGATATTTGGATACCATTCCAGAGATGTGTTACAGATTTCAAAGATCTTAACAGTGCGAACTTTAAGTATGCTCATAGGTTTATTAAACCCGGTGATTTAGGTCTTTAAAAAAAAATAAACCTGGGAGTTTATCCCAGGTTTATTTTATTGATGATAATTATTGATCTTCGTCGTCTTTTCTGTATTTGTCAGAAATTGGTTTTATGAGCCTGTCATGAAAATGATTTCTCACATACAGTAATAACAACGTCGCAAATTTCTGAAAGATAGTTAAGCATTCATGAGATGTCGGATTTTCAATTTCGCACAATCTGTCATAAAATGCTTTACCAGATTCATAAAAACCTTCGTCACCATCTTCGAAGAACTTTAAACGATCGTACGTTTTAATAAAATCCAAACAGTCTGTCATGCGATGTTTTGCAAAATCTACAAAAGCGACAAGGTTCGAATTTTTATCTTCTTCTAGTAATCCATAAAATGAATCCTGTAACGTCGTGAGATCTTCTTTCATTCTCAAATAGATATGACCAATGTAATTGTTATCATCAAGGAACTTGAATATTTCATGGGTCTCTCTAACGCTACAATCACCTGCAGCTTCAGGATCGATTCCCCACAAATTGACTAATTGTCCAACAGCATTCAAACGAACGAATATGTCTCTTATCCTACGTTTTGATGCACCGAGGTGGAAACTAATGCCAAATCTAGAAACATTATCGTCCCAATTTTCATCTTTGTTTTGCCAAGACATGATGGCGAAAAGTAACGATTTGTCATCAGAATATCTAAACTCATTGATTCTTTTTGACAAATCATCGACCATTGTCATTGGTTCTTCCATAACGAAATCCATTTGATTCATAAAATACTCCTTTGCGAATATTAATTCGCCTTTTAATTTATAAGTACAATGTATTCACTTTTAAATAACTTTTTTCGTCACATCGATTGTAGAAATATATATTTCTACAAGTTAAATTACTAACAATGATCTTTGAAGTAATGATAAGATTCTCATTGATATCAAGTAATTTTGACATAAAATACTCCTTAAATTCATAAAAATAAAACCCCGGACACAGCTGACAGCTGCATCCGGGGAGAGGTAAATAGAGCTTAAATCAATCGCTAAAGGGTGGGAGGGGAATTATATTTAGCGATTGATAAGATCACGTTTTAATTGGATCCGGTATAACGAGATACAATCTCATCAAAAGATCCAAACCGACTATAGCGGTATTTCTTTTGTGCAAGGGCTATGCTTGCCTTAATCCATGCAACCTCACAAGATCCGTGTCCTGTGTGTCTACGAACTGGCAGTTTTACAGTGATTACGTCACCTTCTTTCTTGCCCTCGAACAACTGAATCGGAAGGAGAGATGTTGATACTCTCCAATCATCACGTCCATTAAGGAAATCTTCTTTGGAGATATCCTCTCTCAACTGGTCAACACCATGATCGACCCAGTTTGAGTTGTCATGGCCCGGGGTGCAATACCAAAGTTCAATGAACTTGGTATTTTTGTAATCTAACTTGTTTAAGTCATTTGCATAGAACGTTTGTTCCATCAAAGACTTAGTATCCATAACGATGACATTTTCGATTGTTGTTGCACCGTTAGGAATAACAAATACATCACCGTTTACCAATGGCTGATTCTTTAACATAGTTTTTATGCAGAATTAATTTACACTCCTCAACCTTTATCGGGGTCGTCGCTCATTCGAGAACTCCAGCCGAGATTATAAAAGCTTCAAATTCTGCTTCTCCATTATTACAATATATAATTATAAAAATATTTGAAATTCGTTAACGACGACAAATTTATATACTTAATTGAGGGTACTTATATGGGTACAGTTAGACTTGGAGCATTTCCATCATTAAATAATAAAGGTTTGCAAGATGGTATTGCAAACACCATTATGCAATGGTTTATACACTTTTTTCCTAATAGATTTTTTTCTCATGTGTTTTTGGATACTCAGGTATCTAATGCATCAGCATATATACTGAATAATGAAGGACAATTCGTTAAAGCTGAACCTGGTCACAAAATTTTACAGCCAGCATTAAGAATTAATATAAAGCAAGGTATGAATAATGTTCAGGATGTTTTTGGTTCATTATGGAATCCTAATCAACAGCCAGGAGCATTTACTATTGATACAGATCTTACTGGTTATAAACCATTCGTTTATGATCCTAATGGTGTAATATTAGCGACTAATGAATACACTATTAAAAATACAATAGATATCAATGTTAACTTACAGACAAAAGCTGATCAATTGGCTTTCTTTAATATCTGTGACACAAATATTAAAAATCTTTATGTAAATGTTATTGAAGCTGAGGTTGGAATCATTCTACCTTCATTACTTATGGAATATCTTCGTGATACTTTATTTGCTAGAGAATTAAAGATGTTAAAAACGATGATTTCTGGGGATGATGAAAAAGCTAAATATCGAACGAAGATTAATGAAATGTTCTCAGAATGGCTTTACAAATGGAGTAATAAATGTATAAAACCTGTTGTAGAGAAAGATGAAAATGGAGTAACTACTTATCTCTATAAACTATTCCGTAAACAAAGGTTGACTATACATCTCGATAAACCTGATGGTGATGATGGTAATAAAAAAGGTGGAACTTATCTTGGAGGTTTTAATGTTACATTCAGTGGTTATGTTGAATATGCTAACCCAGTTACGTTTATATCTCAAGTTCCAGCAATACTTCGTGGAATGAAAAACGATTATTTCATAAATACTTCGTCCAATGTCGACAATGCGGGAAACTATCATTTTATGGAATTCAAAGAAGTATTCAGAGATGATAGAAGATTAGTATTTGTCGATAATACTCAATGGCACCATTTCTATTTCGAAAGAGAAATAATGATGGCTAAAACTAGAGAAGAATTCAATATGATTGGTGAAGTAATTACAGAAAAAGATACTCCTTCTCATTATTACATTATTAAAGCTCTTATGACTTTTGTTAATTCTAAAGAAGATTTCGATAATCTTTTTCAAATCGTTATATACAAAAATAATGACTCTGTACCATTCAAAGTCGATAAAGATTTTAATATAACTATAGAAAATTGTGATCTTAATGTTCCATATTACATTGATGTTTTCATTAAACGAACGTTATATCAATACTATATGGAAAGGATAAAAGATATTCTGTATAAAAATGGTTTATTGATAGATCCTTACGAATCCAATCTACACATCTATAGACGACGTATAAAACGTTTAGATGGAGCATCAAATAGTAGGTTCGATCCAAATAATCCTTATAAAGGAAAATATCTAGATGATAGTCCTTATGGTCCAGATGGTAAACTGATGTCTGATCAAAAACGAAAAACAATAGATGGTTACCTATTGGATGAACTCCATGCTGGTGATAGAGGTTATTATTATATCACTAAGAATAAAGATGGTACTATAAATAATAAACCAGAAACATTTGTTCCTATTAAGACTATACATTTCTGTAAAGCTTCAGATCAATGGAAATACTATGTCCAATCCGATACAGGAAGTTTCATTGAAGTTGATGGAATGGTTCTTGAACAACGTGATGATTTACAGTTTTATATACAAGATAACGGAGAATACGTAAGAATTAAAAGGGAAAGTGTACTCATACCTGATCCTGAATATTCTTACTTTGTATTCGATAGAGAGTCTAGAAACTATAAAATATGCGAGGATTTGGAGTCATTTGACCCAAAAACTCAGTATTATATACCTTTCAGCCAGCATAAAACTGTACATGTCGACGCAGGCTTAGTTAAGTGAGAATTGCTATTTCTCGCGTTTTACCTTCGCACATAAATTTACCAATAAGGAAGGGCTTCGGCCCTTCCTTTATTTTACTGTTCAAACCCCTATCCCACTTATATATTATAATACTGAAGGGATGGAATTAAACATCCCTTATAAATGGAGATATAATATGGAAAAAATAAACAAAACATCTGAAGAAAAAATTCTCGACGCAGCTGTCGAGAATTTCAAAGCAAGATTTGAATTTGTCAAATCTTGCGAAGGATTTATTAGAATTCCAGTTAAGAAAACTGGTTCTGATAAAATATACGAAGAATACCTTCAGGCACTACAGAGTGCTTGAAGGTAATATATAAGGCCCGGGGTAATTTCCCGGGTCTTATTTTTTTTTATCTGTCAAAAAAAACGTAGATGGGTACTCAGTAGGAGTATGAGTTACCCACCTACGTAACAGCAGAGCAGCTTCGTCGCCTTATGGGCGATGAGCATGCTCCTGAAAAATGGCCACCCGAAGCCGTTTTTCGGATTTAATGTAATTCTACATTAGATTGTCGTCAATTATATTATATAGTTCTTTCATTAATTGGTATAGTTTCACCAATTTCTTTTAAGAAGTTTCTAGCTATTGACTTAGACTTCTTATAAAGCATTAGTCCTAACCATCCATTGTACCAAACAGAGTTAATCATACGTGCTTCAATAGAAATGAAACTAAACAAACCGTCCAATTTCAATCCTGAATCAGTATATGGTTCTTCATGTTTTTGTACTACAGTAGAGTTTACTGTTTTAAGAGCAGAGTTAAGAGCAATCTTGTCACCAGTACTCATAGTATCATCATGTGAAATGAAATATTCTATAAGAATACCGCCATTCTCTGGCATCTCACATCCGTTTACACGACCAGTGTTTACATCAGGTTTTGATATTTCCAAACTAACACGTTTTGGAGATTTCTTACCTGAGAATTTCTCTTCTTCTACTACTTCTTTTTTTATCTTAAGAATATAAGAATTGACAAATTTTGCTACTGAAGGGCTCATCTTATCTACAGGTACAGTCCAGTATATTTTAATATCTGAAATAGTTCCTGTAATTGGTGCTTTAGGAGTTTGATGGATCATTTGAGAAACCATTTCTGGATCAAGATTATCCACCAATAGAGAATAAATCTCATCGTCTCCATCTTCACTACCACCAAATGTACCATATTCATCGAAAACAAACAATGGATCGCCAAGTTCTACATGATCACCAATCTTTTTAAAATCAATGATAGTATCCATAGCTCCTATAGAAATTTGTTTACGTTTAGTAAAGTCCATTTTGAGCTTATCTGCAAATGATTCTGAAATCAAATCAGAGTCATCTTCAGTGTAAGAACCTTCTACAATAGCTACCATTGCATTGATAGTCTGTGTGTAAATAAGTTCTTTAGTGATAGGGTCAACTTTAAAGAATCTTTCATCAGCAGCAAGAGTATCTGATTTTCTAATCTTCTGACCAGCTTTAACAAAACATGAATACGATGCTTGGTTAAATGCATCAGAGTTCTTAATCATGTAATTGTTGTAGTCAATAACATCTTTTGAACTATCTTTATAAGTAACATAAATTTTCTTACCGATTTCATCTACATCAGAAACTACACCATCTTGTTTAGCCAGTTTTGCAAAACGTTCTGATGTTTGGAACTGAATAACTTTCTCTACACCAGTTCTAACTGGAGGAAGAGAAGCATTAATCATACCACCAACGTGGTTATTCTGAACGGAAGTAAATGAAATACGAGTAGGATCATCATATTTTGTAACAAATGGTGTTACTGCTTCTGCTGGAGGAGCAATATCATTTATAGAAACTTTGTTTCTATCTGTTACAGGTTCTAGGAATCCTAATGTATTTGTAATATTAGCATTCATTGACAACTCTTTGATAATACCAGCATTAGAGTTATCCGGTGTAGAAATACCAAAAACTCCAAAATAACTAGAATCGTATGCACGTTTCTTAGTAGTAAATGCTTGTTCTACTTTAGTACCACCTTGTCCTTTGAAAGTAGTTAAACCCATAGAACGCAATTCACCAACAGGTGACAAAGAGTCGTATGCTTCAAGAAGATCAGTTTCACGAACTTTTGCAATAACAGCTGTCTGAGGAATAGTCATGCTGTTTCGTTTTCCTGATTTCTTTTTCCATTGCATATAATAATCGTTGATGACTTTATACAAACATTCACTAATTACTTCTGCAGAACGCAAACGATAGTTAGAAATATCTGTATCAGATTTAACCTGATTGTCAACCAACAATTCGTTACAATACAAGAAGATTTCCAAGAAGTCTGTAGGAAGTTTCAATTCCTCAAGAATTTTAAGAGTCTTAAGATCAAGCATATTTTCTTTAGCTGTAACCCAACCCTTTACAATATTTCTCGATTTAAACTTCTTGAATGTATAATCAACGTAAAGACCAGGATTATTTATGTCTTCAAAATTATAGTTTTCTGTATTTATTTCAGAAAGACCATTGAAGAATAATGCTCCATTTATAGGATACTGATTATAATACAAATAGCCATTAGCAAACTTAATACTAAGTTTATTGGTATTCTTGAGTTTTTTCTCAGAAAATTCCAATTGAGATTCTTTAAAATATGAAGAAACTCTTTCCCAGCCAAACAGATAAAGCAAGAATGCTATAAGAGGAACTGTAAATGATTGAATTTCAATCTTTGTACAAATTCTTCTCTTAGGAGTCTTTACATTCTTTACGAATTCATATAAACCTTCTGGTTTAACGTACTCATCAATGATTCCAACAATAGTTGAGTTAACACTACTGTTTTTATTCATATCTATATAGATAAGACTATTCGTAGTGAAATTGATAGCTATTGGAAGCACATTGTCAGGAATTACATTATCTTTGAATCCTGTATTAATGTGATTCGTTTCTATCTTTTGACGAATAGCTTTTTGTGAGAAGTAAATAACTACGTGCTCACCATATTTAGCTTTATCGTCATTGATTCTAATATAGAAGAACCTGTTTGCAAGATTATCATACTCAAGTGTAGTTAAATATTCTGCATTATCGTCTGTACAGTCACCACGTTCTATACTAATATTTTTGTAATCAGTTAAAAACTCTGAGAATAACCGACGAATAACTTCGGTACCCTTATTAAGAGTAGTACCAGTTCTCATTACCTGATATGAGTTCAACTCGGTAGTAACATAAACTTTATCAGGAGCAATTTTAAGAATAGGTATACGAATAAGCTGTTTCTTAAGATAATACTGTGATCCGTTAAGAGTCATAACACCAGATTCATTCAATTTAGGAACATCGAACTTTAAAGTGTGTTTCTTTTTAGTTTCGTCTTCCAAAGTAAATGTATAAGTCATCTGTGTCTGAAACTGAGTAGAAGAATCTTCAACATTCGCATTTGTAATATACAAAGGTCTTTCTTTATTCATACTCAATGAACGTACAGCATTGATAATATCGGACTGATAGTTCTGTGCCATGTATGACTTCTGGAATGACATAGTTCTTAGTTTTGTAACATTCTTATCTTTTGTTTTAGGTTTATTGATATCCGAAACAGCATTTGTAATCTCAATTTTAGCAGAGTTACCAACAATTTCTCCAATAGGTTTACCATCGAGTTTTACAGACTTATATTTTTCTTTAAGAATATTCAAACGTTTTTGTTCAGCTGCAGTACGTTTACTTACAACTTTCATTGGTTCTTCAAACTTTGTAACAGGTTTAGGAGTTCCAGTATAAACGTCTTCATCATCCTCTTCATCTTCTTCAGGATATTCGTCATCTTCTTCAACTACGGTATATTCATCTTCAAAATCTTTTACTGTAGGTTCTTCAGTATCATCATCTCCGATAGTATAATCATTGCTAGCATCTGTTACTGGATTATCATCTTCATTCTCTGTGATATTATCAGAATCTTCTTCTTCACCACTATTGAGAATATCATTGAAGTCTTGACTTGAATAAGAAATAGGAATAGCATCATCTGAATCAGAATCGATTTTGATTATTTTGTTTTTGAAACTTTTCTCCAATTCAGCAAGTTTATTTAATATTCCTTTTCCTTTAAGAACAGCGTCTTTATTAACTTCCAGATGTGAAAAGTCCACTTTCTTTTTAGATGTTGGCGAATTGTCAGCAAGTTCTATTTCAGCCATAAAATTTTCTTTCTTAGCATCAAGAACTGTTTTAAGAGCCATATCTTTGTGAACAATCTCTTTGAATTCTTCACGAAGTTTAGATTTGTTCTTATTCTGTTCTTTAACGTCTAGATAGTCGCCGTTCTTTTGATAGTATCCAAGAACTTCGTTTTCTACAGCATCTTCATCAATTTTGTCAAGATCCGATTCTTTAATAACTCCAGTATTACACATAGTAAGTATCTGAAGTCTGTTAACCATACGTCTTGCAAACTGTTCAGGTTTAAGATGCATCTGATCTTTAATTTCTTTAAAGTTTATAGCAAATCCTACACCAGTTTCGGAATAGAAATGAAATGTAACATTTCTTTTTGCAAACTCTGAAGCAAAATCGTCGGTAATACCACCATTAAACATCTTTTCATATGCTTTGTAAACCAGTTGTAGTATAGAAATCTGATATATAAGATCAGGATTCCTTTTAATCTGATTAGTTATGGGATATTTACCCATCAAAACTTTCAACTGTACAAAACGATTTGCTTTCAATGTGTATGGAACACTGATGATAAACTTATCGAATCCGAATTTGGAAAGACCAATTGTCGTAGCACCCATTGAGAATACTTTTGTTTTAGCCATGACTCTTTCATTAAATGCTTCGACCGAAATTTCACAAATATCTACAAGATGTTTCCATTCTTCTTCAGAAATATCAGTAAATGCTTCTTTTAATCCAGATTCATTTTCAAGATATGATTCTAAAGATGATTTACTCATAGCATCATCAGATTCTTTGTCATTCTCTTTATCGTGTCTAGGATTATTAAATAAAGCATAACAAATCAATTCTGGCCATATTTGTGTAATGTATTCCAAAACTGTAGAACGAATCATTATACCACGATCTTTAGGAATAGCGAGTTCAAAAATGTCTGTAAAGTCAACAATACAGTTTCTTCTATCCATCAATTTTGGTTTAGCCATTCCATTAAAACCTGGGAATGTTTTTCGTATTCCGGACATTTTAGTTTTATCATCTGCTACTGTAAATACTCTAGGTTTAATATAGAGAACAGAGTTATAAATAAATCTTTTGGGATAGTAATATCTTTTGAAAGATTTCTTAGCGCCATCTGGACCAAAAAGATTAAGCATACCTCTGAGTAATTCTTCTTGATCTGTTGCGAGATTTATATATAACGTATCCATCTGTTTCTTACAGTAGGTCAATTGGGGTTTATATGTTCCACTCTTCGTTTTTGGTCTAATCATTTTGAATGATTTCGCGGTGTCAGTTAATATGTCATTCATAGTACATAAACCTCTATATTATGGTATATAACGATGTCAAAGGTACAAAAAAATAATACTGGGTCATATAGACCCAGTATCTTTTTAAGATTCAATTAACTTAATGATCTCATCAAAATTTATACTCAAACTCATTTCTGTACAAATAATATGGTTTTTCTTAGCATCATCTATATTATCAAATACGAAAAATTTTTTAGCAATTTCGATGTCGTCATAAGACTCTCCACCAACATATTCCATAAAATCAGAAAAACTATCAGAAATGTTACCTTTTAATGGAACAGCATTTTTCCATATGCTATTTAATGTTGGAACTAGAGACCTATCCAGATTTTTCAATATACGAGAATCGGGATTGACTTCTATTGTTCCATATGAATGAGGCTTGAACAATTCGTCAGAAGGATTCTTAAACCTTAAAGTGATATAAGGATCATGACCTCCATAGTAATTATTTATTTTCTTAGATTTAAAAATACCTCTATTAATCATTTCTCTAATCAAACGATCTTTTAGAAAGTTATTGAATGCTTTTTCATCTTTTATAAAATGATCAATTAGTCCAATACCATAATCGTTTTCTACAACAACTCGCTCTAAACCCTGCATTTTACACAAATTGTACATTGCATCAACGTATGTGATATATTTTTTATGAAAATCGAGTTTTTCGAGTTTGTTCACAATTTTGGCAATTTCATCTTTATATTTATTTTTGGTATTTTCAAAATTCTGCTCTTTCGCTTCATGCCGCTTAACTAATATATATGAAAAAGCTATCAAAAATAGAACAGATCCTCCGATAAAACTCAACAGGAATTCTTGGCTCCGATCATTATCGTTAAACAGGTTGTCGTAACTTTCGGTAGAACGAGAGTTTTTAGAAAAGTTCAACATGTCGATCACCTCATTAGATAAGTTTATCGCCGATTTCGTTATAGATTTCGGTCATATTGAAACCAAAAACGAATATACCAGTGATCATTAATTCTTCTTTTGCTTCCTGTAATGACCGGAACTCTGTAACATCTTCATTTTCAAGCTGAACATTAATTACACGGAAGTATTTGTACTCTTCGCCATAGAGTTTATTGATATCCTGGAACATACCTGATGCAAGTTTTTGCATATATCCAGTTTTCATAACATATGCTCTGTATTTATTACGATAACCATTTTCATCATATTCGTATCTTGTTTCTACAGCAAACATATCTTCTGAAATATCTTTTGGTTTCAAAAGCAATCTTTCGTCATACAAATGTGAGAATAGAGCAGAACCTTTTCCGTATTCACCATTATGATTTCTATAAGCCTGGAATATCCAATACTTAAGATTAGAAAAGAGTTTATTGTAGAATACGTGTTCGTATTTAATACTTGGGAATTCTTCTTCGCTCATCTGATACATGTTTCTCTTTCTAAGAATATCTTCTATCTTAGAACACATATCATAATACTGACCAAAGAAGTTTTCTCTTCTAAGTCTATTATACAATTCGTCAATGACGGCTTTATTTCTTGTATAAAATTCTTTAAGACTTTTGTGTTCTCTCCATTCGTGTCTAATAATACAGAAAATACCATATACGATTAATGCAGTAATAGCAAGTAATATAGCACCAGAGAATCCTAAATCCAAAAATAACTCTTCAGAACGTTCTTCATCTTTTTTAATGTCAAATGTTTCGACACTAAAAAGACTATCATAGGACTGATGCTTATCTTCTAAATCTTTAGTCATAATAATTTTTCTCCTAATAGTATATAGTAGTGTTTTTTCGACAAAAGTACAAAAAAAAAAGAAGGGCCGAAGCCCTTCTTTAATAATTACTACACTGTATCTACCGCTTTATAAGTTGTAACAAGTTCTGCCATTTTTCAACTACAAAGTTCGGTTTTGTACGTTCAAGATCTTTCAAGAGATTGTTGAAAGCTTTTCCTCTATGAGATACTCTACATTTTTCATATGTCGTGAGTTCTGCTAGAGTTCTGTCATCATCTTTTGAAAATCTAAAGAGTGGATCAAATGTAAACCCATTGTCACCTTTGGCTTCATTTACAGATTTCACCAACCATCCATTACATCTTCCGACATATACGTCGTACGGATCTTTAACAGTTGTGAAATTGCAAACTAAATTGCACACATAAGTTGCACGATATTCGATCTTGTCCAAGTTGTTGGTATTGAATAGTGTACTCATGCTATGCATTTTCAAAAACCATAACAACAAATCTTGCCTCAAACGTGCTACTTGTTCCTTTGGTATAGTTCCATCGGAAATCATTCTAGCCATTTCATCAGGCATGAATCTTGCTGTTACAACTCCGGGCAAAGGTTCAATACGATCGACTTCAAGTCCTGAGTCATCTGCAATAACCATAGGCTTTTCACCGAGTTTTTCTTGGATAGCTTTTTCGTAAGCTTCCATTTTGGCTGCGGCATTAAGCTCATACTCATCATATGGCTCAGGAACATCGAGCTTGATACCAAGTTCATCTGGCATCCTCAGATCAAGGTTAGTGTTGTAATTAAATAGAGCTTTGAGCTCATCAAACTTCCTTTTATTGTGGGAAGCTAACCAAACGATATTACTCATCTTTCTTACTCCTCAGTATTATAATATATAATTATTATGAATACGAATATAAAACGTTCTTATTTTTCAATTTAGATTCATGTATATTAGCACCTTTGAGAAGAATTATATCGCAAGGAATATCTTCGAATTCTCCATTATGGGTAATTATAAAACATGAATCACAACCAAGATCATTTACTCTAGATTGTATCATATCAATAAACTTAATTCTTCGAGTTTCATCCAAAGGACCATCTACTTCATCAAGTCTTAATATATCATAACCACCATTTTCTACATTAGATTCTATGATACTAAATGAAATTGCAGCATTTATAGTTTCTGTTTCACCTTGACTACACAATGATGCATCTTTAATCTCAGTACCATCTCTATCCATTACTATAGAGAAATCTGAAGCATCTATCTTAAAATCCTTTATTCTAAGATCTGTTCCCCACATATTTTCCATATCAGCATTAGTTTTGATTGCAAGATCATTTAAGAAACCGTTTATTTTAAGACTTGGATAACCAACTTTCGGTGACCATATCTTATTAAGGATATTAACCTTATTAAACTGTTCCTCTACTTCAGCACGCATCTTTTCTATCTGACGTTTAGAAATATAATATGTGGTCATTTCATCACGTTTATTTCTAGCTTTCAATAACTCAGCTTCAAGATTCATCTTGTCATTTACAAGTTTACTCTTTCTAGCTTCATTTGAATTATAAACGTAAGTAGATTTATTCATAATCTTAAGATTCTTTTTCATTCTCTCAAGATCAATTCTGTCATTCTCATACATTTCCATTTCTTTATTTCTTTCTTGCATGATAGAATCGAAGTTATTATAAATCTTAAGATCTTCTTGAAGTATCATCAATTTATTTATAATGTCTTTCTTTTCAGACATCTTTTGTGTATATTCGATATTCAATTTGTTTATCTTTTCTTGTATCTGACTATTAGTAGTCAAACGTTTCTTAAGATCATTCAATTCTTTGTTAGCATTAACCAATTCGTTTTCTTTGATTATGTGAGAAGAATATTCATGAATATCTTTAATCAACATTCTCAAAGAATTCATATGATTATAAATTGACGCTGGTTCATCTGTAAGAATCTTAGCAATATCTTCAGGAAGTTTAGAAATCAATTCATTATTCTTATAAAGATAATCTATAGTGTCTTTATAAAGGTTTATACCTTCTTTATATTCTCTTAACTGTTGCTCATATCTTTCTTTTTCTTCAGAATATTTGATAGAATCTTCTTGAAGTTCTTTAGACCTATCATAAAGTTCTTTCAAATTATCTTTAGGATTAAGATATTTCATCAGTTCTTCTATAACACCACAAGTATGAGTTTTACAAAACTCTGGACGTTTCATAAGAATCTGAGTATCGATGTTACCATGTTCATATTTGTAAATCTCATTATTGACAAAAGTGAGTTTTCTATTCACATCTTCTATAAGATCCCTTAGCTTAGCTATGTTTTCCAAAGTATCAGAAACAAATTTCTCAAGGCTTCCCATGTTTTGAATAGTGTCTATAGAAATATGGTTATTCATGTGGATGAACTTTGAATCCAATGTATTGACAAACATTAACAATTGATCATGCAAACTATCGAATGTTATCAACTCGTCATTACTAATATCAAATTTATCTCGATATTCGTTAATAGATTCTCTAATTGATTCCAATAAGGTTTCGTTCTGTTCTATAGTAACTAATATCGTATTTATATCAGTTTCTGAAAGTTTTTCATCATCTGACAACAAGTTTTGATTACTTATAAGTTCAGAAGATATAAATGAAATGGTTTCTTCAACATGTGATAACCGTTGTTTAGTTTTGTCTATATCACTAGTTAAAGTTTTTATGTCAACTTTAGAACCATTTTCCCATTCAATAATAGAACGGTATTTGTTAATAAAGTTATTAAACCTGCGTTTTAGAATATCTGTATTCTTAAGAAACTTGCTTTTAAGATCATCAAGTTCTCTATATTCTCTAACATTAGGTTTTATCTGCTCCTGATATGTTTCAAGTTGAACTATTTCAGATTCAAGTTGTTTAATATTATTCGTAAGATTATTGATGTTAGAATCTATAAAGTTTAATTCCAATTCATAATTAATCGTACTCATATTACCAATCTGTTTGTTATATGAATCTATTTCTTTCTTAAGTTTTGTAAGAATCTTAGAAGAAACTTTGAATGCATCTAAGAATTCTGAAATCTCAGGCATCCATTCGGAAATATAGTTATTCCTTTCTGTAGGACTCATAGCAACGAAGTTTTTATTTTTCCCACTACCTGCTAGATATCCAACATTAGTATAATTCTTTTTCATATGGAGTTCATGTTCTAGAATTTCCATATAAGAAGACACATTGCCATTAGGATTAAGATCTATTTCTTTACCATCTACGATTTTCTTTATAAAACACTTTGTAGTTTTAGCAGGATCATAAACTATACGAATTTTATATTCGATAAAATTATCTACTAATAGATCAAGTTCTTTAATACCAACTTTATCTTTAATAATTCTAGATTCATTTCTAGAACCAAAATGCTCAAGTGGTAATGGTGTAATCTCAGACAATATCGAGGTTTTGCCAGATCCATTGTGTCCTATTAAAAGAATTATATTATTATTCGATTTTGACCTATCGATCTCAAATTCAGTCAATCCTGTACCTAAATAAACACCAATGAAATTAACAAGTTTCAAACGAGTTAGATTAATCATATTTACTCCCTTTGTTAATATCAGAATATATAATTATTTTAAATTCTATTTAGAGAATTATCATCTGTTCAAACCCCCCCCCCATTTATATATTATAATAATGAGGAGTAAGGAAGTTGCTTCTGGAGATCTCGGCTGGAGTTGCTTGTATGAGCAATGACCCCGTTTAGCGAAAGCTTGTAAAATTGGTTGACTAGAATACTTCCTGAAAACAGAATTATGACTACATTTACAACAATGAATGAAAAGGAAATAAACTTTCTAAAATCATTCGATTATAAAGAAATTCTTACAAAAGAAAAAATGTTTCATGAGTTCGATGGGGAAGAATATTATTCCCCATTCATTCTGGAGGGCTTCTATGTCGATCCAGATGAAGCAGAGCAGATCTTACAAGAAATTGATCCGGATCTATACGTATCCGGAACATATTCCGGGATAGAAATATCCCGGAAGTCTTTCTGGGAATAAGTCAAAAAGAAAGGGCTTCGGTCCTTTCTTTTTTTTTTAGTTATACCTTTTGAACCTTCGCACATAAATTTACCAAAAAAATAAGGTAGACACAATGGTCTACCTTTAAAATACTTAGAATAATTCGTAAGATTCAAGCTTTACTGGTCTTGATAAATTACCAAAATCTTTACAAGGTTTTTCTTTACCGTTTTCATCGATATAGTTAGCCACATTGTAATGAATGGTGATATTATCAAATAATTGATGCCAATCTTTAAACATCTCTCTATACCAATTCAAATCAGTATCTCCATCATTATCAGCAAATATATTTATTTTAGCATTTAAGAATCCAGTCATTTTCAATACTTGATCCAATGCTCTTTTATATGCTGTTCGTGTTCCTATAGCTACAAATACCATATCATTACGTTCTTCAGGAAAATACAATTCTTTAGCACCAATTATATCATAATTTCCTTCAGCCATATTGATTACTGGTTTTGTGCTTAATAAGTTCAATTGTGTAGATGGCATATACATATACGGATTACTAATGTTTTTATCTATTACATAAACCATATATCGTTTAGTTTTAAACTTTTCACTATCGATATTTCTAAGATTAATCTTATTATTATCGACACTAAGCAAACCCACAAAATGTTTACTATATTCTTCTGATAAGAATTTTATTTTTCGTCGTTCATCGTCAGATGTACACTTTCCGTATAAATCATATTTGTTGAACTCAAACAAATCATTGAAATTCAATACTATTTTATATTTCTGAATGTCGTCCATAGTTACATTTCTTCCAAATCTTCCTGAAAGATATTTAACTTTGAATTGATCTTCTGGTCTGATGAAATTAGGGATCTTTAAATCTAATTTTTGGAACTTGTTAATAACATTGATTGTTTTAATATCGGAATGCTCGATTCTTGTACTATTGAGAAGATCTTTATCACATTTGATCCCTAATCTTGTGAAAAATCTTTTACCAACCATTCCTGAGAATAAACATTGTTTACATCCATAACCAAGAACTTTTAATCCTTTATTTGTAAATATAGGATTATGTGACAACCCTACATACAGTTTATTGTCTTTCTTATCACATACTGGACAATGCATACGAATCTGAGTATCACTAACTTTTACAGATCCTGGCATTGTTAATAACAGTTGTAATATTTTTTCATAGTTTTCCATATGACCTCCATACAGACAATATATAATTATTTTGCGTTTACTTTACTTTATTAATAAAAAAAGAGGGATGTTTATCCCTCTTTATATATAAGAAACCGTAGCAATCCGGTACAGAAACCTATAAAAGGTTTTCTGTTTTAGTCAGGATTAGAGGTCATCTTCCGTCAAGACGTTGGTCCATCCAACAGGAACGATTGAGTAATCGTATCCAGATCCGCCTCCATTGGATGAAGCGCGTCTATAATATAGAGCGCCGTCCGATTCCTTTGGAAGCTTTCCTCCACGATATGAATTGAAGCATCCACCCCAATCATCACGAAGGAATAGATGTTTGCCATCCGCCTCGACGCGGAAGATCTTGGTTCCCTTCTTAGAAGTAAAGAAGGTTCCTCGCATTACATCCAATGTTCCATCTCCAAGATTCAGGTCAGACTTTTTCATTGTTTCCCTGAAGAGTTTGATGTAACCCTTTAGAGGGTTTACAATAGAGAGATCCAATGGATCGACAATGATACCAAGACCGGAAGTATACTTTCCATAGTGCTTGATATATAGTTTACCAGTGTCAAGCTGGAACATATCAGATCCTGCAGAATTGGACCAAACTGGTTTCCAATCTTTATTGATTTGCACCAAGTTCAGATGGAAGACAATGAACCAGTCTGGATGTTCCTTTCTTGCATCCTGACTTTCCTGAGACAAATATTTGTTATCCAAGTCATCGATTGCCAATCTTGCATTTGATGAGAATCCGTCAGAATCCAGAGTTATAGATCCTGTCAAATTTGCAGGGAGATCTTCCCTGTTAATCCAAGTTTTCTCTTCTTCGCTCAGAAGTGTTTTCCACACTCCTGCTTTAGTAGTGAGAATCAACTCATCTCCATGAACAGAAGTCTTAAAAGACATTCCTTCCCAGTAAATAATTCCATTTTCACCGATGTTGTTGTTAAGGATAAACAATGCGTTCATAAGCGCTCCTTATTCATATAGTTTTATCTCCTTTCGGTAGTCAACTCTATTTGTTGAGGCGTTTTATTTCTCTTAATCACGCTCTTCTTTTTAAGTATTATTTCACTCCATACGGAGCTACTCATAAATATAATATATAAGTATAAAAAATAAAGGTAGAGTATTATTGCTCTACCTTTATTTAATTAATGTTTAGAAGAAGACCGTTTTTTACTTCTTTTCCAATATTCGTCTAACTCTTTTTGATCTTCTTCAGTCCATACCATACCTGATAATATTATAGCTTCATCTTCTAGTATAGTTCCTTTACCAAGTTTAGCCATAATCGACTTTTTTAATGAATCATCTTCTAGTTTCATTATGGTTAAATAATTCTTAATAGAAGAAAAATGTCGAAAGTAGTTCCTGCTATAAAAATGACTAACACGATTACTTAACACATAATAATCGTGATTTTTTTCGCGCCAATCTTTCTTATATTCGGTTAATTTCTCTTTATTATTTTCACGATACTTTTTATGATATTCAAGAATTTTATCACGATTTTTATTATACGATTTTTTACAACATTCTTTACGCTTGTCTTTATGAGCTTTAGTATACTTCTTCATATACTCACGTATGTATGCTTTTCTTTCTTCAGTCATATTTCATTTCTTCCTTATGTTTATAGTAGTATCATCTCTATTTCAATTGATTTTTATTATAAGTACAACGCACCCATAAATATAATATATAAATATAAAAAAAGAAGGGCCGAAGCCCTTCTTTACTGTTACTTAATAAATTGTCTTTTCTTTTCCTTTTTCTCAATCGCCTTATTAACAGCGATTGATGTGAAAACTGAGGTAATTACACCAGTAAAAAGTGGTATAAAAAGTCGAGCAGCATCTTTTGCAATAGGATGCTCTTTCTTCGCTTTTATCAGGTTGACAGTGTCAATGATATTAGTATCAGTGTTCTGATTACTAGTTTCGTTCATATTTTTCTCCTTACACGTTTTGTGTTTCTCTAAGTACGACGTACTCATTAATATAATATATAAGTATAAAAATGGACCAAAAAACAAATCTATATACTTATTAAACTATTGAAAATAGGAGATATGTCTATGGCTGGTACATTTGATTCTTCCAATCTTTTGTATGTTACGAAAGAATATGAGGAAGACATTAAGAACAAAGCTAAGCAAATATATGCTGATGATGAAGTCTCTATAAAACTCGAAACGATAAACAAACAGCTAAATGAACTCCTAACAGAACTTAACACTAAGCTCACATTTATCACCAATAAAATGACTGGTGACGATGGTGTAGAAGCTTATGTTCAAGGAGCTCATACTCAGATCGATAGAGTAAATATTGACCAAGAAAATATGGTTGACGAAGGTGTTAGAAATACAACTTCTCACCCATCAGTTAATGCTTTTAAAAATAATAGAACAGAAACAAAGTTCCTCTCACAAGATTTTATAAATCAGTCTATTGCTCTTACTTCAAAAAATAGAGAGCTTTTTATAAATGGAACTGGTAAACTGTCAGATAATGACACTTTGCATACATTCTCATTTAATCTTTGTGATGAAGAATGTCTTAAAATCGTAGAATTCGCTATCACTTATAAGCAGATTCCAAACATTATCCATATGAATGAAGATAAAACTGTAGACAAAGAGTCTACTGTTACAATATCAAGAGTTCTTACTGGTAGATTCTTTATTATAAGACATGATCCTGTCAATAATCCTACAGAGTGTATCGTTAAAGCAATTGTAGAAAACTCTGATAATACTGGAAACATTATCGATAGAAAAATTGTTGATGTCGAAGAAGGTTTTGATGGTAATCTTCCAGTTATTCTTGATGATGGTCCTCAGTTCGATCTGTATTTTAAGGTCATCGATAAAACAAAACTGGATATTTATATTGGAAAGATTGTTCCATACAGATACGTAGTTCAGAAAGAATATGCTAGTAGATCTACTGGAGAAATTGATCCAAAATCCAAAACTTGTACTATGATTACAGGTTATGAGCCGTCTAAACCCAAATCATTTGATGTTGATGAAGTATATTACAGCAATAATCTTAACACAGCATTCTGTGTAGACAGAACTAACAAACGTATTGGTTATTTCTATTTTACAGAAACTGTTACAGAATCTGCTAAAAAACTTCTTGATATGGATTCTCGTATCCGTTATGATGGTTCAGAAATTCTTGATTTCTGGGTAAAAGATTTCGGATATTATACTCTCATAAGAATCAAGACAGAAACTATAAATACAACATATATTGCTAGTAGAAATGTTGATTCCGCAATAGATCTTGGAAAAGACTATGACGATGCATTCATTCTTTCTACAGAAGAGCTTATTCTTAAACGTGGAAAGTATTTCTACTATTTCGATGCAGAAAATAATGTTGTAAGTATGGATACTTTCTATATCATAAACGATACAGATACTGCAAGCACATTCGAAAAGAATGGAACAATAATCGAACTGGAGAACAAATACGCTGTAGTATTCTATACTGCTTCTGATAAAGTGTGCTATAGAGTAAAAACTAAAGATGAATCTTCAGATTCATACAAAATGTCAACAGTTATTTCTCCAGAAAACATTCTCGAATACTTCCCTACAGCTCGTATTCAGAATATCTCAGCAACAACATCCACAATACATACTGCAAAAGCTATTGATGGTATTTACGTTTATGCTACTTATACTGGTACTAACGGCAAAGAATCATTAGTTTATTGTCTTAACAATTTTGTTGTTAATGATTCGGAATACAAGTTTAAGAGTGAAAATTCTCCTAAGTATTTTAATACTAAGACAAAGACTTTCGCAGATATGATTACTCCATCTCCAATAAAGGTCATTAAACCAACAAACATTTTCAATTTTGCTATTACAGAAGATGAAAAAGTTTACTTGATCGATGAAACTCATGTTGTAGATGCTGTTTCTTTCACAGAAGTAGCTGATGGTCAGTGGACAGATGAGAATGGAGTTCTTAAACTGAAGAGAAACAAAGACGAAAGTGAATATTTCGTTAAAAACAATGCATATCTTCAGAATGTACTTGCTGTAGGTAATGGTCTCGACGGTATTCATATTATTGATAGAAAAGGAATTTATAGAGTTTCTTCTGACAAAACTCTTGAATGTATTTATCTTGCTGATGATAATGGCGAGATTTATAGTTCTATCACAGGTCCTTATAATGTAGAATATGCTACAGTACGTATTAACGAAAACGTTAAAAAGTATTTCTATGTAAGAACCGTTCCATACTATCTCAGAGAAGAACAAGAGAAACTTAAAACAAAGTATCTTGATCTATTCTCAAACGATTATCAGTTGTATGACGAAAACGTTAGTCAGTACAAAGTAAATACTCCTATTATCGAATTCAAAGCCTTGATGTATGTGTCTTTTGTGGATCATATGTCTACAATATACAATACAGACAAAACAAAGTTTATTCATTACAATAAAGTAATGGATTTTGCATCGGTTAAAAACGGAAAGGAATTCAAGATCGTTTTGTCTACAAACAAATACGGTTTTGTTAAAAATGATTTGATGCTTACAGGATCAAATACGAACGAAGCAGAATCGCTTAACGTTCTTACGGATCCAAACGTTTCTGATATAAATATCGTAAAACGTTACAATATCATAAAACGTCCTAATGATTCCGTAACTTATGACAAAGCTATCGATGCTATACATGAATTGGTCAAAAAACATCACGAAAGCGCCGTATCTCAAGCGTCAATACAAGATACTGGAAAATATTTTGTTCCTACTACTGATAAAGCTAAAGTAGCTGTAAAAAAACTTGAGGATACGACTTCTTGTATAATAGCATCATTTAAAACTAAGTATGGTCGTTTTGTACTTAGGAACGGTTTGACTAAATACATTGATGAATTTACAGGCTTGACTCAAATAAATGCTCCACATGGATCATTCTTAGAGCCTGATGCGATAAGATATCCAGAATTTGCATTGCTCGAAAACGATAGACACACTACATTTGCTGTAGTAAGCGGAAACGTTTATAAAGATAATGCTATCGATGAAAATGGCGAACTCTATAAGAGAGTTGAATCTCAGGTGACTTATCATGATATTTTCTCAGAAGATAGAGCTTTACCAGCAACTGTAAGTGAAAACGGAAATCCGACATCAAATCTCAAAGGTATTGGTTCTTCTGAAAATTGTTCCAATCCATTGTTTATTGGTACACCAGATGCTGAGAATAAATATTCTATCCTTTATGAATATAATTCTAATACAGAAGAGTTCGAAACTACTGATGCTCTTTCTAGAGTAGGTTTGGTTCTTGCTACAAATACTTTGTTTAATGGTGAAGATAAGGAATATCATATTATTGCTGGAGAGACTATTTCTGCAGAAATTCCTCCCGAACCAGATGAATCAAGGCCTATAGTTTATAAGATTATCGGTAAAGATCGTAATGAGTTTGTTGAGCTTTCTGACACTACAAAGAAACTTCATGTAAGTGATATTAATAAAATACAGTTCTACAATTTCGATTGTGTGAAACTTATGCGTATTAATGGAGATATCTATAAGTTTAATGAAGATACTCGTAAATACGAATTCTCAATCTCATTCAACGATTTTGCTGGTACAAGCCCATTTGATTTTTTAAATGATTATCAGATATCAGAATGCAATTCAAGAATATTCATAACTTTGAATAGAAGTATGGAACCATCTTATAAAACGTTCGTTTTCGAATACGATTACGTAAACGACATGGTAGAAAACACATATTCTGCACTAAATCCAATCATTTCTCATTTTGGTGAAGGTTTTGTTGATACAAACGATAAATACGTTGGTGTTAATGATGCATTGGGAGATGGTTCCAAAATTGTATCCTCACCAATAGTTTATTCTGGTGATTTAAAGATTTATCCTTTGGGCAAAAATATCGAGAAGTTTAAGACTCTTGGTAAAGAAGTGTCTATACTAACAAGTCCTCAGATATGGAGAGATGTCGAAATTAATGGTAAAACCTATAAGGATTACGATTTATATTCGGTAACAGCAAATACAAATGGAACTCCAATCTATCATAAAGTAGGTACCGAAACTTCTAGTGACGATATCGTTGGCGATGGAGCTAAATTCAAATACGATTTGACCAATGGCAATTACATTATTACTAAAGATACTGAACCTATAGTTGATGGAGATGCTGAGAAGAAATATTACCTCTTTGATCTTTCTAAAGCAAGTTTCAGCAAACTTCACACAATAACAGACTTTAATGCTACACAAAATATTCGTAAATACAATAAGATCTATCGCGTTGTAAAGAAATTCAATTCGGATTTCACAGAGATAAATACAAATTATGTTAAGAGTCCTATTCCAGGATTTGAATACTATAAAATGGATTTGTCTGGTACACACATTAAACAAAACAATCTTAAACAGTTCTCCAGAAGTGTTTACTTCTGCCCAACGTACGAAATAACACTTATCGACCCCGATACAACAACATATGCTGAAGCAACTAGAGCTCCTGATGCTGCTGAAGACACATTTGTCGGTCTTTATGTACTTTGTGAACCTTCATTCAGATTGGCTACCGATGATGACTTTGGAAAACGTCTCGATGATGACAACATTACTGAGATTAAAACTTTCAAAGATGATTTGGTATACTATGAAGAACAGCCAATGATTATTGAAGGCACGATCATGGGAGAAAGTTTAAAGCTTTCATCATGTGGTGAATATATGAGATACCATTTCGGATCTGATGTTTTCACTAAAGATTTAGTAGTAGAAGATGGTGTTGGCACATTCGTTAACGTTTTGTTAAACGATAGTACAAGTTTGGTAAAATGGGACGATAATACAATTACGTCTGAGTCAAATCCTGATGTATTGTATACTGGAAGAACAATTTATCCTATTATTCGTTATTGGAAAACTACTAATGCTACATTTGCTTTGTTTGTGTCCAATGTTGGTACAAAGTTTGCTACAATTTTCTGTAGATGTTCCGATGATTTCAAAACGATTTATGAAGAATATTTCGTTACAAATTACGGAGATACAGTAGATCAGATAGTAAATCTTTACAATACCGAATATGACAGATATGAAGTAACAGAAACTAGCGTTGGTACATTTATTGTAAACACAAATGCTTCTTCTATAGAAAGCAAAACATACATTTTCGATAATAATACACTGTCACTTAAGGTTCTTAACGTATCAAATGATGTTCCATACATTCATATTACCGAATTTGAAGATGGTAACATTTATGCTCTTAAAAAGGGTGATACTACACTTAAAGTGTACAAGTTTGACAATGAAATAACTCACGCATTCGGTGTAGATCCGGAATTCGAATTCGATGATTTGGCACCTCATAATGTGCTAAAGAGGTTGAATAAGAAGACTGGTAGAACAGAAATATATTTCACAACAATTTCCGGAAAATGGGGATTGTATGTTTTGAAAGATAATGCTCTTTCAAAAGTGAATAATCTTTCTGCTGGTGCAGGATTCATTCCTTATAATGCGTTTATTGTAGAAAACAGATATCTGTGTATGTTACATGAGGGCGCATATAGTTCTAGAGTCTATGATTTGGATTTAAACGAATTGTCTCATATGACTCATGCATCTGTATCAACCGGTCCTTCAGTTTCCGAAAACGTAGTTGCATACGACGTTGGTGATGATTTCATAAACGAGATTATGCCAAATTATCATCCTACAGAATTTAAAGTTGCTTTATCTAATGTTACAGGAAATGAATCTTCAGCAATATACGAATTCTATGATAAAAAAGAAGTTGATATAAAGGCTAGTGATATTGGATTAACCACCGATGATATTTATCCTGATCCGAATGAAACAGTTTATGTTGATGTAAAACAGAAATGTCTTCCTGTACAGGATGGAAATGGTAACGTTTATTTCTCATATGCCAAAGCTAATATGGATAATCTGAAACCAGATCCTTCAAAAACATATACAATACGTAAACATGATAATACTCAGATAGAGAAAGTGAACTTTGATAAGCTTTTCTTCTCTACTAAAGGTTTGATAGGTGTTCTCGATTATAAACTGTATATAGCAGATATTCTCGATGGTGGTTTGGTATTTAATGAAGTAGTATCTAGCGATAATACTCCAATAAATCATTTGGTTCAGAATCCGAATACATATCTTGATACTTTAAAATTATATGAAAGAAATGGAACAACATTCCTTCTTTCTGAAAATAATAACGTTGTAATTATTCGTGAAACAGATGAACACTATTACGAATACGTTCGTGTTAATCCAGATCTTGTTCCTACTGTAGGAAAGGTTTACTTTATCATAAGCGAAAAAGGAAACCTCGATAAACACACTTTGATTTACGCAGCTGCTACAACAGAAGCTGGATTGGAAGTTGAAACTCTTACTAAAGATTTGGTTTGGATTAATCAGGATACAGTGGATACTGTTACAACAGAAACTTATGGTCACGAAACACTTTATGGTATTACTATATTCGTACCAGCTCTTACAAATGGACGAGTAAGAAACTCTTCTATTAAAGAGTGGTTAACTTTCAAAGGACTTCCTGTTGAAGGAAATACAACAACTCCTAAACAGATGACAACTAGATCTATAGTACAATCTCCTATTGATGGTACTGTTTATTTGGGTATGTCTTACGTTGAATCCAATACTGTCAAATGGTGCACATATCGTAAAGAAAGAGATTCTGATTATTTCGAACTTTGTAATAATACCAAATGTATCACAGGTATAACAAAGGTTGAAAATGCTAATGGTAATAGCGCATATGTAGTTTCATCAATTTCCACATCGACTGAACAAGCAAATCGACCAAATTTATTTATGCAGAAATATGATGCTTTTGATGGAAATGAAACTGAAACGCTCGTTAACATATCGCTCAGTGATGAACGATTTCCAACTACATCAAATCTTTATGACATTTATCAATATGCTATAATCTCTTGCCCAGCTGGTTATGGATTAAACTTCGCTTCAGTACGGTTTAACATAGACTATGGACAGGTTTTCTGTGTTAGGCTCGATAAAGATGGAATAATAGGTTCATCAGCAGATATCGATCCAAGCATCGGTATAGCTTACAAAGCTTTACCAGAAAGTAAATATATATATGGTAACGTTTTCTTCACCATGAAATTTCCTCAGCGTTCATCAGACCGTGAACCAAAGGGTGTATTTAGCTCTGTTAAACAAGGCCTTGTAGCAACAGTAGTTATGGGTGATCACAATGAAGGAAAATATACCGGATATACATACACGTTCATCGGAAAAACTAAGAAGATTTTCAATAATGAACGAACCGATGTAACCCAAACATTAAAAGATAAATACACTGTAAAATGTGTAGGTCTTTATTCTGAAGATGAAGGATTTATCGAAAAGTTCTATGATAATAATTCTTACGTTACCGATCAAACAGCTATAAATGAAAAAATGACATTAGAGGAATTCTATAAGAAAATCTATTTCGATAATTTCTCTAAGAATAAGAACAATACTCTTTATCCTAGAAAAGATAGCATTAAGTCAAATAATTTCGTAACTTCAGTTATTCCATTGAAAGATACTGGAATTTTTGATAATGGCTATTTTAATATCGAGTTGTGCGTATTCCCAGGAAGACTCAAAGATTCTGCTAAAAACGATAAGCTTGATATTTTGAAATCCTGGAATGGTTCTTTCTTTAGAAATCATAATCCTTCGTTACCATTCGACCCTTATTCCAATAACGGAGACGGGGGAGATAATTTAGTATCGAAGAACGAGTTAAACTCTCAGATTAGATTCTCTCTTAGAAAACAGATTGGTGGAACATCGAACGAAGCTGCGTGGAAAGAATATGAAGAAGCTTATGTAAAATATCAAATAGATTACGCGAATTACGTTGCTCAGTTAAATGCGTGGAATGAATGGAAACAAGCTAAAGACGCATATTTTGATGAACACGATGGTGCTTTTAGGAGTACGTGGCGTCGAATATGGTTGGAAAGTCATCCCGAACCTCCAAGACCTTCCACACCACCCGTAGAACCAATAAAACCTGAATAAAAAAAAAATACCTGGTGCCCTTAATAGGGCACCAGTTTTCATTAATTTAAATTATTTCCTTATTGGTGTATACTACGACGAAAATCTTCCCATGAAGACTCTGATTCTTCATCTTTCTTTGCTTCCTTATCACGAGATTTTTCATCACCAGGTTTTTTAATACGAGCGTGATAATCGTCCAGCATTTTGACAAACGATGCGGAATTATCATCAAACAAATCTTTCTCAACCAGCAAAGAAATATGTAATCCTACTCTTTCTTTACTATAATCGATCTTGGCTTTACCATCTGGTTTTCCAATGAGTTTTATATCGACACCAATTCCATCAGGCAATCTGGAATTAATAATCGACATCAAATCTAACAAAATAGTTGATATTAATCCGCCAGAACATATGTACACATTATCAGTTTTATACCATTTTGAGAAATAGCATGGCACATTTCTGATATCGGCCAAATTAACATCGCCATGACAAACACTTTCAAGAGATGTTAAGAAATTCGTAATACAATAGTATTTAATACTAAAGTAGGTCACAATGTTCTCTAACAATGCTCTACTATTTCCAGTTGCGTCATCTGGAACATCCACAACCGATTCTCCAACTTCTTTATACGGCACACATCCATTGAGAATAAAACGTTTGTACGGCATACTTTCAACGGTTTTAGCCTTCGTCAAAGCATTACGAATGCACAACTTACTAACAGGATAGTCAAATGACAAATCGAATGTACAGTATTCGGAAAAATGCTTATCTTTCCTACCACGCAAATCAATATAATTTAAAGTGCGTTTGTTACAAACATTCGAAATTGGAAGATTATAATCTTCTTTAACAATATTTGCAAATTCATAAGTTTCATCATATTCCGGAAATTTACATTCGTGAACACGTTTATTAGTGTCTGAAAACTTACTACAAATGTTCAAAATGAACGGCAATGTATTATCAACAGTTAGTAACCTGATAAACTCTTCAGCGATATCATTTTTCGATGTGTTATAAATTCCAACGAAATTACTTAAATCAGTAAACTGATTTTCACATTTCGTTTTTAATGTTCCGAACAAGCTTGCATTCGATACATCAACTTTCTCTTCATTACTCATTGTCTTCTACCTCCTCAGGTTCTTCTTTATTTTCATCTCCAAGATCTATCATTCCTTTATTGATCTTTTCGATTTTAGAATCGAGTTCAGGATTATTGTTATTTAAATCCTCACTAAATATTATGAACTTGTATTTAAGATTTAATTTATCCAGAATTGTTCTGAATCTTCTCAAACTAAGTTCACCATTAGGAGATTTCTCAATAGCTCTTCTCATGTTATTCATATCAGAATCATTATCGAAGAGTTTCCTAAAACTATTCTTTGTAAAGCCTTTTAATAACGATTTTACTATAACTAGTGTAGAATCATCCCCAGGTTTTACTTCAAGATCGAGTTCGTCGCTGTCATCGACTTCCTTTGCTGGCTTATCAATATGTTTCAGAGCATTCAATTTTCTCAAATCGATACGTCTGATATAAAGATAATCGTCTATTCTGTATAGACAGTTACTATTTGGTACCTCATGGATATTATTTACTTTTCCAATGTATTTGTAGTACCCGTTTCCAAATTTCAAGAAATCGTTCTTGTTTATTATGATTTCATGTGTGTCTGGTAAATATTCTACCATAAGGCTTTATTAACCCCCTAAAAGCTCACATAGCATATGATTATTTAACAAATCTAAACTCAATTGATACAAGTTCGTTAAATTTGTTACCAAAATGTCTGCTAATGAACGAAATTCAGTAATCGTACAACATCCTATCACTCCTGTTATGCTTTTTATTACTATTCCTGGATAACCAGTACTACTTTTAAAATCATTTATTATAGCAGGTTGAATTGCTATAAAGGCATTTTTCATTCCGAACTTTGTATACATTATACTATGCAATTCGGAATATTTGTCAGAAATTTTATAAGGTTTTCCTTGATCATATTCGAACAATTCGTTCTTTATAACCGGATCTTTAAACCAACTTAGAGCTTCTTTAAGAATTCTTTTACATTCTGCTAAATCTTCATATGTTAAATACGTCGAGTTACGAATTTTCAAAGAATCCTTATCGCCCAAAGCTTCCAAAACAATCATATCTTTATTGCTTCTATATGAGAAAGAAGCATAACCTGCCACACCACCATTACTTTTAGTTGATACAAATATATCTCTAGCAGGTTTATTTTTGCTAGTTTTAGTGTCTTTGCTATATAGACAAATCCTATGTTTTACTCTAATAGTACCAAAGATTCCAATATCTCTATAAATACTATCGATATCAAGTTTACTCATGGTCGTCCATCCATTTTACTATTAAAGTCATACTGATAATATGTAAGCTAAATAATTTCTTTAATGTAATCCATAACTGCCTCATAAGTAATTACTTTCCTTACGACTTTCTTAGATTTTGGTACAAATGTTTGCATACGACACATTCGTTGTCTTTGCATAGATTTGAATCCAGTATCTATAAAGTCATAAAAATACGTTTCTGCGTCTGGTATAAACCTAAGACGCCCTATTGCTTGTGAAGCTGTAATTGGTGAAGAAAATGGTACTAAAGAGAATACTGCAACTAGATTATCAACGTCTAATCCGACACCACCACTACCAATAGTAGTAAAGATTACTCTATTACGTAATTCTCTTTTTCGTAATTTCTTGTTAGCGATTTCTGTAGTATAATTACCAAAATCTATAAACTTCTTTTCTTTTTCATAAAGATTTTCAAGAAGTTTCTTAAATACATCTATATGCTCAAGTTTTGCTAAATATATTAGTACTTTGCTGTCCGGTCGTTCATCTATAAGAGGATCCAATAGACTCTTAATCATACCTAACATATATAGCTTTCTGTTATCGTTATCAAATATATAATTCCAATAATTTACAGCAGACAAACCTTTCATAGTCATACAAGAACCAACTTCATAATCTGTTGGTTTAGTATCATAATCTACTAGCCTTACTGTAGAATAATTATTCACAGAAAATGTTGCTAATCCATAAACTGGAATATCTTTCAACATCCTATCAAATATTCTTTTTTCTCCACTATTTGTACGAGATGGTGTAGCAGTAAGTCTCCAAACACGTTCTACTTGACAATCCCTTTCAATTCTAACATTCTGTGCCCAATTCATGTGGTATTCGTCAAAACACATGATACCTATACCAAGTTTTTCGTATAGTGTGTTAAGAGTACCGAATTTATCAAGATATGATGATAATGTAGATGATGTAGTTATATAAAATGCCGATTTAAACTTATCGTCAGGCCAATTTAACATGTGTTGAATTTTTTCTGTTCCACGTATAATTACTACACCTTTATTATTCTTATTACAATCTGTATATTCAGAAATCTTTTCTTCCCATTGGTTTACTAGAGTTTCTGATACTATTAACATAGGTTTCTTTAATCTATATGCCGCAAATACACTACATATAGTTTTACCAATACCAGTTGATAAAGCTAACAATTTCGAATAAAACAATTTATCACTAGTAAGAAATTCTACAGATTCTGCCTGATATTTATTACGCAATTCAAATTCAGGATTTAATTCGTAATTAACATCTCTGCTTTGTACGATTTTGTCAGAATAATCTCTAACTTCGTAAACTATTCCATTATCGTAAAGTTTACTTTCGATAGTTTCTAGACCAAAACCAATAGGTAATGAAAGTGTTTTAGTCTTTTTATCATAGCATGACAGAATATCTTTCTTATTTATGAATCCCTTAAACTGGTCAAAATAAAGATACATGTTATCCAATTTAGGACACGTTCCTTCTACAGTACGAGTTTCTTTATTGTATTTGGATTTATAATACGGATATATTCTAAAGCAGTTATGATATTTATAAATAATAACATTATTTGGTATATCTTCAGAGGAATTAAAAGTTCTCACTATATTCCACCCCCTGTCAGTATATTAATATATAAATAAAAAAATAAAAGTTTAAAAAGGTGGGAGAAATAAATCTCCCACCTCTTTATTTACTTTTTCTGCATAAAGCATTCCCTTATGAAATAGGTCAAATGTGTTGTAGCAGCCTCTGTTGTCGATTCTTTCTTGATGAATTTATCGAAACGTCTGGCGATACTATCACAGTCAAAGAGATCACTTTCTTTGATTTCATTGTACATTGCTTTCATGTAATTATCGTTAGCACATCTTTCAGGATAGTGCTTTTCGATAATATTGAGTATACAATTTGTCAAATATTTCGTGATCGTGATTGTTGGAGTATAATTTGTGTTTTTCAACTCTGGTGCATCATGAACTACACTCCTAGTACCAGACTTTGACAAAACCTTTTCACGCAACAATGAATCATAAACAAATTCGAAAAACTGCTTACTTGAAGTTGCATCGAGATCTTTAGATATCTCTAATGCGCGTTCAAGAATAAGCAATCTGTAAACCTTTAACGAATTGTTTATCTCCAACAGCATCTTTTGCATATCAGTAGATCCGTCGATAACTTTTCTCTCACTAGGCGACGACATGCCAATGTGATTGTACAAAGCTTTAAAAGCGTTATTAAGATCATCGCTAGCACCAGGGAAACTTTTACTTTTAACACCCAGTTCATCAGGATAGTATTTTTCAACTACATGAAATACGTTCGTTAAAGGTGAATCGAGAATGCTTGTATCATCGATCATATTGTCGAACATAGATGCCATGGTATCAGACGAATCTTTCCAAAAATCCGACATCTCCTTAGCTCGAGCATCACGTGTTCTTCGCTCCATCTCTTCTGCAATAGGATCTCTTTTCTTTTCAGCCTGTTTTTCAACGTACTTGTTGTGTAATACGCTGATTAATGCAGGTACACCGATTAAAAGACCTGCTAGACCGAACGCTTTAATTGTGTCTTTAAGATCTTCGTCCATAATACACAATCCTCCTTACTAGTTATTTTTTTTTAATAATAAATACAGGAGAAAAATCTCCTGTATTTTCCACCTTTTCATTTACTTTTTCTCCGCTGGATCTTTAACCTTCACCATCGGATGTTCCAAGAATTCCAAAATTTTATCAAATGCCACCGATGTTTCCAAATAAGGATCCGCATATATTCCAAACAAAGGTATACGTAGTTCAACGGCGGTGGATGGTTCACTGTTAGTGTTATAGTAATCACTTATTTGTACGACTTTGAACCATTCGTTTATATTTCCTCCGTAATAAATTCTCGTATTAGCACCGAATCTTGATAATTTACATAATTTATAAATCATCTCGCCGAATTCTTTCTTAAATATAAAACGTGACCATTTGATAGGATCCTCTTCAGTATCCCGATGATCGATATTGACAACAATGATATCGTCATAGTTGTCTTCGCATGAAATAATTTTAGAAATAATTTTACAATCATTTGAAAACATCTCGTCTTTCAACTCTTTCAAACGATCATTATCGTTATCCAAGATGAGATTCTTGATTTCTCGGGCTTCATCACTCTTCTTCATCGTCTCAACAACATCCATAATAACACTCCTTACATTGGTTATTTATTTTATAAGTACAACGTACTCAGTAATATAATATATAACTAAAAAAAAAGAAATCCTACTCACACCTGCCTTGGATTAGGCAGGATGTTTTCGAATATTCTTTTGAAGATAGTAGATTACTGATAATCTGATCTACCTTCTAATTCTTCAACGATATTTTCGACGAGATCTTCAAACTCACCGCGGAATATTGCTTCGGATACGATGGCAATCGTGCGATTGCCAGTCGTAATTTTGTACACTTCGGCTTCATCAATGCGGATTACTGATTTACAGAGGTTGTCCATTCCCTCTATAAATGTCTCTATTCCACCCTCAGTGAGGGTTAAATAGATTGTATCTGAGGACACTTTCTTTATATCCTCCCACAATTTTTCATTTGTGAAGACCTCGAAAAGTTTTGCATAGCCTGCAGCTACTCTTGCGTTCTCTTCACGCAAAGCCTTTGCTGCGGCTTCTGCAGCTTCCATTTTTCTTGCTTCGTCACGTGCTGAAAGGAAATTTGCCATACTCATGTTATTTTTTGTGGAACTTATTGTATATGGTCAACCGTACGGTGGTCATCGCTCATACGAGCAACTCCAGACCTGATCTTCCAACACTCATTTCCACTTCCTCAATATTATAATATATAATCGGGGGGGGGGGGGGTCGC
>Ga0256405_10001533_pt1 | contig 62223 bp, 46 predicted proteins | sample RumenRJG_02DNA_FD_189096 | JGI IMG/M metagenome (GOLD analysis project Ga0256405, IMG submission 189096) | Bovine rumen microbial communities from Lethbridge, Alberta, Canada - RJG_02 | ecosystem: Host-associated > Mammals > Digestive system > Stomach > Rumen | place: Canada: Alberta... | reverse complement strand
ATGAACGACATGTCCCCGACGAAGACGTTCCACAGCTGCGGAAGTTCGTCGAGGTGGTGCTGCCGGAGGAACTTGCCGACCCGCGTCAGGCGCGGGTCCTCGTCGCCGGCATACAGGGCAGGTCCGCAGGACTCGGCGTCCTTACGCATAGACCTGAACTTCAGGATGTTGAACGGCTTTCCGCCGCGGCCGATCCGCTCCTGGGAGTAGATGACCGGATCCCCGTCCTCGAGCTTGATCGCAATTGCGCAAATCAGGATGAGAGGCGAGAAGACAATCAGCAGGGCGCCGGAAAGGAGGATGTCGAAGGCGCGCTTGACAAAGTGTTCCACCCGACCCATCGGGTCCTTCTGCACGACATGCTCGGGCAGATGGACCTGCGGATCCCGCCGGTCCGAATCCTTCGGGAAAAGGATGCAGTCGATCCCGCCGAGGCGCCACTGGAGCGTCTCGATATCCGCCGGCGATGCAAATACATATACGGACTTGTCCCGGATCACACGGCCGGACATCTCCGGATCCGGCGAGAGGAAACCGATCACCATATAATGGCCCGTTCTTTCTGCATCTTCCGAGAGCGCAACGGATGAGGCGCCGGTTCCCATAACCAACGCGCTCCGCCGGTGCGAGAGGGTACGCAAAGCCGCATCTTCTCTCCTGGATACGGCCGACACGAGCCGTGGATAAAACAGTCCGACCGCCGTCAGCAACGTATCGGTCGCAATCAGTGCAACCGCCAGCAAGCGCTCCGGAATCGCAACCCAGCCGACAGCGACTACCACCGCCAGAAGCGACTCTTTCAGGGCGATGGCGCAGAGAAGCCGGACAACGACGGAAAAGGATACATAGCGCCGGACAACGCGGGGAACCCCGCTGAGCAGGAAACCGACGGCGGAGACGGCCGCAGAATAGACCAGCCAACGGAGGACCATGCCGCTGAAACCAGGGAACGGTTCCCCGATCCACCGGACCAGCAGCATAGACAGCAAGGAAGCCAGGACCGACAAAGCCAGGTCCTGCAACAACATCAAATGCTTGCTGGTGTAACGTTGCTTCATTACTTCTTCATTCCGCACAGGAGATTCCGGGCGGCCGCAGCCGCGGACAGACCGAGGTATCGGCGGTCTGGTCCGACGGGTCAGTCCCGTCCCGGAAGTCCTGGCACAAACTCCTTAAATTCCTTGCTTAGAGAACGTTATACTATGCGAATAACGGCCATAATGCCCGGATTTTCAGTGCATTTGCATAGAAAAACCGAGCGGGTATGTCTAGAAAAAGCAGACAGGAATGAATGCAACATTGAGGATCCGCTTCACCCCAAATCCGGAGGCGCCGGAAAACTTGAAAAATAGGGTTATTAAAGAACGATTTATTTTGTATTTCTAAAAAAAAACGTACATTTGCATCGGAATCCTCAATCAAGGAAATTACTGATAATCAATCCTTAAGCACAACATTAGAGATCGTTTTCCGGACGGCTGGCATGTTCCTCTCCATCTCCGGAAATGGAATCCACGCCTTTTTTCTTCCACGAACGGATAAAAATTCGTATCTTCGGGGTCGCACTAAAACAATAACTCGACTATGAAGAAGATCATCGAATGCGTCCCGAACTATAGTGAAGGGCGCAATAAGCAGGTAATCAATGCGATCGTTGAAGCCATTTCCGCGACGGAGAAGGACGGCGAGAAGGTAAGCGTCCTCGACGTGGACCCGGGCGAAGCGACGAACCGGACGGTTGTCACCTTCGTCGGCACGCCGGAGGTCGTCCTGGAAGCTGCCTTCCAAGGAGCCCGGAAAGCGCAGGAACTGATCGACATGCGCCTGCATCACGGTGCCCACCCGCGCAGCGGCGCCACCGACGTCCTTCCGCTCATCCCGGTCTCCGGGATCACGCTGGAAGAATGCGCGGAACTGGCCCGCGGACTGGCCCGGCGCCTCTATGAAGAACTCGGAATCCCCTGCTACTGCTACGAAGCGGCCGCTTTCAAGCCGGAACGCAAGAACCTGGCTGTCTGCCGCGCCGGAGAATACGAAGCCCTGCAGGAAAAGATCGCCGACCCAGCCCGCAAGCCGGATTTCGGCCCGGAAACCTGGAATGAGACGGTGGCCCGCGCCGGTGCGACCAATGTCGGTGCACGCGGCTTCCTCATCGCCGTCAACTACAACCTCAACACCACGTCCACCCGCCGCGCGATGGCCGTCGCCTTCGATGTCCGCGAGAAAGGGCGCAAGGCCCGGGAAGGCGGATCCCTGACCGGGAAACTCCTGAAAGATGCGAACGGCGAACAGATCTGGATCCCCGGCACGCTGAAAGGCTGCAAGGCCATCGGCTGGTACATCGACGAGTACGGCATCGCGCAGGTCTCCATGAACATCACCGACATCCGCGAAGTACCGCTCCACGTCGCCTATGAAGAGGTCTGCCGCGCCGCTGCCGCCCGCGGGCTGAAAGTCACCGGTGCCGAAATCGTCGGCCTGGTCCCGAAGTCCGTCCTCATCGACGCCGGAAAATACTACCTGGCAAAACAGCAGCGCTCCCTCGGCATCCGTGAGGAGGAGATTATCAACATCGCCGTCAAATCCATGAGCCTGGACGACCTCAAACCGTTCAATCCCAAGGAGAAAGTCATCGAATACCTGATGGAGGACGAGAAGGAACTCGCCCTCCGGCACCGGCTGATCCGCATGACGGCCGAAGGATTTGCCCGCGAAACGGCGTCTGAGTCGGCCGCGCCGGGCGGCGGATCGATTTCCGCATACATGGGCGCCCTCGGCGCCGCCCTCGGCACGATGGTCGCGAATCTGTCCGCCCACAAACGGGGTTGGGACGACCGCTGGAAGGAATTCTCCGACGTCGCGGAAGAGGGACAGAAAGTGATGGACGAACTGCTCTCGCTCGTAGACGAAGACACGGCCGCTTTCAACCGGATCATGGATGTCTTCGCCATGCCGAAGGGCAATGAGGCCGAAAAGGCAGCCCGCGCCGCCGCGATGGAAGAAGCGACCCTGTATGCCACCCAGGTCCCGCTCCGGACCATGGAAACGGCCCTGAAGGCCCTGCCGGTCTGCCGAGCCATGGCCCTGAAAGGCAATCCCGCATCCGCTTCCGACGCCGGTGTCGGCGCTCTGGCCGCCGTTGCGGGCATCCGCGGTGCGGAACTGAACGTCCGCATCAACGCCGCCGGCCTGAAAGACCGGGAGGCCGCCGGACAACTGACCGCCCGTGCCGCTGAAATCGTCAGGACGGCCCTCGCCGAAGAAACCGAAATCCTCAAACTTGTCAACCAGCATATTGACCATGAATGACTTCCAGAAAGAGATCCTGGCGGGAATCCCGGATGTCCTGCCGGCTCCGAAACCCTATGATCCGACGATCAACCACGCTCCCAAACGCAAAGATATCCTGAGCGAAGAAGAAAAGGTTCTCGCCATCCGGAACGCCCTCCGCTATTTCCCGGCCAAGCACCACGCCGTCCTCGCAAAGGAATTCGCGGAAGAACTGAAAACCTACGGCCGCATCTATATGTACCGGTTCCGTCCGGACTATCCGATGTACGCCCGGCCGATCGACGAATATCCGGCCAAGTCCCGGCAGGCGGCGGCCATCATGGCCATGATCCAGAACAACCTCGACCCGCGTGTCGCCCAGCATCCGCATGAACTGATCACCTACGGCGGCAACGGCGCCGTGTTCCAGAACTGGGCCCAGTACCGGCTGACGATGCAGTACCTGGCCACCATGACCGACGAACAGACCCTTTCCATGTACTCCGGTTTCCCGATGGGCCTCTTCCCGTCCCACAAGGACGCGCCGCGCGTCGTCGTCACGAACGGCATGGTCATCCCGAACTATTCCAAACCGGACCACTGGGAGAAATTCAATGCCCTCGGCGTCTCGCAGTACGGCCAGATGACGGCCGGATCCTATATGTACATCGGCCCGCAGGGCATCGTCCACGGAACCACGATCACGGTCATGAACGCAGCCCGCAAGCAGCTCAGGGCCAAGGGCCTCGATGGTGACGACCGGGCCGGAATGCTCTTCGTGACCGCCGGACTGGGCGGCATGTCGGGCGCCCAGCCGAAAGCCGGCAACATCGCCGGCGTCGTCAGCGTGACCGCGGAAATCAACCCGCTGGCCGCACGCAAGCGTTTCGAGCAGGGCTGGGTCGACGAACTGCATGACAACCTCGACGAACTCCTCGCCCGCATCCGCAAGGCGCAGGCCGGACGCGAAGTCGTTTCCCTCGCCTATGTCGGGAACGTCGTGGACCTCTGGGAGCGCCTCGCCGACGAGGGAGTCCATGTCGACCTGGGTTCGGACCAGACCTCGCTGCACAACCCGTGGGCCGGCGGCTATTATCCCGCCGGATACAGCCTGGAAGAGTCCCAGCGCATGATGGCCGAAGATCCGGAACGCTTCAAGGAGGCGGTCCGCGCCTCGCTCCGCCGCCATGTCGCAGCCATCAACCGACTGGCAGCCAACGGAATGTACTTCTTCGACTATGGCAATGCCTTCCTGCTGGAAAGCTCCCGCGCCGGCGCGGACATCCTCAAGCCGGACGGCAGTTTCCGCTATCCGTCCTATGTCCAGGACATCATGGGCCCGATGTATTTCGACTACGGCTTCGGCCCGTTCCGCTGGGTCTGCATGAGCCAGGATCCGGAAGACCTGGCGAAGACCGACGCCCTCGCCGTCCGGGTCCTCCGGGAAATGGCGGCGACCGCTCCGGAAGAGATCCGCGGACAGATGCATGACAACATCCACTGGATCGAGGAAGCCGGCCGGAACCACCTCGTCGTGGGTTCGCAGGCCCGGATCCTGTATGCCGATTGCGAAGGCCGCACGAAGATCGCCCTGGCCTTCAACGAGGCGATCCGCAAGGGTGAACTCAAGGCGCCCGTCGTGCTCGGCCGCGACCACCACGACGTATCCGGCACCGACTCCCCGTTCCGCGAGACGTCCAACATCTATGACGGTTCGCAGTTTACGGCGGACATGGCCATCCAGAACGTCATCGGCGACGGCTTCCGCGGCGCGACCTGGGTTTCGATCCACAACGGCGGCGGCGTCGGCTGGGGCGAAGTCATCAACGGCGGCTTCGGCATGGTCATCGACGGTTCCGACGATGCGGACCGGCATATCCGGAACATGCTGTTCTGGGATGTCAACAACGGCATCGCCCGCCGCAGCTGGGCCCGCAACGAAGGCGCCCGCTTCGCCATCACCCGCGAGATGGAACGAACCCCGGAACTCCGGGTCACCCTGCCGAATCCGGCAGATGAGAACCTGATCAGAAACATTTTGAAAAACTAACCCATGACCCATATCATTTCCAATGCCCATCTCTCCCTGGAGAGGATCAAGGACATCATCGACCACCACGAAACGCTCGAACTCTCGAAAGAGAGCATCGCCGCCATCGAAAAATGCCGCCGGTATCTGGACAGCAAGATGGAAGACATCGGCCGCCCGGTCTACGGCGTGACGACTGGTTTCGGTTCGCTGTACAACATCACGATTCCGGCCGAGGACCTCAGCCAGCTGCAGCACAACCTGGTCATGTCGCACGCCTGCGGCACCGGCGAGACCGTCCGGCCCGAGATCGTCAAGATCATGCTGCTGCTCAAGGCACAGAGCCTCAGTTACGGCCACTCCGGCGCCCAGCTGATTACCGTCCAGCGCCTGGTCGACATGTTCAACAACGACATCCTGCCGGTCGTCTACCAGCAAGGGTCCCTCGGTGCGTCGGGCGACCTCGCCCCCCTCGCCCACATGTGCCTGCCGCTGATCGGCCTGGGCGAAGTCTCCTACAAAGGAAAGGTCCGGCCGGCCGCTGAGGTCTGGGCCGAAATGGGCTGGGAACCGATCCGCCTCCAGTCCAAGGAAGGCCTCGCCCTGCTCAATGGTACGCAGTTCATGAGCGCCCACGCCGTGTGGTCCCTGCTCAAGGCCATCCGCCTGTCGAAATGGGCCGACCTGATCGGGGCCATGTCCCTGGAAGCCTATGACGGCCGCATCGAGCCGTTCCTGCCGCTGACCCATCTTCTCCGGCCGCACAAGGGACAGATCGAGACTGGCGCCCGCTTCCTCAAGATCCTCGAAGGCAGCGAACTGATCCGGCGTCCCAAGGAGCATGTCCAGGACCCGTACTCCTTCCGCTGCATCCCGCAGGTCCACGGCGCCGTCAAGGACAACATCCTGTATGTCAAGTCCGTCATCGAGAATGAAATCAACAGCGCGACCGACAACCCGAACGTCTTCCCGGACGAGGACATGATCATCTCCGCCGGCAACTTCCACGGAGAGCCGATCGCCATCCCGATGGATACGCTGACCATCGCCATGTCCGAACTGGCCAACATCTCCGAGCGCCGCATCTACCGGCTCATCTCCGGCCAGCGCGACCTGCCGAAATTCCTCGTCGCGAAGCCCGGCCTCAACAGCGGTTTCATGATCCCGCAGTACACCGCCGCTTCGATCGTCAGCCAGAACAAGGGTCTCTGCTGGCCGGCGTCCTGCGATTCGATCCCGTCCTCCCAGGGACAGGAAGACCATGTCAGCATGGGCTCCAACGCCGCCACCAAACTGGTCCGCGTCGTCGACAACGCCGAGACCGTGCTGGCCATCGAACTGTTCAACGCCGCCCAGGCGCTGGAGTTCCGCCGCCCGGCCAAGTCTTCCCCGAAACTCGAAGAGATCTTCGCCGACTACCGGAAAGTCGTCCCGTTCATCGAGAACGACATGTACATGCACCCGCTGATCATGGAATCCGTGGCGTTCATCCGCCGCGAACAATACCTTTATTAATATGCGGAAACTTCTGACCGGCATCAGCGAACTGACCGGCATCGTCCCGGAAGGCGTCCTGCGCAAGCAGGGCGCCGACATGGGGCGGACCGGGACGCTGCAAGATGCCTGGCTGCTCATCGAAGACGGCCGGATCGCGGACTTCGGCACCGGACCGGAGCCGGCGGCCGATGAAATCCTGTCCTGCGACGGCGGAATGGTCCTGCCGGCTTTCTGCGACAGCCACACGCACATCGTCTATGCCGGCAGCCGGGACGGCGAATTCCTGGACAAGATCGAAGGCCTGTCCTACGAAGAAATCGCCGCACGCGGCGGGGGCATCCTCAACTCTGCCGACCTGCTGCACGAGACGCCGGAAGACGAACTGCATGCACAGAGCCTGGAGCGGGTACGGGAAATGATGGCCATGGGAACCGGCGCCATCGAAATCAAGTCCGGCTACGGCCTCCGTACGGAAGATGAACTGAAAATGCTGCGGGTGATCCGCCGCATCCGCCGGGAAGTCCCGGCCGTCGTCCGGGCGACCTTCCTAGGCGCCCATGCCGTGGGACGCGGCTATACGAAGGAGGCATACGTCGACCTGGTCTGCCGGGAGATGCTCCCGAAAGTCGCCGCCGAAGGGCTGGCGGATTTCGTGGACGTGTTCTGCGACGAAGGGTTTTTCACGGTGGAAGACACCGCCCGCATCCTGGAAGAAGGACGGCGGCTGGGGCTGCGGCCGAAGATCCATGCCAACGAACTGGCGGTCAGCGGCGGCGTGCAGGTCGGCGTGCGGTATGACGCCCTGTCCGTGGACCACCTGGAACGGACGACGGACGCCGAAATCGAGGCCCTGCGGGGCAGCGGAACCATGCCGACCATGCTGCCGGGCTCCTCGTTCTTCCTCGGACTCCCTTACGGCCGGGCCAAGGATTATATCCAGGCCGGCCTGGGCATCGCACTCGCCTCCGACTACAATCCGGGTTCCTCCCCGTCGGGCGACATGCGCTTCGTCATGGCCCTGGGCTGCATCCGGATGCGCCTGACGCCGGTCCAGGCTCTCAATGCCTGCACCCTCAACAGCGCCTGTGCCATGGGCGTCAGCGATGTGTGCGGTTCCGTGACCCGGGGCAAGCTGGCCAACCTCATCATCACCCGCCCGGGATTCACCCTCACGAAGATCCCGTACCTGCACCACACGCCGTTCATCCGCACAGTGCTGCTGCGCGGGGAAGAAGCGGAATAGGATGGCGGGAATCTAGATGACGTCCTCGCGCTCGCGCATGTCCTTGAGGCGGAGCTGGATCGTCGAGTTGCCGCGGTAATAGTTTTCCACGACACAATAGCAGATATCGATCGGATTGCCGGCTTTGATATGGTCGAAATACTCGGCCATGTTGAAGCCGATGGCTCCGATCTGCCGGTACGGCTGGGATTCCTGGATCAGTTCGAGCTTGAGGTGCTGGGCGGCCGGGCCGACCTTGCGGCCGTTGCCGTCGTCATAGACATTCTCCGTCAGGAAGACCGGGGCACTGTTGCCGGGGCCGAACGGCTGGAACTGCTTGAGGATGCGGAAGAATTTCGGGGTGATCTGGGAGAAGTCCAGTTTCGAGTCAACGTCGACCACCGGGGTACTCATCTCGGCGGTCAGATGTTCGGCGACATAGGCTTCGATCCGGCGGGCGAATTCCGGGAGGTTCTCTTCCTTGAGGGTCAGGCCGGCGGCATAGATGTGGCCGCCGAAGTTCTCCAGCAGGTCGGCGCAGCGCTCGATGGAGTCATACAGGTCGAATCCGCGGACGCTGCGGGCGGAACCGGTGACGAATCCGTTGGATTTCGTCAGGACGAAGGTCGGCTTGTAGAAGGCTTCGACGAGGCGGGAGGCCACGATGCCGACGACGCCCTTGTTCCACTCCGGGTTGTAGACGATCGTCGCATTCTCGCAGGCGAGGCATTTCCCGTTCTGGACCATTTCGAGGGCTTCGCGGGTGATTTCCCGGTCGATGCTCTTGCGCTCGTTGTTGTTGTCGTTGATCTGGGCGGCGATCCGTGCGGCCGTCCGGTCGTCGGCGGCCGTCAGGAGTTCGACGGCGAGCCGGCCGGATTCCATGCGGCCGGCGGCGTTGATGCGCGGGCCGATCTTGAAGACGATGTCGTCGATGGTGACATGGTTCGGCTCCAGGTTGGACAGGTTGATGATGGCCTGGAGGCCTTTCCGGGGCTGGTCATTCAGCCGTTTGAGTCCGAAATGCGAGAGGATGCGGTTCTCCCCCGTCACGTTGACGAGGTCGGAGGCGATGCTGACGACCAGCAAGTCCAGCAGGGGTTCGAGTTCGGCGAAGGGGATGTCCATGATCTGGGCATAGGCCTGGACCAGTTTGAAACCGACCCCGCAGCCGCACAGGTCGTCGAACGGATAATGGCAGTCTTCCCGCTTGGGGTCGAGGACGGCGACGGCTGCGGGCAGTTCTTCTTCCGGAAGATGGTGGTCGCAGATGATGACGTCCATGCCTTTCGAGGCCGCATAGCGGACCTTGTCGATGGCCTTGATGCCGCAGTCCAGGGTGATGATCAGGTTGAAATGGTTCTCGGCCGCCCAGTCCAGCGCCTTGATGGAGAGGCCGTAGCCTTCATCGTAGCGGTCGGGGATGTAATAGTCGATCTTTTTGGTGAACCGGCTCAGGAAGGAATAGACCAGGGAAACGGCCGTTGTCCCGTCGACGTCGTAGTCGCCGTAGACGAGGATCTTCTCCTTGCCGTCGACCGCTTTTTTCAGCCGCTCGACCGCCTTGTCCATGTCCTTCATCAGGAAAGGGTCGTGGAGGGAGGCCAGATTGGGTCGGAAAAAGGCGCGCGCCTGCTCGAACGTCCGGATGCCGCGCTGGACCAGCAAGGTCGAAAGCACGGAATCGATACCGACTTCCGCGCTCAGCCGGGCCACCGTATCGGGGTCCGGAACCTCCTTGACAATCCATTTCCGATCTTTTGCCATATCCACAAAGATAGCCATAAAATTCCAAAAATGGAATTTAAGTGTTATTTTTGCACGTTTATAACTCGAAAAGAACAAAACAGGACGATATTATGGCAACACAGCAACTCAGCGAGCAGGAAATCCAGCGCAGGGAATCCATGAACAAGCTCAGGGAACTGGGCATCGAACCGTATCCGGCACCGCTGTATCCGGTCAGCACCACGACCCGGGAGATCCTGGACGGCTACAAGCCGGAAGAGAACAATTTCCAGGACGTCTGCATCGCGGGCCGCATCATGTCCCGCCGCATCATGGGCGCCGCTTCGTTCATGGAACTCCAGGACGAGGCCGGACGCATCCAGGTTTATGTCAAGCGGGATGAGATCTGCCCGGGCGAAGACAAGACGATGTACAACACCGTGTTCAAGAAACTCCTCGACATCGGCGACATCGTGGGCATCAAGGGTTTCGCCTTCATTACCCAGACCGGCCAGCTGTCGGTCCACGCAAAGGAACTGACCGTGCTCAGCAAGTCGCTCAAGGTGCTTCCGATCGTCAAGACCGACGCGGACGGTACGGTCCATGACGGTTTCTCCGATCCGGAACTCCGCTACCGCCAGCGCTATGTCGACCTGATCGTCAATCCGCAGGTCAAGGACGTTTTCATCAAGCGGGCGAAGATCGTGCAGACCATGCGCGATTACTTCAACGCGGCGGGTTGCCTCGAAGTCGAGACCCCGATCCTGCAGGCGATCCCGGGCGGAGCGACGGCCCGTCCGTTCATCACCCACCACAACGCTCTGGACATCCCGCTGTACATGCGTATCGCCAATGAATTATACCTCAAGCGCCTCATCGTGGGCGGATTCAGCGGCGTCTACGAGTTCGCGAAGGACTTCCGCAACGAGGGTATGGACAAGACCCACAATCCGGAATTCACCTGCATGGAGATCTATGTCGCCTACAAGGATTACATCTGGATGATGGAATTCGTCGAGAAGATGCTGGAGAAGATTGCCGTCGCCGTCAACGGTTCGACGAAGGTCATGATCGCCGGCAACGAGGTCGATTTCCAGGCCCCCTACCGCCGCATCGGCATCCTGGACGCCATCAAGGAATATGCGGGCGTCGACGTCGCCGGCATGGACGTGGACCAGCTGCGCAAGACCTGCGACAGCCTCCATGTCGAATATACCCCGTCCATGGGCGTGGGCAAACTGATCGATGCGATCTTCGGCGAGTACTGCGAGAAGAATTTCGTCCAGCCGACCTTCGTCATCGACTATCCGGTCGAGATGTCCCCGCTGACGAAGCGTCACCGCAACAACCCGGCCCTGACCGAGCGTTTCGAACTCTTCGTCTGCGGCAAGGAGCTGGCGAACGCCTATTCCGAGCTGAATGACCCGGTCGACCAGCTGGAGCGCTTCGAGGAGCAGGCCAAGCTGAAAGCGGGCGGCGACGACGAGGCGATGTTCATCGACTACGACTTCGTCCGCGCCCTGGAATACGGCATGCCGCCGACCTCCGGCCTGGGCATGGGCATCGACCGGCTGACCATGTTCATGACGGGACAGACCACCATCCAGGATGTCCTCTTCTTCCCGCAGATGCGTCCGGAGAAGGTGCTCCGCAAGGAGGAGGAATCCCAGGAATAATACGCTTATGGGACGCGAAACGGTCACATCCGCCCAGAATCCCAAGATCAAGGAACTTCTCGCGTTGCAGGAGAAATCGAAACTGCGGCGCGAGAAGGGTCTTTTTGTCGTCGAAGGACGCCGGGAACTCGGGCACTGCCTCGATGCCGGTTTCCGGATCCGGACCGTCTTCGTCTGCCCGGACATCTTCCGCGACGAACTCCCCGGCATTCCGGACACGGCCGTCGTCGAAGTAAGCCGGGCCGTCTATGAGAAAATCGCCTACCGGGAAGGGACGGAAGGAATCCTGGCGGAGATGTACGCACGGGAGCGCCGGCTGGAAGACCTCCGGCTGTCGTCCGCACCCCTGGTCATCGTCCTGGAATCCGTTGAAAAGCCCGGCAACCTGGGCGCCGTGCTCCGCAGCGCCGATGCCGCCGGAGCCGACGCCGTCATCATCTGCGACCCGGCCACGGACCTGTACAACCCCAACCTCATCCGCGCCTCGATCGGATCGGTCTTCACCCGGCAGGTCGCCGTCGCTTCCTCGGAAGAGACGATCGCCTGGCTCCGGGCCCGGGGCATCCGCATCTATACGGCCCAGTTGCAGGATTCGGTCTGGTACTACGATACCGACATGACGGGCGGCACCGCCATCGTCATGGGAACGGAGTCGACCGGCCTGACGGACCGCTGGCGGCAGGCGGCCGACCAGCACATCCGCATCCCGATGCTCGGCCGGCTGGATTCGCTCAATGTTTCCGTCTCCGCCGCAATCCTGCTGTTCGAAGCCGTACGGCAGCGGCAGGGCGGATCCCTGCATCCATAAACACCAGTTACTCCCCATGGGCGACATGCATATCAAGGAAGATCCGGCTTTGTTCGGACTGATCGGAACCGGGATCGGAGAATCCCGGAGTCCGGAACTGTTCCGGGCGGCTTACGGCGGACAGTGGGCATACGACCTGCTGGACGGGACGGATTTCCTGCCGCTCTGGAAGCGTTTCCTGGAAGAATACCGAGCCGTCAACATCACGGCGCCCTTCAAGCAGGACGCGTTTGCACAGGCCGTGCAACTGACCCGGGACGGGTTCGGCAGCATTTCCGGCCCCTGTTTCAAGATCCGGGCGACCAACCTCGCCGTCAAGACGCCGGAGGGCATCCGCTTCGACAACACGGACTTTTCCGGCATCATCCTCAGCGTCGCCGAAGCCCTGTATCCGGACCTTATTCCGCTCTGCTATGAACGTTTCGGAGACCGCTCGCCCGTCAAGATCCACCAGTTCCTGCGGGAGAACCTCGCGGAGGACTACGGCTACACGCCCCAGGCGCTGATCGTCGGGTGCGGCGGAGCCGGCCGGGCCGCCGCCGTGGCCGCGGCGGAGATGGGCTTCGGAACGGCCCTGATGAACCGCACGCCTCAACGGGCGCAGCAACTGGCGGATGAGATGCCCGAATACGGGTTCATCCCGGTTCCCCTGTCGGATTTCCGGGCGTCGCTGCGGGAATGCGACCTGGTCATCTATACCCTGCCGGAAGCCATTCCGGCGGTCGGAGAACTGACGGCGGAGGATTTTGCCGGGGAAAACGCGGCCGTACGGAAAGTCGTGCTGGAGGCCAACTACAAGACGCCCGCCTTCAGCGGCGCCGTCCGGGAACGCATGGCGGAGGGCCGCTGCCGGTACGCCGGCGGACGGCGGTGGCTGCTGTGGCAGGCTGTCACCGGCTACGGCACGATGACCGGGGCCCTGCCGGACCGGGCGGCCATGGAAGATTCCATGCAATAATTCTTCCGAGTATCCGGAATATTTCGTAAATTGCAGGGTTGATTAATTATTACGACCATGTCACTGAACAAAGTAATGTTGATCGGTAACGTTGGCAAAGACCCTGAAATCCGTTACCTTGAAGGAAACTCCTCGAATGGCACCAATGCAAAGGTCGCCACATTCACCCTCGCCACCACCGAACGCTTCCGCGACCGGAACGGCGAACTCCGGGAAAATACAGACTGGCACAATATCGTCGCATGGCGGGGACTGGCCGACACCATGGAGCGCTACGTCCGCAAAGGCATGCAGATCTATGTGGAAGGAAAACTGAGGAACCGCACCTGGACCGACCAGACCGGCAACAAGCATTATGCGACCGAAGTCATTGCCGATTCCATCCAGCTGCTGGGCAAACGTTCGGACAATCCGGGCGCCCAGGGCGGCGGATACGGCCCGCAGCCGGGCGGGAATGCCGCCCAGCCGGCACCGCAGCCGGCCTACCAGCCGCAGCCGGCACCGCAGGCGCCGCAGCCTGCGAACGGTCCCGAAGATGATCTCCCCTTCTAGAAAAACCATTTGACCATGAATATTGACGTAGTACTCGGCCTCCAGTGGGGCGATGAAGGCAAAGGAAAGATCGTAGACGTCCTGGCAGCCCGTTATCCGGCCGTCGCCCGTTTCCAGGGCGGCCCGAACGCCGGCCATTCCCTCCATTTCGAAGGGAAGAAATTTGTCGTGCGGAGCATTCCGTCCGGAATCTTCCGGGAAGGTTCCACCAACGTCATCGGCAGCGGTGTCGTGCTGGATCCGGTCACGTTCCGCGAAGAGTGCCTGAACCTGGAGAAAATGGGCATCGCCACCCGTGAGAAGCTTTGCATCTCCAAGAAAGCCCACCTGATCCTTCCGACCCACCGCCTGATGGATGCCGCCCTCGAAGCGGCCGCCGGCAAGGGAAAGATCGGATCGACCCTCAAGGGCATCGGTCCCACCTATACGGACAAGATCGGCCGTCACGGACTGCGTGTCGGGGACATCCTCGCGCCGGATTTCCGTGCCCGCTTCGATGCGCTCAAGGCCCGCCACCTCCGCCAGCTGAAAGATCTCGGGTACGAATGCGATCCCGACAAGGATGAAGCGCAGTGGATGGACGCAGTGGCCTTCCTCAAGGAATACAAGCTGGTCGACTGCGAGTATTTCGTCAATGAATGGCTGGATACCAAGCCGATGCTGGCGGAAGGAGCCCAGGGTTCCCTGCTCGATGTCGACTATGGTTCCTATCCGTTCGTCACGTCCTCGAACACGACCATCGGCGGCGTCTGCACCGGCCTCGGTGTCGCACCGTCCCGCGTCGGCCATGTCTACGGCATCTTCAAGGCTTACTGCACCCGCGTCGGCAGCGGTCCTTTCCCGACCGAACTGTTCGACGAGACGGGCGAGGAACTGCGCCGGCTCGGCAATGAGTTCGGTGCCGTCACGGGCCGCCCGCGCCGCTGCGGCTGGCTGGACCTCGTCGCCCTGAAGTACTCCGTCATGATCAACGGCGTGACGGACCTGATCATGATGAAGTCCGACTGCCTCGATTCGTTCGAAGAAATCAAGGTCTGCACTTCCTACCGCGTCGACGGCGTTCCTTCCGACCATGTCCCGTTTGACACCCACGCTGCGATCGAACCGCTCTATACGACGTTCCCGGGCTGGAAGACGGATCTGACGGGCTGCCGCAAGGAGGATGAACTGCCGCAGGCGTTCAAGAATTACGTCGCCTTCATGGAGCAGTTCCTCGGCGTGCCGATCAAGATCATTTCCCTCGGTCCCGACCGCGAGGCGACGATCGAACGATAGATCGTTCGATCGTCGCTGATGCGACTTCTTTCGCACGCCCCATCCCCTGCCCCTTCCCCGGGGGAAGGGGTTCGGACCAGAAGGTCCGGATATAGATGTATCGTTCGATCGTCGCTGATGCGACATATCATATTGAAAAAGGAGCCGGTCAGGCTCCTTTTTCATTCGTAATCGCTTCCGCCCGTCAGGATCGGATAGATATTGGCCGGGAAACAAAGCGACTGGTAGATCGTGAATTCGCTCTGGGAAATCGCCATGATGTTGTCGGTATAAATCCGCTCCCGCGGCGTCTCGCGCGTGAAAGGCGGATAGGTCTTTCCCTCCGGCCGCATCAGGCCCGGTCCGAAGACGATGATGCCCGGACGGATGCCCCAATGCATCTCATGGTTGGTATACTCGGTCTCGCGGTCATGCGGATGATGGACCCGGTTGCTGCCGACGCCCGTCATGAAGCATTTGCCCAACGGGTTGAGTCCAAGGACATAATCCATCAGCTGGCTGACCCCGTCGATGTATTTCTGCTCGCCGCTGAGCCGCCACCAGAGCAGCATCGGATACGCATACTGTCCCTGGGCGACATTGCTCCCCCACCAGCGCAGGTTCGCCGGCGTTCCGACCGGATACGCATTCGCGGCAAGGAAACCCAGTTCCTTGTCGGCCGTCTGCCGGAGCGCCTCCCGGAAGACCGCCGTGACGGCGGGGTCCGTTTCCCGGGTCCGGGTCATGAGATAGGAACAAAAATAGGACGGCAGCCAGGCATAATAGGCGAAGCCTTCGGTGCCCATATTGAAGGTGTTGACCAGGCCCATGACCTCCTGCGCATGCGCTTTGATATAATCATGATAGGCCGCTTCTCCGGTCTTGAGGTACATCTCGACGTTGTAGTACATGTCGAAAGTCGGGAAGGCCTGCCCGTTCAGGGAGGTCCGCGCCAGGGCAGCCCGTTCCATCAGGGCGGCGGCCCGCTCCGGCTTGTACGGTTCGATCAGCCGGGCCAGGTGTACGAACAGGGCCGAAGCCCAGGCCGCCGTGACCGGCGAAAGGATTTCCGTTCCGAAGAGATGGTCCTCCCGGTCGTAGGTCGTAAAGGGAGAGTAGCCGGTCGTCTCGGTGCCCCAGGGCATCTGGCCGGTCTCCGTCTGGACATATTCCCAGAACATCGTCCCCCATTCCGCCTCGTCGAGGATGTCCGGAACGCCGTTGCCCTTGCCCAGGATGTTGAACTGCTCGTCGAAACGGTCCGGAATGTTGAACTGGTCATCCTTGAAATATTCCGGGAACATCTCCCAGGTCGTCAGCAGCGTCGACGACACATCCATATGGTACGTCCGCCGGTCGGCGTCGCCGGCATCGTGGTATCCGCCCCAGGCCTTGATGACCGGTTCGGTGCCTTCCACCTTCAGATTGGCTTCGCCGATCGGGCCGTATGTCAGGTAGACATCTTCATGGCAGGGTTTCGTCCGGATGTCCCAGTCGGCATACGGCCGGACGACCGGTATGCCGCAACGCTGGTGATACAGCGCCCGGAAACTCGTCCAGGCGACGTTCCGGGAGAACTCCGCTCCCACGCCGAAAGGCCAGGACACGCCGACGCCCTTGACGGAGATGCGGTACGGACCGCCTTCCGGCACGTCGGACAGGTCAATCCTGTAGACATGGTCCCCGGAGGAGGCATCGTCGCCGACTTCCTGCAGGACGCCCTCCGCCACTTTCCGGTTCCGCTTGTCCAGCACCGTATAGGCCGGCAGGGGGCCGTCGAACCGGCGGGAACCGCCGTCACCGAGCCAGATGGCGAAATTGGCATAGCGGACCCGGGACAGGGCGCTGTACCCGGCCTGGTTGACCTTGAGGGATTCGCACAGGGTCTTCTTGTCACGGAACCGGAACCACTTGTTGCCATACGGGGTCCAGAGCCGGTACCAGCGGCCGTTTTTGAGTTTCGGGACTTCCAGGTAGATATGGTGCTCGCAGGCATCCGCCTCCGTCACGAACTTGTGGATGCCCTGCACGGGCTTGCGTCCCAGTTTCCAGCGGGACGGATCGGAGATGTCGATTCCTTCGAGGTCGACGACGTCGCTGCCGAACAGGGCGACAAGCACCCGGTCGGACGCGGTACGGATCTCCCGGAGGGTCAGGGACGGATCCGGGCTGCCTGCCTCCGGATAGACCGGCGTCGCAGGTTCATAGGCTGACAGGAAACAGCATGCTCCGGCCAGCAGCAGCAAAAGGGAGCGATACTTTTTCATATTCATTCATATCGGAATGCACGGTAGGAATGGGGCTTGAGCGTCATGGACGCCTTCGAGGAAGGCTCGCGGCGCCAGACGAAGCGGGCGTCTTCCTTCTCGGCGGCGACGGTCTCGCCGGTCTCCAGATCCGTCAGTTTCGTCAGGGAAGCCTTGCCGACCAGTTTGATGTCGACCGGTTCGTCGTTGAAGTTTTCGACAATGACCGTATTGTTGTCATAGAGGAAGATACTGACCTTGGAAGGGCCTTCCAGATAGAGGTCCAGGTCCTTGCTCATGGTCCGGCGGATCTCGTTCAGGACGGGAGCCGGATAATCATACAGGTTGCCGTAATCGTCCGGAATGGTCAGCACGTACAGAGTACCGTTGGAATACGTAGCCCGGTGAAGGATCGGCCAGCCCGATACGCCGCCGGACAGCGGACGTCCGGCGCTGATGACCTCCCAGCTGTCATTGGTCAGATACTGGACCTGCGGGATCAGGATGTCCTTCTCCGCCTTTCCGTAGCGGCCGAAATCGTTGACCAGCGCCTTGAGGTCGGAGGCGCGCAGTTCGCAGATGGGCGCGATCTTCTCAGGTACCGCCTGGAGCAGGCCCGTCGTGATGAAAACGTCGCCGCCGGCGCGCAGCTGCCGGTCGATCTTGGCGGTCAGGTCGGGATCGGTCGCAGCCTGCCGGGTCAGCAGGACCGTCTTCCGGCCCTGCGGGAACGAAGGATACATGTCCATCGGCAGGCCGATCATGCCCAGGTAGTTCTGCAGGAATTCCTCGCCGGTGGCATGGAAGACCTTGTAGGAATGGATGCCGACCGGATTGCCGAGCTGGCCGACCAGCTCGTCCGCCTGGCGGAGGACGACGTCGGCGATCCGGGCCATGGTCGTCGGGGTAACCGTTTCCTTTCCGCGCTGGAACGGAGCGGTCATCGCGTCATAGTCCCAGCTGGTTCCCGTTCCCTGCCAGCGGCCGCGGTACATCGGATTGAGGCGAACGTCCAGCAGCTGGTTGTACGCGAAGAGCATCACGTCGCGGCCCTTGGCGATTGCGGTCAGGAACAGCTGTTCGGCATAGCGGTCCATGCTCATGGTAATGCCGCCGGAGTCGACCCAGCCGCCGCCGTTGCGTCCTCCGGAGATGTTCTCGAAGTAACGCATGACGTTATAGCTCAGATAATTCTGCAGATGCTGGGCGCCGGACGGGTCACGGGTCTCCGTACCGGTCCATACTCCGTCGAAGATCTTCGGCCCGTCTTCCAGGTTGAATCCCAGTCCCTGGAAATGGTCATACCAGTTCGGGTACTTGATGATGACCTGGACCTTCGGGTTGACCGCCTTGGCGGGAGCGACGACCAGGTTGCGGCCGGCCTCGTTCATCAGCGCCAGCCGGTACTCCGTCCAGGTCCGGTTGCCTTTCGCCTCGATCTCGACATCTTTCTTGCTGCTGGTAAAGAAGAAATCATCCAGCAGGAATTCATCGAAATGGCGAGCGGTATGCTCCGCAACCTTCTTGACCCAGGCCCGGTCCTCCGGATTGGAATAACTGAAGGTTTCGAAATCGTTGGGCTCGCTGATGGTGTAGGTTATACCGCCGGCTACTTCAAGTCCCTGCTTCAGGAAGAAGGACTTGGCTTTCTCGAGGGTAGCATCGTCGACAAGCAGCATGTCCCGGTGCGTCTCCAGATAGATCTTGTCGACATCCAACTGGCTGGAAATGGTCTTCCAACTGGATTCGAGCCACTCGGTATCCTTCATCTTCTCCACCTCATAGGCGCGGACATAGACGGATACCTTGAAATTCTTGTGGCGGGCCTGTGTCGGAGCGGCAAGCAACAGGGCGGAGGCCAGCAGAAGGAGGGTCTGACGAAGTGCAGTCATAGCTTGGATCATTGGTTATTAATGAGGGAGTGTCATCTAGGAGTGGGAGCGGTCCAATCCGAGTTCCGGATGGCGGTCGGAAGTGCGGGCGAAGAGCAGCGCAATTGCCACGGCGGCGATGCACAGGAGCACGAACATGATCTCGACCCGGACGGGACCGGCGGCTGTGCCGGCAGCGGCGGCTGCACTGCCGAGGATGGCGCCGGCCAGCCACTTGAAGGAGAGCAGGCCCAGGTTCTGGACCCAGTAGATCAGGGAATACGTCGTTCCGAGCACCTTGTCCGGAACGATCTTCGGCACGCTCGGCCACAAGGCGGCCGGTACCAGGGAATAGCCGAATCCGAGGAAGACCATGCTGAGGTAGCCGTAGAACGGTACGCCGGCCGGGGCAAAGGCCAGCAGCAGGTGGGCGATCAGGGCGAGGATGGAGCCCAGGATCATCCAGCGGGTTCCCTTTCCCTTCTTGTCCACGAGCAGGCCGAACAGCGGCGCGAAGACGACCGTGGAGAACGGAAGCATGGAGACCATCCAGCCGGCCGTGGCGGCAGGAATGCCGAACCGGGGGATCAGGATCGCTCCGGCGAACTTCTTGAAGGCGATGATGCTGCTGTAGAACAGGACGCACAGCAGGCCGAGCATCCAGAAATTCTTGTTCTTCAGGACGCCCCAGACGTCGGCCAGCTTGAACGGGTCTTCCGCGGCGACCTGTGCGGCGCCATGAACCTTGTCGTACCGGGCATCCAAGGCCACGAACACGGCCCAGAGGATCAGGCCGGCAGCCATGAGCCCCACGCCGAAGACGGCGGGACGGGCGGTCTCCGCCAGGGAATAGACATGGCCGGCATTTTCCACGACGAGGCGCGGCGACAGGACCAGGGCGACGGCCGTACCCAACCGGGCGATGGCCAGCTGGAGTCCCATGGCCAGGGCCATCGGGCCGTCTTTGAACCACTTGGCGATCGAACGGGTCACGGCCGTTCCGGCAATTTCACTGCCGAGGCCGAAGAACATGCAGCCGGCATAGGCCAGACGCAGGGATTTGGCCGGCGGGAAGCCGGCGGTGATGGCATAGAGGACCAGCAGGGCGCCGCCGGCCATCATGCCGACGAAGATGGAGCCGGTCACCCGGACGCCCCACTTGTCCAGCAGGATGCCGCAGACAACCAGTCCGCCAAAAACGCACAGCAGGCTGTAGCCGCTCGTATACAGGCCGTATCCGGCGGCATCCCAGCCCAGCGCCGTACGGGACGGGTCCTCGAACAGATAGGAGATTGTCGAGAACATGTCGTCGAAAAAGTACGACGCGAACATTGGAACGACAAGACAGGCCAGTGCTATCCAACACACTGACCTGTTCCATTTCAGAGTACTCATTTACTTGATATTAGGTTCTTCCAGACCCAGATGCCGCTTGGCATCCAGCGCCTTCAGGTAAAGGGCGATCAACAGGGCGGCCACACCGAAGCAGGCGAAGATGATCAGCGGAACGGTGTAGTTGTACGGGATGAAATCGGCACCGGCGGCCTTGGCGGCGATGACGGCCGGGTTGTTGGCGTTGGAGGAAGCCAGGACGGAACCGATCAGCATCGGGACGAGGCAGAGACCGATGTTCTGGACCCAGAAAATGAGGCAGTAGGCGGAGCCGAGGATCTTCTCGTCGATGATCTTCGGGACGGACGGCCACAGGGCGGCCGGAACCAGGGAGAAGCTGATGCCGAGGACGACGATGGTCGCATAGGCGATGAACTTCGAATGGGTGGCCGGAAGGACGAAGGCGAAGATCAGGTGGCAGACGATCAGGAGCAGGGCGCCGAGGATCAGCATGGTCGCACCCTTCCCCTTCTTGTCCAGGTAACGGCCCAGGAACGGGGTGATGGCGGCGGCACCGATCGGGAACCAGCGGAAAATGTTGGCGGCAGCCTCGGCGGACAGGCCGTTCAGGTTGCACTGGAGCATGTTGGCGCCGTAGCGCTGGAACGGGAAGATGGCGCTGTAGTAGAGGACGCAGAGGAGGGCGACGACCCAGAAACTCAGCGAGGAGAAGATCTTGCCCAGGTCGCTGACCTTGAATTCGTCTTCCGGATTCTTTTCTTCCTTCAATTCGCCGGCTTCGATGAGCTGGGCGTCGAACTTGCGGTCCATGACGCAGAATACCAGGAAGTTGATCAGGCCGATCAGCAGGAGGACGGTGCAGAAACCGACCGGTCCGGCGACGCCTCCCATCTTGGAAGCGAGGATCGGGCTGATGGAGAAGATGGCGAAGACACCGACGCGGGCGATGGCCATCTCAATGCCCATGGCCATGGCCATTTCCTTGCCCTTGAACCACTTGGCGATCGCCTTGGAGACGGTCGTACCGGCCATTTCGCAGCCGCAGCCGAAGATCATGAAACCGAGGGCGGCCATCTTGGCGCTGCCCGGCATGGCGGTCCACCAGCTGCCCAGCCAGTTGCAGAAAGCGGTCGTCTGGAACCAGTCGGAAATGCCGATGTACTTGATGCAGGCGCCGGCCAGCATCATGGAAGCGGAGAGCACGCCCGTAAAACGGATGCCCATCTTGTCCAGGATGATACCGGCCAGGATGAGGAAGCCGCAGACGTTGAGGATGTACTCGGCGCTGGCGTAGGTACCGAAGACGTCCGGGGTCCAGCCGCGCTGCTGCTCGACGAGCGCCTGCAGCGGGGACATGACATCCACGAACATGTAACCGAAAAACATCATCAGGGCGATGAGGATGAGGGCAGCCCAGCGCGCGGCCGGGTTGTCATTCAGAAATCTGTAGATTTTTTCAGACATAGTATGGTTATTTACATATTTATCCAATCCATCTGCTAATATAGGCATTTTTTATCCATATACCCTTTCCAAGGTGTATAAAATCGGGGATCGAGAGGAAAGATTTTTACTTGTCGCAAGAAATCCGTACCTTAGCCGACCCATATTATGTACGAAATTCTAGATACCATCCATACCCCGGCGGACGTCAAGAAACTGGACATTGACGGACTCCGGAAACTGTGTGCGGAGATCCGCGATTACATGGTCCGCTGCTGCGCCGTCAACCCGGGACACCTCGGTTCGAGCCTCGGCGCCGTGGAACTGATCGTCGGCCTCCACTATGTCTATGACGCTCCCGCGGACAAACTGGTCTTCGACGTTGGCCACCAGGCCTATGCCCACAAGATCATCACCGGACGCCGGGAAGCCTTCAAGGGAAACCGGACCCGTGACGGGATCAGCGGCTTCCCCAAACGCGATGAAAGCCCGTATGACGCCTTCGGAACCGGCCACTCCTCGACCTCCATCTCCGCCGCCCTCGGTTTCGCCGAAGCGGCCCGGATGCAGGGACGCGACGAGAAAGTCGTCGCCCTGATCGGCGACGGCGCCCTGACGGGCGGCCTGGCCTTCGAAGGTCTCAACAATGCCGGCAGCAGCGCCGCAGACCTGCTGCTGATCGTCAACGACAACAACCAGTCCATCGACTCCAACACCGGTGCCCTGCACGAGTATCTCCTGCGGGTCACCACCAGCGGAAAATACAACCAGCTCAAGAACCTCATCTGGAACCGCATCGGCGAGGGCCGGCTGCGCGACTGGATGCAGAAAGTGACGAAAGACACCAAGTCCAACCTCGTCCGCAAATCGGGCGGCGCCATTTTCGAGTCCCTGGGCTTCCGGTATTTCGGTCCCATCGACGGCAACGACATCGCCCAGGTCGTCGACATCCTCCGGCGCCTGCACAGCCTGCGAGGCCCGCGCCTGCTGCATGTCCATACCGTCAAGGGGAAGGGCTATCCCGCTGCGGAAGCCGATCCGACGACCTGGCATGCCCCGGGCAAGTTCGATCCCGAGACCGGCATCCGCCTGCCGTCGAACTACAAGGCGGCCCGCTACCAGGACGTCTTCGGAGAGGTGCTCGTCGAACTGGCGCGTTCCGACCACCGCGTCGTCGGCATCACGCCGGCCATGGCGACCGGCTGCGGCATGAGCCGGCTCGCCGCCGAAATGCCGGAACGTTTCTACGACGTCGGCATCGAGGAAGAACATGCCGTGACGTTCTCGGCCGGACTGGCCGCAGGCGGCATGCGGCCGTTCTGCAACATCTATTCGTCTTTCTCCCAGCGGGCGTATGACCCCATCATCCATGATGTCGCCCTGCAGCACCTGCCGGTCGTGCTGTGTTTCGACCGCGCCGGACTCGTCGGGGAAGACGGTGCCACCCACCACGGCTGCTTTGACCTGGCCGCCTACCGGAGCATCCCCGGGGCCGTCATCAGCGCCCCGCGCAATGAAAAGGAACTCAAGGACCTGATGTACTCCGGACTCGCGGCGGAAAGAGGGCCTTATATTATAAGGTATCCCCGCGGCTGCGGCGAAGGCGTCTCCTGGCGGGAAGAAGCGCCCGTCATCCGTCCCTCCGGAAAGGGCGAGCAGCTGCTCGACGGAACGCGGGTCGCCATCCTGGCGATCGGCCCTTCGGCCAATCGGGCCGTGGAAGCCGCCCTCCGCTGCCGCGAGAAACACGGCTTCACCCCCGCCGTCTGGGACATGCGGTTCCTCAAGCCCATCGATGCGGACATCCTGGAGGAGGCGGCCCGCCGATTCGAGGCGGTCCTGACCGTCGAGGACGGCTGCCTGGCCGGCGGTCTCTTCGGTGCGGTCGCCGAATACATGGAGGCCGGAGACCATGGGATCAAGGTCCACGGCATCGGCATTCCGGACCGTTTCATCGCACAGGACAGGCAGCAGGCGCAGTGGGCGGAATGCGGTCTGGACGCGGACGGCATTTTGCTGGGCGTGGAGCGTTTCTTATGAAAATTATTCGAAAAATTTTTGCAGAATTAGATTTAATGCCTATCTTTGCAATCCCTTTCGGAGATGAATCGGATTAAGCCGATATAGCTCAGTTGGCCAGAGCACGTGATTTGTAATCTCGGGGTCGTGGGTTCGAATCCCTCTATCGGCTCAACAAGGCTTCCGAAAGACGCCAGAACATGGGAGGTTCGCATAGTGGCAATTGCGGCGGACTGTAAATCCGCTCCCTCAGGGTTCGGTGGTTCGAGTCCACCACCTCCCACACTGCAAATGTTGCGGAAGTAGCTCAGTTGGTAGAGCATCAGCCTTCCAAGCTGAGGGTCGCGAGTTCGAACCTCGTCTTCCGCTCCAAAAGAAATAAAAAAGCCGGTGTAGCTCAGGGGTAGAGCGCATCCTTGGTAAGGATGAGGTCATGAGTTCAAATCCCATCACCGGCTCTTTTTATAGGTTATCGAAAGACAACACAATTTAAACATAATATTATGGCAAAAGAAACATTCCAGAGAACCAAACCGCATGTCAACATCGGTACTATCGGCCACGTTGACCACGGTAAGACCACCCTCACCGCCGCCATCACCAAGGTGCTGGCCGAGAGAGTCTCCGGCAATGCCGACAAGATCAAGTCCTTCGATCAGATCGACAATGCTCCGGAAGAGAAAGAGCGTGGTATCACCATCAACTCCGCACACGTTGAGTACGAGACTGAGGCACGTCACTATGCGCACGTCGACTGCCCTGGTCACGCCGACTACGTTAAGAACATGGTTACCGGTGCTGCCCAGATGGACGGTGCTATCCTCGTCGTCGCTTCCACCGACGGTCCGATGCCCCAGACCCGTGAGCACATCCTGCTCGCCCGTCAGGTCAACGTTCCGAAGATCCTCGTTTTCATGAACAAGGTTGACCTTGTTGATGATGAGGAAATGCTCGACCTCGTCGAGATGGAAATCCGCGACCTCCTCGCTTTCTACAACTTCGATGAGAACTGCCCGATCATCCGCGGCTCTGCTCTCGGCGCCCTCAACGGCGAGAAGGTTTGGGAAGACAAGGTCATGGACCTCATGAACGCTGTCGATGAGTACATCCCGCTGCCGGTTCGTCTGGTTGACAAGCCGTTCCTCATGCCTATCGAGGACATCTTCTCCATCACTGGCCGTGGTACTGTCGTTACCGGTCGTATCGAGGCTGGTACCATCCACGTCAATGACCCGGTCGAACTCGTCGGTTTCGGTGACGAGCCTCGTACCTCCGTCGTTACCGGTGTCGAGATGTTCCGCAAGCTCCTCCCTCAGGGTGAGGCCGGTGACAATGTCGGTCTGCTCCTCCGTGGTGTCGACAAGAAGGAAGTCAAGCGCGGTGAAGTCGTCGCTGCTCCGAAGTCCATCACTCCTCACACTGACTTCGTAGCCCAGATCTACGTCCTCAAGAAGGAAGAAGGTGGCCGTCACACCCCGTTCCACAACCACTACCGTCCTCAGTTCTTCATCCGTACCCTGGATGTTACCGGTGAGATCATGCTCCCGGCTGACAAGGAAATGGTTATGCCTGGCGATAACGTCGAGATCCATGTCAAGCTCATTACCCCTGTGGCAATGAACGAAGGTCTCCAGTTCGCTATCCGTGAAGGTGGCCGTACCGTCGGCGCCGGCCAGGTTATCCGCATCGAGGAGTAATTCTCGGAAGATTTCAAGGGAACATCCCAATCCATGGAATCGGGTGTTCCCTTTATACAGGGGAATAGAACAAGGGTAGTTCAGCGGTCTCCAAAACCGTCGATGTGGGTTCGAATCCTGCTTCCCCTGCCAGAATATCAAAGGTTACGATTTGGTAATGTTTAACAGATGCTGCTACCGCTTCCAATCAGCAGCGTCCATTAAAAGAAAAGATGAGAAAGTTCATTAACTATTGTAAAGAATCGTACGTCGAGCTCACCCAGAAGGTGACTTGGCCGACTTGGGCAAAGCTGCAGAGCTCCGCTCTCCTTGTCATGGTCGCCACCGTCATCCTCGCCATTGCGCTCTTCCTGATCGACTTTACATTCGAGCATCTGATGAAGCTGATCTACACGTTGTAATTTAATCATTACCATGGGCGAAAAGAAGTGGTACGTCCTTCGGACCGCAGGAGGCAAGGAAAAGAAAGCCAAGGAATACCTCGAGAAAGAAATCGAGAAAGGTGACCTCAAAGACCAGGTATCTCAGGTCTTGGTTCCGGTTGAAAAGAAGTATGTCGTCAAGAACGGAAAGAGAGTCTCTACGGAGAAACTCCTCTTCCCGGGCTACGTGCTGATTGAGGCCGAACTGAGCGCAGAACTGGAATATGTCATCCGCAACCTGGTTCCCGGCATGTCCGGATTCCTTACTGAAAAGGCCAGCGGTTCCAAGACCGGCGAGCGCGTCGCCGTTCCCCTCCGGGACGAAGAGGTGCGCCGGATCCTGGGCCAGCAGGACGAAGACGCTGTCAGCGCCGGCGAGACGGAAGTCGACTACCAGGTCGGCGAAGCCGTCCGCATCACCGACGGACCGTTCACCGGTTTCGACGGCACGGTAGATGAAATCGTGGAAGACAGAAGCAAGCTCAAAGTCATAGTGATGATCTTTGGCAGGAAGACCCTGCTCGAGCTCAACTTTAATCAAGTAACAAAGGAATAAATCATGGCAAAAGAAGTTACCGGATTCATTAAGCTCCAGATCAAAGGCGGAGCAGCGAATCCTGCGCCTCCCGTTGGACCGGCCCTCGGTTCCAAGGGATTGAATATCATGGACTTCTGCAAGCAGTTCAATGCCCGTACCCAGGGTCAGGCAGGGAAAGTGCTTCCGGTCGTCATCACTGTATATTCAGACAAGTCCTTCACCTTCGAGGTGAAGCAGCCGCCGGTGTCCGTCTCCCTCAAGGAGGCCGCGAAGATCCAGAAGGGTTCCGGCGAACCGAACCGTAACAAGGTGGCTACCATCACCTGGGACCAGGTGAAGGAAATCGCCCAGGGCAAGATGCCCGACCTCAACGCTTTCACGCTGAAGTCCGCGATGAGCATGGTTGCCGGTACGGCAAGAAGTATGGGTATCAAAGTTACCGGTGAATTCCCGGCTGACGTCAAATAACTGCATGCACTATGGCAAAACTTACGAAAAACCAGAAGGCTGTCGTCGCAAAGTACGAACCTTCCAAGCTTTACGAGATTTCTGAGGCATGTGGTATCCTCAAGGACATCACTTTCACCAAATTTGACGCTTCCGTAGAACTCCACGTCAACCTCGGTGTCGACCCGCGCAAGGCCAACCAGATGGTCCGTGGCGTTGTCACCCTCCCGAACGGAACCGGTAAGGTCACCCGCGTCCTCGTGCTCTGCACCCCGGACAAGGAGAATGAAGCCAAGGAAGCCGGCGCCGACTATGTCGGTCTCGACGACTATATCGAGAAGATCAAAGGCGGTTGGACCGATGTCGATGTCATCATCTGTACTCCGTCCGTCATGGGTAAGGTCGGCCCTATCGGCCGTATCCTCGGTCCGCGCGGCCTCATGCCGAACCCGAAGACCGGTACCGTTACCATGGATATCGCCAACGCCGTCAAGGACGTCAAGGCTGGTAAGATCGACTTCAAGGTCGACAAGACCGGTATCGTCCACTGCGCAGTAGGCAAGATTTCGTTTACTCCGGAGAAGATCTACGAGAATGTGAAGGCTGTGCTCTCCGCCATCGCGAAGCTCAAGCCGCAGGCTCTCAAGGGTACTTATATGAAGGGCGCAGCTGTCTGCACCACCATGAGCCCTGGTGTGAAGCTCGATCTCAAGGGATTTGTCGCTGAATAAAAAGGAGAAAAGCCATGAAGAAAGAACTCAAAGCCCAGGTCATTGAACAGATTGCAGCCCAGCTTCAGGAGACCCCGAATTTCTATATCACCGACATCTCCGGTCTGAACGCTGAAAAGACCACCCAGCTCCGTCGCGCCTGCTTCGAGGCCGGCATCAAGCTGACGGTCGTCAAGAATACCCTCTTCGAGCATGTCATCAAGGGCATCGACAATGAGGAGCTCCAGCTCGTCATTCCCGCCCTCAAAGGCAACTCCGCCATCATGTATACCGAGGTGGCCAACGCTCCCGCCAAACTCATCAAGAAGCTGAACAAGGACGGTTTCGAGAAGCCGGTTCTCAAGGCTGCTTATGTCCAGGAGTGCGCTTTCGTCGGTGCTGACAAACTCGACACCCTCGCATCCATCAAGTCCAAGGAAGAACTCCTCGGCGAGATCATCGGTATGCTCCAGAGCCCGATCAACAACGTCATTTCCGCTCTCCAGAATGCTGGCGGCCAGACGATTGCGGGTCTCGTAAAAACCCTTTCCGAAAAAGAATAACAATATTAACAATTTAAAAATAAACAATTATGGCAGACATCAAAGCACTCGCAGAAGAGTTGGTAAACCTTACTGTGAAAGACGTTCAGGAACTCGCTAAGGTCCTCAAGGATGAATATGGCATCGAGCCTGCAGCTGCAGCCGTTGCAGTCGCAGCCGCTCCGGCTGAGGCAGCCGCCCCGGCAGAGCAGACCGAATTCGACGTCGTCCTCACTTCCGCCGGTCAGGCGAAGCTCGGCGTCATCAAGGCCGTCAAGGAAGCTCTCGGTCTCGGCCTCAAGGAGGCGAAGGACCTCGTTGACAAGGCTCCTGCAACTTTGAAAGAGAAAGTATCCAAGGCTGAAGCTGAGGCGCTCAAGGCTACCCTCGAAGAGGCTGGTGCAGAGGTCGAGGTTAAATAACTTCTCCTCTCCCCTGGATGGGAACAAAATCAGGTTTAGAGTCATTTTCGGGCTCTAAACCTTTTTGTCGTATTTAAGTTTTTCTCGATTTCAAAGGCAGATATGTCCAATAAGACTAACAACAGACGAATAAACTTCGCAACTTCAAAAATCCTGGATTATCCGGATCTCCTGGAGGTGCAGCTGAAGTCGTTCCGCGATTTCTTCCAGCTGGACACCGCCCCTGAAGAGAGGGGCAAGGAAGGTCTTTACCAGGTTTTCCAGGAGATTTTTCCGATCGAGGACACGAGAAACAGTTACAAACTCGAATTCATCGACTATTTCATCGATCCTCCCCAGTATTCGATTGATGAGTGTCTTGAGAGAGGACTCACCTACAATGTTCCTCTGAAGGCAAAACTCCGCCTTTCCTGCAGCGATCCGGACCACGAGGATTTCGACACCCGCGTCCAGGACGTCTATCTGGGCAACATCCCGTACATGACGCCTGCCGGCACGTTCGTGATCAACGGTTCCGAACGCATCATTGTTTCGCAGCTGCACCGCTCCCCCGGTGTGTTCTTCGACCAGAGCCTCCATGCCAACGGCACGAAGCTCTATTCCGCCAGAATCATCCCGTTCAAGGGTTCCTGGATCGAGTTCGCGACGGACATCAACAATGTCATGTACGCCTACATCGACCGTAAGAAGAAGCTGCCTGTCACGACCCTCCTGAGGGCCATCGGCTACGATTCCGACAAGAATATCATCAACATCTTCAAGCTTGCCGACGAAATCGAAGCCACCCCTGAGAACCTGCGTGCGCACATGGGCCGCACCATCGCCGCCAAGGTTCAGAAAATCAGCGATGAAGACTTTGTCGATGAGGACACCGGTGAGGTGATCCCGATCCAGCGCACCGAGATCATGGTCGAGCGCGACGACATCATCAACGAAGAGACCATCGCCAAGATCGAAGATGCCGGTGTCAAGACGATCCTTGTCAAGAAGCTCAAGGAAGCGACCGCTCCGCTGGCCGCCGACCTGCGCGACAAGATCCTGGCCGCCGATGTCGAGACCGCCGTCGCCGAAACCGGCGAGGTCGTCAAGTTCGCCAAGGGCCATGTCCTGACCGAAGAAGACATCAACCTGCTCAAGCAGACCGGACTTACGGAAGTACCCGTCATGGTCGAAGCCGACAACAACGAGTACTCCATCATCTTCAACACCCTCCAGAAAGATACGACCGACACGGAAAAGACGGCCGTTGAATACATCTACAAACAGCTCCGCAACTCCGAACCGCCGGATGAGGCGACTGCGAAGGATGTCATTGACAAACTCTTCTTCTCCGAAAAGAGATACGACCTCGGCAATGTCGGCCGCTTCCGCCTCAACAAGAAGCTCGGCCTGGACATAGACCCGTCGACCCGGGTCCTGACCAACACCGACATCATCGAGATCATCAAGTATCTCATCCAGTTGATCAACTCCAAGGCGACCGTGGACGATATCGACCACCTGAGCAACCGCCGCGTGCGCACCGTGGGTGAGCAGCTGGCCAACCAGTTCAGCGTGGGCCTGTCCCGTATGGCCCGTACGATCCGCGAAAGGCTGAATGTCCGCGACAGCGAGCAGTTCAACCCGATCGACCTGATCAACTCCAAGACCCTCAGCTCCGTCATCAATTCCTTCTTCGGAACGAGCCAGCTGAGCCAGTTCATGGACCAGACCAACCCGCTGGCGGAAATCACGCACAAGCGTCGTCTTTCCGCACTCGGTCCGGGCGGTCTGTCCCGTGACAGGGCCGGTTTCGAGGTCCGAGACGTCCACTACACCCATTACGGTCGTCTCTGCCCGATCGAATCTCCGGAAGGTCCGAACATCGGTCTGATCTCCTCCCTCTGCGTCTATGCGAAGATCGACGGCCTCGGTTTCATCGAGACCCCGTACCGCAAGGTCAACGGCGGCAAGGTCGACCTCTCCGACGAAGGCTGGAGCTTCATGAGCGCTGAAGAAGAAGAGAACCAGCTCGTTTCCCTCGCCAACGTGAAGATGGACGACGACGGCAACATCCTGGACGACCGTATCCAGTGCCGCCTCGAGGCCGACTTCCCGGTGGTGACGAAGGAAGAAGTCAATTACATGGACGTGGCCCCGAACCAGATGGCTTCCGTGGCTGCTTCCCTCATTCCGTTCCTCGAGCACGACGACGCGCACCGCGCCCTCATGGGAGCGAACATGATGCGCCAGGCCGTTCCGCTCCTCAGCCCGGAATCCCCGATCGTGGGTACCGGCCTGGAAGAGACGGTCTGCCTCGATTCCCGCACGCAGATTACCGCTGCCCGCCGCGGCGAGGTCGTCTATGTGGACGCCAATGAAATCCATGTCAAGTACGAACGGACCAGCGACGAGAAATTCGTCAGCTTCACGCCCGACGTGACCGTATATAAGCTCCCGATCTACCGCAGGACCAACCAGAGCACGACCGTCACCCTCAAGCCGATCGTCCGCAAGGGCGACATCGTCGAGGCGGGACAGGTCATGACCGAAGGTTATGCGACCCAGGCCGGCGAACTCGCCCTCGGCCGCAACCTCATGGTTGCATTCATGCCTTGGAAGGGTTACAACTACGAGGACGCCATCGTGCTGTCCGAGAAGATGGTCCGCTGGGACATCCTGACCTCCGTCCATGTGGATGAATATGTCACCGAGGTCCGTGAGACCAAGCGCGGCATGGAGGAACTGACCTCCGATATCCCGAACGTCAGCGAGGACGCCACCCGCAACCTCGACGAAAACGGTATCGTCCGCATCGGTGCCCATATCGAACCGGGCGACATCATGATCGGCAAGATCACCCCGAAGGGCGAGAGCGATCCTTCTCCGGAAGAGAAACTCCTCCGCGCCATCTTCGGTGACAAGGCCGGTGATGTCAAGGACGCTTCCCTCAAGGCGAATCCGTCCCTGAGCGGTACCGTGATCAAGACCGCCCTCTACGCCAAGGTGGCGAAGGAAAGCGGCAGACGCGGCGCCCGCAGCGAACAGAAGGCCAAGATCGACGCCCTCGAGGAGAGTTTCAACCGCAAGGCGGAAGCCCTCTTCCAGACCTTCATGAGCAAGCTCACGACCCTCGTGGAAGGCAAGAAGAGCGCCGGCATCAGCGACCTCTACGGCGTGGAAGTCATTGCTAAGGGCAAGGAGATCACCGCCGAGGCCCTGAAGACCATCGAGTACCAGAACATCAACTCCAACAAGTGGACGTCCGACAAGAACACCAACCTCCTCGTCAAGGAGCTCATCAACAACTACTGCATCGCCTACAAGGAAGAGGCGGCCCGCAGCAAGCGCGAGCTCGACAAGGTCAAGATCGGTGACGAACTTCCGAACGGCGTCATGCAGCTGGCCAAGGTCTACATCGCCAAGAAGCGCAAGATCACGGTCGGTGACAAGATGGCCGGCCGCCACGGCAACAAGGGTATCGTCGCCAAGATCGTCCGCGAAGAGGACATGCCGTTCCTCAGCGACGGTACGCCGGTCGACATCGTCCTCAACCCGTTGGGCGTTCCTTCCCGAATGAACCTCGGCCAGATCTACGAGACCGTTCTCGGCTGGGCAGGTTCCAAGCTCGGCCTGAAGTTCAGCACCCCGATTTTCGACGGTGCCAGCATCGATGAGATCTGCCGCTATACCGACGAGGCCGGTGTGCCGCGCTTCGGCAAGACGCACCTGCGTGACGGCGGCACCGGCGACTGGTTCGACCAGCCCGCCACCGTCGGCGTGATCTACATGATCAAGCTCGGCCACATGGTCGACGACAAGATGCACGCCCGCTCCATCGGTCCTTACTCCCTCATCACCCAGCAGCCGCTGGGCGGTAAGGCGCAGTTCGGCGGTCAGCGTTTCGGTGAAATGGAAGTCTGGGCCCTCGAGGCCTTCGGCGCCGCGAACGCACTCCAGGAAATCCTCACCGTCAAGTCCGATGATGTCACCGGACGGTCCAAGACGTACGAGGCGATCGTCAAGGGCGACCCGATGCCGAACCCCGGCATTCCGGAGTCCCTCAACGTCCTCCTCCACGAACTCCGTGGTCTCGGACTCAAGGTCACATTGGATTAATTACTGACAACTTGACTTCATTTCAGAAATATGCCTACTTTCAACAATAAAGAGAACAAGGTAAAGAGCAATTTCCAGCGGATCAGCATTTCCCTGGCTTCTCCGGAGGACATCATCGCGAGGTCCTGCGGCGAGGTCCTGAAGCCCGAGACGGTCAACTACAGGACGTACAAGCCGGAGAAAGACGGTCTTTTCTGCGAGAAGATTTTCGGTCCGACCAAGGACTACGAATGCTATTGCGGAAAATACAAGCGGATCCGCTACCGCGGCATCGTCTGCGACCGGTGCGGCGTCGAAGTGACGGAGAAGAAGGTCCGCAGGGAGCGCATGGGTCATATCACCCTGACCGTCCCTGTCGCCCACATCTGGTACTTCAAGAGCGCCCCGAACAAGATTTCCGCCCTGCTCGGCATGCCCGCCAAGAAACTGGAGACCGTGATCTACTATGAGAAGTATGTCGTGATCCGTCCGGGCAACAGCGGCTGCGAGAAACTCGACCTCCTCTCCGAGGACGAGTACATGGAAATCATGGAGCGCATCCCGGAGAACCGCAACCTCGCCGACGACGATCCGGAGAAGTTCGTCGCCAAGATGGGTGCGGAGGGCATCTACGACCTCCTGAAGGAGATCGATGTCACCGCCCTGGCCAAGGAACTCCGCGACGCCATGGCGCAGGAGACTTCCCAGCAGCGCAAGGCCGAACTCCTGAAGCGCCTCTCCATCGTCAAGTGGTTCGAGGAGTCCAAGGACATCAACCGTCCGGAATGGATGATCATGAAGGTCGTCCCGGTCATTCCGCCGGATCTCCGCCCGCTCGTCCCGCTGGACGGCGGCCGGTTCGCAACCTCCGACATCAATGACCTCTACCGCAGGGTCATCATCCGCAACAACCGTCTCAAGAGGCTCATCGAGATCCAGGCTCCGGAAGTCATTCTCCGCAACGAGAAGCGCATGCTCCAGGAAGCCGTCGATTCCCTCTTCGACAACTCCAAGAAGTCCAGCGCCGTCAAGAGCGAGAGCAACAGGGCCCTCAAGTCCCTGTCCGACTCCCTCAAGGGCAAGCAGGGCCGCTTCCGCCAGAACCTCCTCGGTAAGCGTGTCGACTATTCCGCCCGTTCCGTCATCGTCGTCGGTCCGGAACTCAACATGCACGAGTGCGGTCTGCCGAAGTACATGGCCGCTGAACTGTACAAGCCGTTCATCATCCGCAAACTCATCGAGCGCGGCATCGTCAAGACCGTGAAGTCCGCCAAGAAGATCGTCGACCGCAAGGACGCCGTCATCTGGGACATCCTCGAAAACGTGATGAAGGGTCATCCCGTGCTCCTGAACCGTGCACCGACCCTGCACCGCCTCGGTATCCAGGCTTTCCAGCCGCGCATGATCGAAGGCAAGGCCATCCAGCTCCACCCGCTCGCCTGTACTGCGTTCAACGCGGACTTCGACGGTGACCAGATGGCTGTCCACCTTCCGCTCGGCAACGCCGCCATCATGGAAGCCCAGCTCCTCATGCTCGGCAGCCAGAACATCCTGAATCCGGCCAACGGCAGCCCGATCACCGTTCCTTCCCAGGACATGGTCCTCGGTCTGTACTACATCACCAAGATCCGCCCGGGTGCCAAGGGAGAAGGCATGACCTTCTACGGCCCGGAGGAGGTCATCGTCGCCCTCAACGAGAAGGCCGTCGATCTCCACGCCAAGATCAAGGTCCGTATCCCGGCCGACAAGAGCGATCCGTCCAAGGGACTCCAGCTCGTCGAGACGACGCCGGGCCGCATCATCGTCAACCAGTATGTTCCGGATGAGGTTCCATACGTCAACGAAGTGCTCGGCAAGAAGGCCCTCCGCAAGATCATTACCGATGTCATCAAGCACACCGGCGTGACCCGTACGGCGAAGTTCCTCGACGACATCAAGAACCTCGGTTACGACCGCGCGTTCCGTGCCGGTATCTCCTTCAACCTCGGCGACGTCCTCGTCCCGCCGGAGAAGACCCGCCTGATCGAGGATGGCTACAAGCAGGTCGAAGAGATCAAGGGCAACTACGCCCTCGGTTTCATCACCAACAACGAGCGCTACAACAAGGTCATCGACCTCTGGACCTCCATCGACAACAAGCTGACGGACATCGTCCGCAAGCAGATTTCCGCCGACCAGCAGGGCTTCAACCCGGTCTACATGATGCTGGATTCCGGTGCCCGTGGTTCCACGCAGCAGATCAAGCAGCTCTGCGGCATGCGTGGCCTTATGGCGAAACCGCAGAAGTCCGGTGCTGCCGGCGCGGAAATCATCGAGAACCCGGTCGTCTCCAACCTGAAGGAAGGCATGACCGTGTTGGAATACTTCATCTCCACCCACGGCGCCCGTAAGGGTCTGGCTGATACCGCCCTCAAGACGGCGGATGCCGGTTACCTGACCCGCCGTCTGGTCGACGTCTCCCACGATGTCATCATCACCGAGGAAGACTGCGGTACCCTCCGCGGCCTCATCGCCACCGCCATCAAGAACAAGGATGAGGTGGTCGAATCCCTCGGCGAGCGCATCCTCGGCCGTACGTCCGTCCACGACATCTTCAACCCGCTGACCGGCGAGCTGATCATCCGTGCCGGTGAAGAAATCCGAGAGGATACCGCCGAACTGATCGACACCCTGCCGATCGAGCAGATCGAGATCCGTTCCGTCCTTACCTGCGAGTCTCGCAAGGGCGTCTGCGCGAAGTGCTACGGCCGCAACCTGGCGACCAGCCGCATGGTCGAGAAGGGCGAAGTCGTCGGCGTCATCGCCGCCCAGTCCATCGGTGAACCGGGTACCCAGCTGACCCTGCGTACCTTCCACGTCGGTGGTACCGCTTCCTCCGCCGCAGCCGACTCCAGCATCGAGTCCAAGTACAACGGCAAGCTGCAGTTCGAGGAACTCCGTACCATCCAGCGTGTTACGGATGACGGAACCGTCGAAGACGTCGTCGTCAGCCGCATGACCGAACTCCGCATCATCGACGAGAACACCGGCATCACCTTCTCCCAGTACGACGTGCCTTACGGCTCCGTCCTCTACAAGAAGGACGGCGACATCGTCGCCAAGGGTGACAAGATCTGCGAATGGGATCCGTACAACGCCATTACGATCGTCGAAACCGGCGGTACCGTCCGTTTCGAGAACATGATCGAGAAGGTCACCTATATCCAGGATGTCAACGAACTGACCGGCGCAGCCGGCGACAAGCGCATCATCGAGAGCCGTGACAAGACGAAGAACCCGTCCATGCACATCCTCGACGAGAACGGCAACATCCGCCGTTCCTTCAACCTCCCGGTGCTCGCCCTCGTCCCGCCGTCTGACGGACAGGTCGTCAAGGCCGGCGACGTGATCATCAAGATCCCGCGCGCCATCGGCAAGTCCAGCGATATCACCGGCGGTCTCCCGCGTGTCACCGAACTCTTCGAGGCCCGTACCCCGTCGAACCCGGCCATCATCTCCGAGATCAACGGCGAAGTCGTCATGGGCAAGGTCAAGCGCGGTAACCGTGAGATCATCGTCAAGAACCGCTCCGGCGTCGAGAAGCACTACCTGGTCCCGATGACCAAGCAGATCCTTGTCCAGGAGAACGACTATGTCAAGGCAGGTACCCGCCTGTCCGACGGCGGCATCTCTCCGACCGACATCCTGGGTGTGCTCGGTCCGGTCAAGGCTCAGGAATACATCGTCAACGAAGTCCAGGCGGTCTACCGTCTGCAGGGCGTCAAGATCAATGACAAGCACTTCGAGATCATCGTGCGCCAGATGATGCGCAAGGTCGAGATCGTCAACCCGGGCGATACCGGCTTCCTCCCGGAGGAACTGGTCGACAAGTGGAAGTTCATGGACGCCAACGACGCCATCTACGGCAAGTTCTTCGTCGAGCAGACCGGTGGTTCCACCCGCTATGAGGTCGGCGACATCATCTCCGCCCGCGACATGCGCAACGAGAACGCTTCCCTCGAGCGTCAGGGCCTGGAACTGATGGCTGTCCGCGAAGCCCGTCCGGCCACGGCCAAGCAGGTGCTGCAGGGTATCACCCGCGCCGCCCTCAAGACCGACAGCTTCATCTCCGCCGCTTCCTTCCAGGAGACGACGAAGGTCCTTTCCGAAGCTGCGATCCGCGCCCGCGTGGACGACCTCGAAGGCCTCAAGGAGAACGTCATCAGCGGTCACCTCATCCCGGCTGGTACCGGTTTGAAGGAGTACCAGGATCTCGTCGTCGGCAGCAAGGCCGATTACGAGGCGGCGATGAACGATCTCTAGCCGAAGGATATGAAAACGCAGCAGGGCGGCCCGGAAGGGTCGCCCTGCTTGTTTTATCGGAAAGGAATGCTATCGCTGCATCTTGGCCAGGAAGCACTCGATGGTGTTCTCCATCAGGCAGGTGATGGTCATCGGGCCGACACCGCCGGGAACCGGGGTGATCACGGAAGCCTTCGGCTCAACGGCCTCGAAGTCCACGTCTCCGCACAGTTTTCCGGTCTCGGGATCCCGGTTGACGCCGACGTCGATGACGACGGTGCCGGGAGAAACCATGTCACCGGTCACGAACTTGGGACGGCCGATGGCGACGACGAGGATCTCCGCCTCCCGGGTCACGGACGGCAGGTCCTTCGTACGGGAGTGGCAGATCGTGACAGTCGCATGGCGGTCCAGGAGGAGTTTGGAGACCGGGAGGCCCACAATCTGGCTGCGGCCGATGACGACGGCGCGCTTGCCCTTGATCTCAACACCGGCCTCGTCCAGCATGCGGATAATGCCCTTCGGCGTGCAGGCGACGGTGCAGGGCTCCTTCATCCAGAGCGCCGCAACGTTCAGCGGGTGGAATCCGTCGACATCCTTGTCCTTGCGGATGGCGTTGATGATATGGGATTCATTGATATGGTCCGGCAGGGGAAGCTGGACCAGGATGCCGTCCACGCCCTCGTCGGCATTGAGTCCGGCGATGATGTCCAGCAGCTCTTCTTCGGTGATGGAAGCGGGCTTGAGGATCGTTGTATTCTTGATTCCCACGACTTCACAGGCTTTTCCCTTGCCCCGGACATAGGACTGGCTGGCCGGATCCTCGCCGACGAGGATGACGACCAAGTGCGGAACGCGCCCGTATTTCTCCGGGAAGGTGGCCACCTGCGCAGCCATTTCGGCTTTCATCTTCGCCGACAGTTCTTTTCCACTGATGATCATAGTATAAGAGTTTGGAGTACAAATATAGGCATTTTTTCGTATATTCGCAGGATTAAACTACCATGACCATGAGAGACTTGTTTCTTACCAATACCCTTTCCCACAAGAAAGAACTTTTCGTCCCGATCCACCCGGGGCACGTCGGCATGTACGTCTGCGGTCCGACCGTCTACGGCGACGCCCACCTCGGCCACGCCCGTCCGGGCGTGACATACGATGTCATGCAGCGGCTGTTCCGCCACCTGGGCTACAAGGTCCGCTATGTCCGGAACATCACCGACGTAGGCCACCTGGAGCATGATGCGGACGAAGGTGAGGACAAGATCGCAAAGAAGGCCCGCCTCGAGCAGCTGGAACCGATGGAGGTCGTCGAGACCTATACGTTCCGCTACCATGAGGCGATGCGCCTGCTGAACGTCGCTCCCCCGTCGATCGAGCCGCGGGCTTCGGGTCATATCATCGAGCAGATCCGGACCATCCAGGCCATCCTCGACGCCGGCTACGCCTATGAGAGCAACGGTTCCATCTACTTCGACGTCGAGAAGTACAACAAAGACCACCATTACGGCATCCTTTCCGGCCGTACCCTGGACGACACCCTGGAAGGGACCCGCAGCCTGGACGGCCAGTCCGACAAGAAGGCGCCGTACGATTTCGCACTCTGGAAGAAGGCGGAGCCGCAGCACATCATGAAGTGGCCGTCCCCATGGAGCGAAGGTTTCCCGGGCTGGCACCTGGAATGCTCGGTCATGGGCGAGAAATACCTGGGCAAAGAGTTCGACATCCACGGCGGCGGCATGGACCTGATGTTCCCGCACCATGAATGCGAGATCGCCCAGAATGTCGCCTCGCGCGGCACCGGTGGCGTCCACTACTGGGTCCACAACAACATGATCACCATCAACGGCCAGAAGATGGGCAAGTCGCTGGGCAACTTCATCACGTTGCCGCAACTGTTTGCCGGAGACCATCCGAAACTCGAACAGGCTTACAGTCCGATGACCATCCGCTTCTTCATCCTCCAGGCCCATTACCGCAGTACGCTGGACTTCTCCAACGAGGCGCTCCAGGCAGCGGAAAAAGGGCTCAAGCGCGTCCTGCAGGCCTATAAGGACCTGGTCAAGCTGGCCGGTGCGAAACCGGTGTCTCTGGGTTACGGAGAATACCTGGACGCCATCGCTCCGGATGCCGCCCCGGAGGGACTGACGGCGGAGGTCGCCACGCTCTACGAGCCCGTCTACCAGGCGCTCTGCGACGACTTGAACACCCCGGTCGCCTTGGCGCACATCTTCGACGCCGTCCGCATCATCAACTCCGCGAAGGAAGGAAAGGCGAAACTGTCCGCAGCGGACTTGAACGCCCTGGTGCAGTTGTTCGACAACGTCGTCTTCGGCGTGCTCGGCTTGCGGGACGAGGCATCCGAGGGTTCCGAACAGAAGGTCGTCGCCGGCCTGATGGACATGGTGCTGGCGGAGCGGGCCGCAGCCAAGGCCGCCAAGGACTGGCCGAAGAGCGATGCGATCCGCGATGCCCTGGGCGCCCTGGGCATCACGGTCAAGGATACCAAGAACGGCGCCGAATGGACGCTTGAATAGACCTCTGCAATGAAACTGATTTCGTGGAACGTAAACGGGCTGCGGGCTTGTGCGGGAAAAGGCTTTGCCGATGCTTTCCGTGCGCTGGATGCTGACTTCTTCTGCCTGCAGGAAACCAAGATGCAGGAAGGCCAGCTGGATCTCGAATTCGACGGGTACCGCTCTTACTGGAACTATGCCGACAAGAAAGGCTACTCCGGAACGGCGATCTACAGCCGGCTGGAACCGCTGTCCGTCCGCTACGGAATCGGAATCGATGAGCATGATCATGAAGGCCGGGTCATCACCCTTGAGATGCCGGACTTCTACCTGGTCTGCGTCTACGTGCCCAACAGCCAGGACGGTCTCAAGCGCCTGGACTACCGGATGCGCTGGGAAGACGATTTCCGCGCCTATCTGTGCGGCCTGGCTGCGCGCAAAGGCGTCATCGTCTGTGGCGACCTGAATGTCGCCCACGAAGAGATCGACTTGAAGAATCCGGCTACGAACCGCCGGAACGCCGGATTCACGGATGAAGAGCGAGCGAAGTTCGACACCCTGCTGGAAGCCGGATTCACCGACTCCTGGCGCTCGCTGAATCCGGGCGTCGTGAAATATTCCTGGTGGTCCTACCGCTTCCAGGCCCGGGAAAAGAACGCCGGGTGGCGTATCGACTACTTTCTGGTTTCCGACAGTCTCCGGGACCGCATCGCCGGCGCCGGGATCCACAACGAGATCTTCGGCTCCGACCACTGCCCCGTGGAACTCCAGCTCAGATAAGGGCGGTCGGGCGATGCCGCGCTACCCCTTGATGCGCCCTCTTCTTTCAACCGAAACGACATTTTCTCGACTCTTTTCTCAATAATAAAGGGGATAGGGTATTATTTTCATGGTAAGTATTATATTTGTTTATATAAAACGATTTAACATGAAAAAGTTCCCCTTCCTGATTTGCCTGATGATCCTGGCAGGCTGCTCCAAGAGTCTGTATCGTGTTGTATTCATCTTCATCTTTCTCATCGGAGTTGGGCTTATACCTACGACTCTCTATGGTCAAACAGCCGATTCCTCATATACAATTATCGGACAGGCTATTAGTCGCTTAAAAGCTCCACCGAGTTTCCCTGTACGCTATACGATTGACTCTGGCCCCGGTTTCGGGGAGGAGGCCATTCTTGTCGCGGACGGAGATACGCTTAGAACAGATCTCGAGACCTCGGGGGAATTCTCCTTTTCAGGGATTAAAGCCAAGCAGGTAACACTTACGATTGTAGCAAATGGGAAAAGATTAGAGAACCCGATATATCACCATATTTATGAACAACACTTCTCTGAGACCATTGTATTATTGCCAGGAGTCAACTACATTTTGATTCTACTCAACAATCCGTTAGGGCCACTTGAAACAGCCAATGCATCAGTTATGACGATGAATGGGGACAACTGGATCTATCACTTTCCAGAAGAAAGGAGCAAGCGGAGCACTATTATTGAAAACCTGATCGGAGTTCCCGGAGTCGTGAATAATAAAAGAGCCGGAACCATTACGATCTCAGGGACAGCAGTAAACAAGAAATTTGTCAACGGGGCATACATCTTCGCCTTGAAACCGGACGCGGAATAAGGAAGCATGAATACCAGACCATGACAGCAACCTGAGCGTTCATCCCGAAAAGCATCATGAAAAAAATCTTGTTCCTGATTATCACGACAGGACTCTGCCTGCCGGCTGCGCTCCACGGACAAACGGTCGACAGCCTGTCCTCCATCGTCGGCAAGACATACCGGCAGATGGAAGTTACGATACCCGGTCCGCAGGGTGGGATGCAAATCTATGATATACCGATCCCCGGCATCGAAGTCGTACTGATTGCGTCCGGCGACACGCTCCGGACAAAGACGGACGCACAAGGGAGGTTCTCTTTCTCCGGAATTGCATCCCGCGCCGTCAGGCTGTCGATGCTGGATGACAGCTATGCACCTTTCTCCGAATCGTTCACGCTGATGCCGGGAGAAAACATCGTCATCATACCCCGCCAGCAGAAGACCGAAACGCTGGACGCGGCCTCGGTCTCGGCTGAACGGCCGATCATGACCATGAGAGGGGACACCCTGGTCTATCATGCCGCTGCTATGACCGTCCGGGAAGGGGACTACGCCGTCGACTTGCTGGCGCAGATGCCGGGCGTGGAAGTGGACCAGACAACCGGACAGATCCGCATCTCCGGGAAGGAAGTCTCTCGGTCTTATGTCAACGGCGCCCTGATTTTCGGTCTGGATCCGATGGCCTCGATGCGGAACCTGCGGGCGGAACAAGTTGAGACGATGGAAGTCTATGACGAGACGGATCCGCAAGAAATCCTCGACCGGATGGCCCGGGACAAACAGCGCGTCGTCAACATTACGACAAAGGAGCCGATTTTCGATGCGACAGACCTGCAGGTACGGGCCATCGCCGGCGCGGACGAGATCCGGAAGGAAGACGGAAATCGGCAGTACCGGTATGCCGCCGGCACCAACGCCCATTTCTTCTCCGAACTGCTTCAGCTGTCGGCCGACGCCGTGACCGGCAACGTCGGGATGACCACCAGCGACATCCAGGCGGTGCCCGTCCCTCAATCCACCTACCGGAGCACTTCCGGTCTCGACCTGGGGTTCAACAAGTATTGGGAGAACCCGCTCGTCGGCAACGCCCTGAACACACGCTATAGTTTTTCGCTGGAGCAGACAAAAAGCCGTCGGCGCGCCCTGCAGGAGTACTTCGAGACAGCGGGGATTCCGGCCCATACGACGCAGGAGGAATCCTCCTCCGTCCGGCGGGTTGCGCGCCACCGTTTCGAGACAGGCGTCGCCTACCGTACCTGGGACTTCGCTACGGTGACATGGCGCCAGACATTCGATCTGTCCCGAACGGATAGTGACGGACGCTCCGCCGGTTCCACCATCTATGGCGGCAGGAACCCGATGCAGCGCGATGAGACCTCTTTTACCGGAAACAACAACTGGAACCTTTCCGAGTCCGTCAACGTGAATTTCAAATCGGACGGCGGCTCCAAACCCGGTCCTTCACTCGCCTTCAGCGTCATACTCCGCCACAATGACATGGATGCCTGGAATCTGGATACGCTTGCCTCGTCTTATACGAGACGGTACCTGACAAAAGAGGGAAAGGACTTACAGCAGATATGGATGGGTTCGCTACGGCATGTCCTTGTTGAGAACCGCCAAGGCCGGCAGCTTTTCCAACTTACTGGTACATATAATCTCTCATATCAGTTGCAGAACAGGTCGCAGGAAGCCTTCGACCTGTACGGGACAGATGTCCCAGCCGTCAATCCGGCGAACACCTTTGATTTTACCTATTCCTACCTGGACCATGCACTCTCGCTTCAGGGGCGTTACGATGCGGCCGGCGGCAAGATTCCCGCTCTGCTGTTCGGTGCCACTTTCAGAGTATCCCATGTCATCGACCGGGAACGGCTGCCCACATCCGCTTCTGCGGACAAGACGTATTTTACCGTCAATCCTTCGCTGAACATCATCTACGGGAGGTCAGCTTTCTCGGTCGGATCCGGCTCCAGCGTCCCATCCGTCGAGCAGTTGCGCCGTCGCATCGACGATACCCGCCCGCTCTCCCTGACGGCCGGCAATCCGAACCTGAAGATGAGCAATTTCCTGAGTTTCCAGTGGACGTGGGGCGGCAGAGCGCTGCGTGCCTCGAAATGGACGACCACCGGCAATGCCCGGTTCCGGTATGACATCCACCCCTTCGTCCAGCGGACGCTTTTCTACCGGGAAGAAACCGTCCTGCCAGACTACGACGGTTACCGCGTACCGGCAGGCGCGACACTGCTCCGCACCGAGAATGCAGACTACGGCCTGTCGGGGAATGTCTCTTTCAATATTTCGACCAGGCTGAGCCTGCTCACTGGCAAGTTCAAGCCGACCCTCACGATCAAGCCTCAGTTGGATTACCGGCTCCAGCCGCAGTATTTCGGCGAGGTGCTGGACCGCCTGACGGAGTGGACGCCCTCTTTGGACGCCACGGCAACAGCGCCCTTGTGGACCGGCGCCCAAGCCACTTTAAAGGGCACATTCGCCTATATCCGGGCGACCAGCAGCGAGGGAGCCATGGACCGCAAGGCGATCCGCGCAAGCCTGGATGCGGATTTCAAGACGGAATTCCTGCGCTACGGTTTCTTCTCCGGGGTGTATTCCTGGCGACCGGTCCGCGACCTCACCACCCCTTCGATGGGACGGGATTACCACCAGCTGGACCTTGCGGTGGGGATTAATTTGATGAAGAAGGACTTGAAAATCAGCCTCCGCGGTATCGACTTGCTGCGCAGCGGGTCGGTCTATTCCCTGACGATGAACCCGTCCTCGGTCTCCCATACCTGGATGCCGGTTTACGGACGTTATTTCGTGCTGGACATTTCCTACCGATTCAACAACTCGGGCGGCCGGGCGATGCCGCGCTATCCGCTCTGAGCCGTATTGGCTTCTGGCCAGTTCTGGCACTCATTGCAGGCATCTGCCTGCCCTTGGCGCTCCGAGGCAGGACAGGCGGACTGATACGGAATACCATGAAAAGTTGATGGACAATAATTTGCTTTTCATTCGGGCATTTATTATCTTGTGGTGCATAAAACGATTTTATTATGAAAAAGCTTCCCCTACTTATCTGCCTGCTCATACTGGCAGCTTGTTCCAAGAATGAAGTAATTCCCCCTCTTGATGACCTCTCTTTGCCCGCTTCGAGTGTGGTTGTTTCTCATTTGGATAATGATGATCTGATCCTTGTCGATGGCCTGATCCAGTTGAAGATCAGCAGAGAGGATGCCATTGAGCGTGGCGTGCCTGCCTCAGAGTATGATCTCGTTGTGGAAACGCTGGTCAGGCATAATAAACGCAGAGTTCAGACCAAGTCCGTCAATAGTACAATAGCATGGGGAATATTGCAATATCCTGCCGATATCTATTACAGCGACGTCTATCTATACAGCCTGCTTCCTCTACCCGGAGGCGATGGAGGCAGCCTTACACTTCACTATTCAATGGGTATGAGCACAGGATCGGGAGACAATTGCACACACACATTAACGTATAATTTGTTTGGATGGGCATCAGATTACCATTCTACTATTTCCGACTCTGTATCGGAGTATTCGTATGGGGAGGGGGCAATTCCTTTCCCATACCTTGACGAAGCATCATTGTCGCTCAATTATTCCAATAATAGTTGTAGTCAGGGAGTTTGTATATATGATATTCAACTTTAAATACATCGCTCATATGAGAGTTCTGAACCACAGTGACTTCTGGCCGGTTCTGGCACTAATCGCCGGCATCTGTCTGCCCATGACGCTTCATGGGCAGACGGAGAGGCCTACTTCTTCCATTGTCGGCCAGGCCATTATTCAATATATATTTGATAATAAGATCATTGCTGGAACCTTTGAGGTCCCGGTGTCAAATGTGGAAGCTATCCTGATAGCTGATGGGGATACTCTCCAGACGCAAGGAAGTGGCGGAGGTATATTCACATATTCTGGAATTAGCGCCAGGAATGTTACTCTTTCTGTGACGATCCCTGATCATCCATACTCCTTTTCCGGATCCTTTGAACTTATGCCGGGCGAGAACATCGTACTTGTTTCTGTACCTGGCACTCCGCAGCCTAAGGGTTTCAGTATGCAGGCATCTGAGGAACCGCTGATGAAGATTGACGGGGACACCTGGACTTATCATTATCCCACCTTTTTTAATAATTCTGTTGCTGATCCTCGAGGAAACCCAAAACAACCGGATGAAAAGCTTATACTCGTTAATCGCTTAAGAGACCTTCCTGGCGTGGAGTTCAACAAAAGAAGAGGCACATTGACGATCTCGGGACCGGCGGTACACAAGACCTACGTAAACGGTGCCTACGTCTTCGGGCTTAACCCGGAAGCTTCGGAATAGAAGCAATTCCTTCCGTCCGGTAACTGATAAAGCACACGATGAAGAAGGCGATAGTCCCATCCCTCCTGCTTATCGCAGGCCTCTGCCTGCCTTGGACAATCTACGGCCAATCCGCAGATTCGCTTTCGTCTATCGTCGGCCAAACGTACCATCGGGTGGATCTCCCCATCCCGGGTCAGACGGACAGGACCCAGATCCTCGATCTCCCCCTCACGGGAATCGAGGTCATCCTGATTGCCGGCCGGGACACGCTCCGGACGACAACGGACGAAAAGGGAAAGTTTACCTTCTCCCGCATCGCAACCCGGCAGGTGACCCTTTCAATGACCGGTGACGACTATGCTCCCTTCTCCGAATCGTTCGTGCTGATGCCTGGGGAGAATGTCGTCATCGTTCCCCGGCAGCAGAAGGTAGAGACCCTGGATGCCGCTTCGGTCACGGCGGAGGCGCCGGTGATGACGATGAGGGGCGACACCCTCATCTACCATGCCGCCGCCCTTCGGGTCGAAGAGGGTGATTACGCCATCGACCTGCTGAAGCAGATGCCGGGCGTGGAAGTGAACCGGGCGACTGGCGAGATCAGGATCTCCGGGAAGAATGTGGCCCGGTCGTATGTCAACGGGGCGCTGATCTTCGGGCTTACTCCTATGGACGCGATGGAGAACCTGCGGGCGGAACAGGTGGTAACGATGGAGGTGTACGACGAGACGGACCCGGAGGAGATCATCGACCGGAGGGCGAGGGAAAAGCAACGCGTGGTCAACATCAAGACCAAGGACCCTATCTTCAGCACGACGGACCTGCAGGTGCGCGCGATCGCCGGTGCGGACGAGACACGTCAGGAGAACGGAGACCGGCAATATCGCTACGCCGCCGGAACAAACGCACATTTCTTCTCCCAGCTGGACCAGCTGATGGTAGACGTGGTGACAAACAACGTCGGGATGGGCACCAGCAACATCAACGCCGTGCCCGAGCCGCAGACATTCTACCGGGCCAATACGAACCTGGAGCTGGGATTCAACCACTACTGGGAGAGTCCGCTCTTTGGCAACGGCCTCAACACCCAGTATATCTTTTCCCACGACCTGCAGAAGGGACGAAGCCGCAGGCTGCTGGAGTACTTCGAGATGCCTCAGTCTCCGGCACACACCATTGAGGAAGAGTCTTCTTCTTCCCAGATGACCGAAAGTCATGGCATAGTGGCAAATTTCGCACTTAAGACCTGGGATGTCGCCGTGGTGACGTGGCGCCAGAATTTCGGCATCTCACGCAACCTTTCGAACGGGCGCACCGCCGGCTCCACTGTTTACAGCGGTATGACCCCGATGCTGCGGGAGGAGACCTCCGGCTCCGAAGGCATGGGCTGGTCGCTTGCCGAGAGCGTCAACGTGCGGTTCAAGCCCGGCAAGAGCGGCAAGCCGGCGCCCGACCTGACGCTGGCTTTCAGTCTCCGGAAAAATGACCTGGACGCCTGGAACCTCGACACGCTCGCATCCTCCTATACGAAACGTTACTTGACCAAGGATGGGAATAACCTGCATCAAAACTGGACGGCCAACCTGTCGCAGATTCTCTACGAATACCGTCAGGACCAGCGCCGCATTGAGGTGACTGGAATGTACAACATGACCTATACCTTGCGGAGCCGCGTCCAGGAGGCATATGACCTGTACGGGGTTGTAGAGCCTGTGCCGAATAAGGCTAACACCTATGATTTCACAGATTCTTACCTGACACATGTGCTCAGTTTCAGGACGCTTTTCTTAACAGGGAACACCAAATTCCCGTCGCTGAACCTTTCCGTATCTCTTCAAGCAAACCAGATCAAAGACCGGAAGGCCCTGCCTGCTTCCGTCTCCGCAGACAGGACGTATTACAGCATCTGGCCGGTGCTGAATTTCACTACAGGGCGTTTCAGCTGGAGTCTCAGCGCAAATGGACAGATACCTTCATTGGAGCAACTGCGCCGTCGGATTGATGACACCCGTCCGCTATCCCTGGTCGCAGGCAATCCGGACCTGAAACTAAGCCAGACCTACAATCTTAGCCTTCAGAAGGCTCCCCGCATGCAGGCAAGGAAATGGACGACGAACTGGAACGCGAGATTCCAGTATCAAAGCCACCCACTGGTCCAGCGGACCATCTTCTACCGGGAAGCGGCCGTGCTGGACGATTACGACGGATACCGGGTGCCGGCCGGAGCATCGGTCCTCCGTACGGAAAACGCGGACTATGGCCTGAGTGCCAACATCACCTTGAACACCTCCGCACGACTGAGCCTGCTGAAGGGTAAACTGAAGCCCACAGTCAGGATCCAGCCGAAGCTGGATTACCGGCTGATGCCGCAGTATTTCGGCGAGGTGCTGGACCGCACTGCGGAATGGACGCCGTCACTGAACGCCACGGTGTTGGCTCCGCTCTGGAAGGGTGCGGAGTTGTCCCTGAAAGGGAATGCGGCATATATCAGAGCCATCAGCCAGCAGGGGACGATGGACCGCAAGGCATTCCGCGGCCAGCTCGATGTGGACTTCTCTACCGATTTTCTGAAGCATGCTTTTTTCTCGGGGAACTATTCCTGGCGCCCCGTCCGCGACCTGTCGATACAGAACATGAGCCAGGACCTTCACCAGCTGAATCTGGCGCTGGGCCTCAACTTCCTGAAGAAAGACCTGAAGGTCTGCATCCGGGGCGTGGACCTGCTGCGCAGCGGCTCGGTCTATACCATCACGATGGGCCCTTCCTCGGTCACACATTCCTGGACGCCTGTCTACGGCCGTTTTTTCGTGCTGGACATTTCCTACCGATTCAACAACTCGGGCGGCCGGGCGATGCCGCGCTATCCGCTCTGAGCTCTTTCTTGAGCGGGATTTCGACGGGAACGTGGCCGCTAATCTTTGCGCAGGGTTTCCGCCAGATAGCTGGCGCCGCCGGCAAGGAGTTGGGTGATGGCCTGGGATTCGTGGCTGAGGGTGGCCCAGATAAGGCCCTGCTCGGCAGGAATGCCGTAGAGGGTGCTGAGGGCCAGGGAAATCAGATAATGGTACGCCCCGAATCCGCCGGGAACAGGGACCACGGAACTGAGCGATCCGACCATCATCAGGAACAGAGCGTCGGTCATGGTCAAGGCCTCGAAACCGGGCAGCCGGCCCTGGACGGCCCAGAGGACCGATAAGCTTGTCAGCCAGTAACTGCCCCATATCAGGAGGGTGTAGAGAATGAACTTCCACCAGGCTTTCATCCGCAGACAACTGCTGATGCCTTCGAGGATGCCGGCGATGAAATGCCAGACTTTGCCGAAGAAAGCGTTGCGATCCCGCAGGAACCAGACCAGGGCGAGCGCGGCGAGACCCGCTGCAAGCAGGCCAGCCAGCAGCCAGGGCACGCTGAAGTTGAATTGCAGCGTGGTACCGCCGAACAGCCGGCCGAAGCGGCTGCCCATCGGAATGAAGAGGACGAGCAGGAGCAGTCCGAGCGTCAGGGTATCCCAGACCCGGTCGACGACGACGGTTCCGAAAACTTTGTCAAAGGAGGCTTTGCGGCGTCCGTCCGCACCGACGGCGGAGCGGTTCGTAATATATCCGCAGCGGACCAGTTCCCCGACGCGGGGCAGGACCATGTTCGCTACATAGCTGATATTTACGGCATTGAAACAGGTCCGGCGACGGGTGGAATCATCGATCGGAAGCAGGAGTTCCCGCCAGCGAAGACCGCGCAGCCAATAGGAAAGAATGCCGAACGCCATCGCCAGGACAATGAACTCCCACCGGCAGGAACGCAGGCCCTGCCAGAAATCCGCCCATCCGATTCCCCGGAAGGACAGCCAGAGCAAAACCACGGCGACCGCCGCGGAAATCCCGTACTTCAAGATATTCTGGACCTTCTTCTCCATAATTCGGTTCCGCAAATGTACGGAAAATCAAGAATAATGCCTAAATTTGTAGACTGCAAATTATGGAATCATGAAGTCTATCCTCGGAATCGGCAATGCGTTGACGGATATTCTGGCGGTCCTGCCGGATGACACCCTGCTCGCGAAGTACCATCTGCCCCTGGGCAGCATGCAGCACGTGGACATGGAGACCGGCGACCGCATCTGGGAAGCCCTGAAGGAGTTCGGTGTCAAGTATGTTCCCGGCGGCTCCGCCGCCAACACCATCACCTGCACCTCAATCTTCGGCATGCCCTCCGGCTACATCGGCAAGATCGGCAACGACGAACTGGGCAACCTCTTCAAGAGCACCATGGAACAGTTCGGCGTCAAGACCACGATGCTGTACGGCACCAAGTCCTCCGGCCGCTGCATGGTCTTCATCACCGGCGCCAACGCCGAACGGACTTTCGCCGATTATATGGGCGCGACCCTGGAACTCGGCCCGGAAGACCTCCGGCCGGAATATTTCGAAGGTTATGACTATTTCCATATCGAGGGCTACCTCGTGCAGAACCAGGAACTGATCTCCACGGCCGCCCGCATGGCAAAGGCCGCCGGATGCTTGATTTCGATCGACATGGCCTCTTACAATGTCGTCGAGTCCAACGACGCGTTCTTCCACAACCTGGTCGAGAACTATGTGGACATCGTCTTCGCGAACGAATCCGAAGCGAAGGCCTTTACCAAGAAGGAGCCACGCGAGGCCATCGACGAACTGGCGAAGTCCTGCCGGATCGCCGTCGTAAAGGTCGGCAAGGATGGCTCCATGGTCAAGAGCGGGGATGAGTTCCATTTCATTGAGCCGTGGCCGGCCACGCCGGTCGACGCGACCGGTGCCGGCGACACCTATGCGGCCGGTTTCCTTTATGCCCACTCCATGGACATGCCCCTGAAGGTCTGCGGAGAGGTCGGATCGATCATCGCCGCCAAGGTCGTCGAGGTCATCGGCACGAAGATCGACATCCCGCGCTGGCGCGATGCGAAATTGGAGATCCGTGATTTGATAGCAGCTAACAGCAGATAAGTACGCATGATCGATACAATCAAGAACATATTCCGGAAACGGTACCTCAAGAAGTTTGAAAGCAAAGTCCCGACCTGCATCACCCCGATGAGCCAGATCCGGTCCGCCGTCGCTTTCATCGACGTGGAAGACACCTCTTTCGATGCCTGCAAGATTGCCCTGCAGGCCTTTTACCGGGAATACGGCATCAAGGGTGAAGTCTTTTTCTTCGATTTCCGCAAGATCGGAAACGAGGAGCGTCTTATCACCAGCATCACCAACACCGTCCTCAAGCGGGATCTCGACTGGTGCGGAAAGCCGTCCCGGGAGAAAATCGACTTGATGCTCGGCACCGAAGCGGACTTATTCATCTCGCTGATCCGCGGGACGGATTATCCGCTGGAATTCATGGCCAAATGTTCCCAGGCGAAGTTCAAGGTCGGCCGCGTCCAGCTGCCCGGCAATACCTTCGACCTGATCGTCTCCGACCCTGCGGACCATCCGCTCAATGAAAAAGAGAGTTTCGACGCGATGCGTCCGTTCCTCGCCAAGATCAAATAGCGGATGCTGAAGAAGTACCTGATCGTTTTTCTGATTTCGATGGTCCCGCTGATCGAACTGCGCGGCGCCATCCCTTATGCTGTGGGTTTCAACCTGCCGCTCGTTCCCTCCTATATCGTCGCCGTCATCGGCAACATGCTCCCCGTTCCTTTCATCTTCTTGTTCGGCCGCAAAGTGCTCGACTGGGGAAAGGACAAGCCGCTGATCGGCGGTTTCTTCAGCTGGTGCCTGGAAAAAGGCGAGAAAGCCGGCCGGAAACTGGAAGAAAAGGCCGGAAGCGGGCTTTACATCGCCCTGCTGCTGTTCGTCGGCATTCCCATCCCCGGTACCGGTGCCTGGTCGGGTACGCTGGCCGCCAGCATCCTCAACATGGACTTCCGCAAGAGCGTCATCCATGTCCTGCTGGGCGTCTTCCTGGCCGGCGTCATCATGCTGGCCGCCTCCCTGGGCGTCTTCGGCGCCATCTCCCTGGTCAAATAAAATGAAAGCGCCCTGAAGCCCGCAATGCCGGCACAAGGGCCCAAAAGGCAAGCAAAGGACGCCAATCATTGTATTCCCGATAAAAAGTCGTATATTTGCAGTCCCTTTCGGGAGTTATCCCGCAAACGGGTATGGTTCCGTAGCTCAGCTGGATAGAGCAACAGCCTTCTAAGCTGTGGGTCTTGGGTTCGAATCCCAACGGAATCACCTGGCATTAAATGTAAAATGCCCTATATCAATAAGATATGGGGCATTTTACATTATATTTGGTGAAACATAAATGAAACAAATGGGGAAATAAGGCTAAAAATGCCTATCTAAAATCCAATCCAGTGTTTCACCTTGTTCTTTCAATGTTTGTTCTTTGTAGTATCCTTTGAAAGCGCCATTCATTCGTGCAATGATGCGTTATTCCTGCGATACGAAACAAGGAAGTGCAGTATTCCTCTGCGCCTTCTTTGTCAAAGTCTGAATAAAGCTCATCTAGAAAAGCGAGAATAAGCCCATCATGCGATAATTATTCGAATCCTTTCTTTAGGAAATCTGCAAGCGGAATATGAATAATTCCCTCCCAGTTGGAAGCATCCATGTAAGGTGTCATGGAGATAACGTATTTGGGGTAGTTGTCTTTGATCGGGAGCAGGTTTCCGAATTCCCGCTTGAAGGTCTTCTCCTCCGTAATAAGATAAGACGCCTGAACATAAACGGTTTCATCGCCTTTCTTACCGACGAAATCGATTTCAGTGCTGTAAAGCAGCCCTACATGTACCTCATAACCAAGGCGGACCATATGCTGGTAAACCAGATTCTCCACGATCTTCTCGACGTCGTCTGCCCTGCGGCCTCCAACAATGAAGTTTCGTATGCCGACATCTCCAAAATAGAACTTTTCATTCGTCTCCAAAAGTCTCTTTCCATGAATATTATACCGAGAGACGGAGGTGGACAAATAGGCCTCCGTGATGGCCTTCATATATTTGAGAACCAGGTTTTTTGAGACATTACTCTCATTGGAAGCCATATAGTTCTGGATACTGGTGGCCGACATAGGCTTGCCGATACTGTCTGCGATGAAGCGGATGAGATTTTCAAGAAAAGGCACATTGCGAACTTTTTTGCGCCTGATAATGTCCTTGACCAAAATCGTATTGTAAACTCCCTGCAGGTAATCATTGATGGTCTCAGGATTATCCAGTCCGAACGGACGCAAGCCTGGAAGACCACCATATTTGATGTACTTGTTCATAGCACCTTCTCCATCCTCCAATCCGTGGAATTCCAAAAACTCCGGATAACTCAGTCCCTGGATGAAAACCTCGATGTATCTCCCCGACAGCATAGAAGCAAGCTCGCCGGAAAGAATATCCGAATTGCTTCCCGTGATGACGACATCAACGCAGGATTCATTATAGTAGTTCCTAAGGCCACGCTCGAACTCCTCGATTTCCTGGACTTCATCAATCAGTATATAATTGTGCATGGACTTGTCCAACCGTTCATCTATATAAACAACAAGATCTTTGTAGGTCGCGATAAAGTCAAAAGCTGTCTTTTCTTTGTCAATGTAAATCACATTGGCCTCCGGCTCCTCTTGTTTACGCGCAACAAGCTCTTTCATTACATAGCTTTTCCCCACACGACGTTGACCGGTAAGCACAATAAGTACACCTTTCCCGAGCAACTTTTCTAATTTGGAGTAGTAATGGGGTCTCGAAACAATATCCATAATATCCCTTTTTATACAAAGACAAAGGTAGTTATATTTTGTTTATTATAATACACAAAATAGAATTTTTTTTAGATTTATTCACTATTCTAAAAGACCAGAACACATGCGCAGGCCAACCTTTCGACTGTACCGGGTTCCGGCATAGGGCCCTCCCCTCCAGGCGCTCCTTTTCTTCTTTGTTTTTTTTCTTGACTTTGCGGGCTTTTTGCGTCTATATTTGTGGATATGGACAGACAGCTTGAAACAGGACTCGCGTCGATCCGGCCGAAAGTGCTGGCTCTCGCCCGACGGTTCTTCCGTGCATCCGGTATGCGGGATGATTCGGAAGACCTCGTCCAGGACGTCCTGTTCAAACTTTGGAGCACCCTGCGCAGCGGCGCCGATATCCAGAACCCGGAAGCCTGGGCCGTCCGCGCGACCAAGAATGCCTGTATCTCGGCCTGGCGGAAGAAAGGGCAGGCCGCGTCCGTCCCGCTCGACGAGCGGATCCGTGCCGTGGAATCGGCCTCGGGCCGCCTCGAAGAGACGGAGACCGCAGCCCGGATTGAAAGGGCCCTCGGAGAGATGTCCGAAGGAACACGTAAACTGCTCAGGCTCAAGGCCGCGGGCATGTCCCTGGACGAAATGGCCGCCATCAGTGGCCGCCCGAAAGGAAGCATCAAAAGCACCCTCTCCCTCGCCCGGAGAGAACTGATCAAAAGAATGGAAGAAGTATGAACATGGACCGGAACCAACTGATTGAAAAATTCCTCGAAGCCGAGACCTCGCCGCAGGAGGAAAGACTTCTGGCGGAGTCCTTCGAAGCGACGCCCCCGCAGAACGCGCGCGAACGGAATGTCGCCGCCCTGCTCGGCGCCGTCAAGCCCTTGGCGGTCCGGCCGGACGACGAAGAGGCCGTCGAGGCATTCGACCGGATTCTCCGGCGCTCCCGCCGGCAAAGCATCCGACGCTGGTCTATCCCTGCCTTCGGCGTGGCAGCAGCCCTTGCCGCTTTCTCCGTGCTGCGCCGCCCGGCAGAGACGCCTATCCCGGAAAATCCACCGATATCGATATGGGAACAGCTGCGACTGTTCACGGACCTGAATCCTGCCGAAGCGGAGCATCTCGAGTTTCAGTCCGCCGGGGAAGGATTCATCATGACCGCCTCCTTCCAGGACGGAAGTACGGCGTCGTACCTCCTGACGCCGATGGAAGGCGAGTCATCCTATTGTCTGGTTTCACTAAACGAGTAACACGAACATGAGAAGAATCTTACTGGCCGCCTGCAGCCTTTTCCTTGCAGCCGCAACCCTTTCCGCCCAGCGGAACCTCTATGTCATCGACAACGTAACCGTCGACAACTTCGACGGTTCCCAACTCAAAGGGAAAATCATCCAGGACTACCAGCTGTCCACGTCCGGTTCAGGAAAGAACGCGATTACAGTCCACTCCATCACGACCCTCGGCAACGGTTCCAGATTCTCCGTTCCCCAGTTGCGGCTCCGTTCCATGGAGGACCTGTCCTCCGGCCTCAAGAATCTTGACCAGCTGATGGGCACGATCAAGGACAGCACATTCCTGACCTCCGGCGGGAACCGGGTCACCCTGTACGGCGATTCGGAAAAGGTTTTGTATGTCATCGACGGAAGGAAATGTAACGACAACACCGCTTTCAAACAGCTTCGACCGACCCAGATTGAAAGCATCACCATCCTGAAAGCCGGTACAGGCCGGAAACAATATGACACGGACCTGCCCGTCATTGTCGTCAAGACCAAGCAGCCGGATGCCAGCCTGATAGAATGGCTCAAGAAACAGCCCGGGACAGCCGTCCAGGCAGACGGGACCGTGCGTATCAACGGGGAATCCGTCAACTCGGTTATCGTCAACGGACAGACCTTCCCGGTAAAAAGCACCCAATAAGATTCGGCACCCGTGACGGGTACCGACCAATACAATTACCCATAAGTTTCAGGGAGACCCGGAAGCACCCGTTCCGAGTTTCCCTATCAATGTACGGGATAGACTCAGGACTTTTTCGGGAGGACGACGCGGCGGACGTTGCAGCCGGCGTAGTTGCCCAGGACGATAACCGGATAGTACCACAGCAGGGCCGGGCTCCAGTCCATGGCCGCCACGATGTAGACGACATCGGCGATGGAGTGGTAGAAGCCGCAGACAATGAAGAGCGGCACGCCGAAAAGGACCGGCAGCATGGATCCCTTCTCCTTGGACAGGAAGACACAGCAGTCGATAATCAGGCCGCAGCCGACCGCACGCAGGAAGGCCCGCACCGGACCGACAGCCAAACGGCCGGCGACGACGGTTTCCGCCCGCGCCTGCGCTTCTCCGCCCAGATACCAGGCCAGCAGGCCCAGCAGGACGCAGCCGACGACGTTGAAGAACCAGATTTTCGTCAGCGCCCAGATGTCGTTGATGACACCCGCCTTGCCCGTGTACAGCGGCACGGCGAAATAGATGACGGACATCAGGCCGAACGCGAAGATGACGGCGCCGGGGATGCCGCCCAGGGAAAGGAAGCCATAGGCTCCCAGACCGATCAAGATACCGGCGAAAAGGGATTCACGGTTCATGGTATACCGAATGATAGGATTCACGGCCGGAAACAGCCCCGGCCGGATACAAAGATACGACTTTGTACGGATTTTTCGTATCTTAGCAGACAGAAAACCCATGATCATGAATCATTCTTCCCACATCCTGAGGACCCTGTTCCTTTCGCTGGCCCTGCTGGCCGCAGCGCTCCCGTCCGACGCCCGCAAGCCACGGGCCAAATACGTCATCGTCATCTCCATGGACGGTTTCCGCCACGACTATCCCGACCTGTACTATACGCCGAACCTCGATCAGATGGAACGGAACGGCATTGCCGCCGACATGATCCCGTCCTATCCCTCCTCCACCTTCCCGAACCACTATACCATCGCCACCGGCCTGGTCCCGGACCACAACGGTCTGGTCAACAATACGTTCTGGGACGAGGACCTGCAGAAGATGTACTCGATTGGCAGGACGGTCAAGGAGGATCCCGCCTTCTACCTCGGCGAACCCGTCTGGAACACCGCCGAGCGGCAGGGCGTCAAGGCCGGCATCACCTACTGGGTCTCCTCCGAATTCGGGGTCGGCGGACGCAATCCCAGTTACTTTCTCAAATACGACGACAACCTCATCAGTTTTGAAGAACGCATCGACCGGACCCTTTCCCTGATGAAACTTCCGAAGGCCGAACGGCCGCGCCTGCTGATGATCTATTTCGACGAACCAGACCACGCCGGCCACCAGTACGGTCCGCTGGACCTGCGTGTCGCCGACCAGGTGGAACGGGTCGACCGGATGGTCGGCCGGCTGCGCGACGGGCTCAAGGCCGCCGGACTGGCCCGCAAGACCGACCTGATCGTCCTGGCCGACCACGGGATGGCCGAGATCAGCCCGCTGCGGGTCGTCAATCCATACAAATACATCAAGGAAGAATGGTGCGAACGGATCATCTTCGGCACGCCGACGGCAATCTTCAGCAAGGATGCGGCCTGCCGGGATTCGCTCTACAACGCCCTGCAGGCCATGGAGCATGTGCGCGTCTGGAAGAAGGAAGAGATTCCGGCCGAACTGAATTACGGGACCAGTCCGCGGATTGGGGACATCGTCATCGACCCGGACCTGGGCTGGCAGATCAGTTCCCGCTTCCCTACCAACCGCGGCACCCACGGCTTCGACCCGGCCTATACCGAAATGCATACGGTTTTCCGGGCCGAAGGTCCTGACTTCAAGAAAGGAATCAGGATTCCGGCGTTCCGGAATACAGCCATTTATCCGCTGGTCTGCCGCCTGCTCCGCATTGAGCCTGCACCGAACGACGGCCGGATAGAAGAAGTCCTGCCGATGCTCCGCTAGAAGCCGAGCCGGCGGAGCAGGTCGTCGCCGAGCGCCGTCTTCTTCTCGATGTGGTCCAGCACGGCTGTGACGAAAGGATTGCTTTCGAAGTCGCCGCGGACCTGCTCGAAATCGAGTTTCTTCTCGATCCGGGAACCATCGGCGCCGAAACCGGTCATGGAGGCCAGGTTGAATTCCTTCTTCGCATCCTCGTAGACGAGCCGGTCGAGTCCGATGACGGCTTCCTTCCACTGGTTGACGATGTCGGCAGCCTGGGCGGCAGTCATCGCAGCCGGATCGATGTCGAAGAACTCGATGATCTTGTCATACGCCCAGGACCACTCCCAGGTATAATACATCCGGTGCATGCGGGCGAACTCCTCGTTGATCGTTTCCTGCTCGGTGATCTCGCCGCTCTCGATCCGGTCCAGCAGCGCATCGACTTCCGTCTTCGGCACGATCAGGCCGCTCATGTCGACCCAGTCGCCGTGACCCGCTTCCGTCGTCGGACGGAGCAGGGCCTGGATTTCCGCATCGGAAGCGCCGGCGGGCAGGTCTTCCAACCGCTTGATCAGCGAGTTGCCCAGGAATTTCTTGATGCCGGTCTCATAGAAACCGATGCCTTTGCACAGGGCGCTGTTGGTGATCTTCGTGCTGTGGAAGGAATAGACATCCGACAGTTCGCCGGAGGCATATTTGAGGTTCAGCAGGGTCTTGCGGCCCTTGAACATCTTCTGGATCGTATACGGGCTCAGCAGGTTGTAATTGATCTGGTCCAGCCGCTTCGGATCCTTGCGGGCGTCGCGCTTGGGCCATTTCTGGGCATCGCGGATCGTACCGACGCTGCGCAGGTTGACACCCGGGACCAGGTATGTCGTGTTGTTTTTCTCGATCAGATAGGAGAACGGCAGGTTGGACGTGTCGGAATGCGTGACATGACGGCCCATGACCAGCGAGAACGCGCCGACGCGGGAAGGCCAGAGGATATAGGAATCGGAGGCCGTCTTCGCTCCGCGCTCCAGGATGCCCTGGTGGATCGGGCCGAGCTTGTACATGTGGTTGCTCTGGTTCGAGCCGGAACCGGCGTTCATGAAGGAGTACATGCCGGCGATCAGGAGGGTGGACTTGTGGTGGGTCACCGTAAACGGACCGGCAAAGATGGCGCAGGCCTCACCGTTTTCTCCCTGGCAGTTCGAAAAGAAGAGCGAGTCGGAAGCGGAATAGCCGTGGCCGAGTTTGGTCGCCTGTCCCACAAAGCAGCGGTTCAGCATGACGTTGATCTCGACGGAAGCGCCGCTGCAGATAATGAAGTCCTCCGCAACGACACCGCTGCCGACCGTAACCGGATCGTCCGCGTTGCTGCAGATGGATCCGTTCCGCATCCGGCGGGCGCCCTCGAGCGTCGCGCAGTCGCCGATCCGCAGGTCGATCAGGGTTCCGCAGTTGCGGATGGAAACATGGTTCCCGATGGCACCGGTTTCGGAGGCCTGGCGTTCCGCATAACGGCGGGCGATTTCGCACAGGCGTTCGTGGAGGTCTTTCCGGTGGCGGTACAGGGCCATGATATAAGCCGTCTGGGCACCGAGCTGCTCCGTGATGACGACTTCGCGGCCGCCGGTCTCGTTCAGGACGGAGACTTCCGTGCCGTTGCCGAAGGTCGTCTTGCCTTCGACGGCCATGATGTCGATGTTGTCGACCAGGCAGTCATTCCCGATGTGGTAATTGGCGATGTACTCGCCGACCTTGCGGATGAGGCAGTTGTCACCGACACGGGTATTGTGCAGATGGGCATGACGGATCCCGCTGTGGCAAGGAACGCCGCCGGGCAGGATGAACTCCTTGTCAAAGACGCCCAGACGGACGTCGCCGGTAAACTTGGCGTCACAAAGGTGACAGGAATAATCATGGTCGCCCCACGCGACGAGGACCTTGTCCCAATCGGTGCTGCGACACCCGTTTTGTTCCAACGCTGCAATCTCGGGCGCGGTCAGATGTCGGTGTTCCATATGTTGTATCATGTATTTCGAAGTTAAAGGATGGAGGCAGTCTGGAGGGCGTTGTAGAGTTTCTCAACGGCCTCGGAGAAGGACTTGTCCGGGAAATTCAGATTGACGGCCCCGGAGGTGAACTGGAGGCTGACCCGGCTGACACCGCGGGCCATCCGCTTGAGCTGCGCGGCCTCCGGATAGAGGGTCACGCGGCCGTCCTTGCTGACTTTCTCCTGTTTCAGGCGGATCGTCTCGCCGGCCGAAGTCACGATGGAGACGGCGCCGTCCAGCGGCACTTCCTTTCCGGGGAGATAGAGGTCGAGTTCATAGGATTCGGCGTTCTCGGAGGCATAGTAGACATAGCCCAGCGACAGGGAAAGCTGGCCGTTGACGCTGAGGGTTTTAGTATCCGCCATGCGGTTGCCGCCCTGGTCGCTGAGGGACTTGAGCTGGCTGCCCAGTTCCGCCTTCGGGACCGGGGCGTTGCAGATGGCCTCGAACTGCTTGTATACGGCGCTGCCGAACTCGTCGTTTTTGTAGTCGACCTTGATGATGCCGTCCGTGGACCAGCGGCGCTGGGCCTCGACGCGGCTGACGCCGACGGCGATCTTCTGGATGTCATCCTCCTCGAAATAGTATTCGCCGTAGTTCCAATAGGTCTTCGTTCCGCCGTTTCCGCGGATTCCCTGCGGAGCGATGAGGTTCGGGGCGTCGCTGGCATTCTTGGAGATGACGGTCTTTCCGGAGGTCGTGGTAACCGTCAGCGGCGCATTCTTCGGAATCTTCCAGGCGGAAGTCGATTCGAAATCGATGTGCAGGATGAAGATGGCGGCGCCGTCCGGGAACGAAACCCTTCCCAGTTTCACCTGCATCGGCATGCCGCCGGTCCCGGTCACCCGGATGCGTTCGGTGCCGGTATAGACATATCCGTTCTTCTTGTAATTATACCGGAGCAGGTCCTGGGCCTGGGCTGCGCCGGCAAGGAACAAGGCCGCAAGGGCCGCGATCAGATATTTTTTCATCGTTTGATTCTTTCAATCCATTCCAGGGTTTCTTTCCCTCCAAATCCCTTGCCAGACCAGACATACAGACCGGCTGCCGCGGCAAAACCGGCGACGCAACCGACGGCCGCCAGGACCGGTGCGCCCGGCACGAACAACTTGCCCAGGCACCAGAACGCGGCCAGGGCAAGGACCATGACCAGCACGTCGCAGAGATAATCGGGTTTGCTGCCGCCCCGGAAACGGATCCTGTATCTTCCGGGCTCGGAACCTTCTTCAAGGTTGACGACCAGGTGGCGGGTACGCAGCGGGGCGGGATAATCCAGCCAGAACTCCCCGTTGCCGCCGTCCCCGAGATGCTGTACATGGGCGTGGAACAGGTCCCAGAGCTTTTTATGATAGTCCTCGAAAGCAAGATCGGAACGCACTTCACAACTTCCCGTATCCTTCAGCCGGATCCGATTGTCAAATTCCATGGCGAATAATTTGGATGTCAATGAATACAAAGATACGTTATTTTTCCTATATTTACACGTCGGGACGCATTTTACGACCCGGCCGACACCAAAAATTTAAACGGATAAACCCTCACGCCATGGCACTCATGATCGTCCAGCTGCTCATCGTACTGGCAGCCCTGTATGTAGGCTCACGCTACGGCAGCCTCGCCCTCGGCGCCATCTCCGGCATCGGCCTCGCCATCCTCGTCTTCGGATTCGGACTGAAACCGGGAACGCCTCCCACCGACGTCATTTACATCATCATCGCGGCCGTCACCTGCGCCGGCATCCTGCAGGCTTCCGGCGGTATGGACTGGATGATCCAGGTCGCGGAAAAGATGCTCCGCAAGCACCCGGACCACATTACCTTCCTGGCGCCGCTCTGCACCTTCTTCCTGACCGTTCTCGTCGGTACCGGCCATGTCGTCTATACCCTCATGCCAATCATCTGCGACATCGCCCTCAAGAAAGGCATCCGTCCGGAGCGTCCCTGCGGCGTCGCCTCCATCGCATCCCAGGTCGGCATCACCTGCTCGCCGATCGCCGCCGCCGTCGTCGCCTTCATGACCATTTCCAATGCCAACGGATACAACGTCGCCATCCCGCAGATCCTCATGGTGACCATCCCGTCCTGCCTCTGCGGCCTGCTGGCCGCCGCGGCCGCTTCCTACCACCGCGGCCTCGACCTGGACAAGGATCCGGAGTTCCAGAAAAGGCTGGCTGATCCCGAGACCTACAAGTACATGTTCGGAGAGACCGCCACGACCCTCGACAAGACCATCACCAAGGAGGCCAAGGGCAGCGTCTACGTCTTCCTGACCGCGCTGGCCGTCATCGTCGCCTTCGCCTGCGTCCAGTTCTTCGTCGACGCCGACACCCTCAGCACCATCAGCCGCATCCCGAAGATGAACACCATCATCCAGATCATCATGATCAGCGCCGCGGCCGTCATGATCGTCGCCTTCAAGGCCCAGCCGAAGAAAGCCGTCGCCGGCGCCGTCTGGCAGTCCGGCATGGTCGCCGTCGTCGCCATCTACGGCATCGCCTGGCTGGCCGACACCTATTTCAGCAACTACATGGACGTCATGCAGGAGGCCCTCCAGGGCATCGTCGCCCAGTATCCCTGGTCGATCGCCTTCGTCTTCTTCCTCGTCTCCGTGCTGATCAACTCCCAGGGCGCCGTCGTCGTCGCCATGCTCCCGCTGGCCTACAAACTCGGCATCGCGGGCCCGGTCCTGCTCGGCGTGCTGCCGTCGGTCTACGGCTATTTCTTCATCCCGAACTATCCTTCCGATATCGCGACGGTCAACTTCGACCGCTCCGGAACGACCAAGATCGGCAAATACCTGCTCAACCACAGTTTCATGATGCCGGGTATGATCTCCATCGTCACTGCGACCGTCGTCGGGTACCTGATCACCAACGTCTTCTTCCCGGGCTACTTCGCCTCCTTCATCGGATAACCCGGAGAGCGACCCATACAAAAACGGGGATGACCAAAAAGTCAGATTGACTTAAGGTCATCCTCTTTTTTTGTATGATGGAGTGAGGGAGGAAGGGAGTACCCTCCCGGAGGACTCCGTTCCGCTGCGCTCCACTCCGGCCCCTCCCATTG
>Ga0256405_10001532_pt1 | contig 62227 bp, 51 predicted proteins | sample RumenRJG_02DNA_FD_189096 | JGI IMG/M metagenome (GOLD analysis project Ga0256405, IMG submission 189096) | Bovine rumen microbial communities from Lethbridge, Alberta, Canada - RJG_02 | ecosystem: Host-associated > Mammals > Digestive system > Stomach > Rumen | place: Canada: Alberta... | reverse complement strand
GACAGTTTTAATGACGGATGCAAGAACCATAAAAGCGCACGCCAGACCAACTGTTTCCCTCATTATACAAAAACAAGTGCAGCTACAGATATACATATCTGTCAACTACACTTCTATGGTACTAAAAGTGCTTGCATTTAACAATCGTTGGTCATATAATATAAAAGCACGATTGTGCGTTTTCGGGGCTTAGGCATCGTCCGGAGAGCCCTGAACTAAAAGTTATTTTTAGGATGCCGACCAGATTTCCGCGGTCTTGCTAAAGCGAAAATCCAGTAGGCAGAACCGAAACAGTTCGTCACGAACCCAGTAGGTAGAAAGGAACATGAAACGCAATGAAGTCATTCATCGCAAAGCCTGCAGAAGTTGAACGTAAGTGGTACGTCGTTGATGCAGATGGCAAGACTCTTGGAAGGCTTGCTTCAGAAGTCGCTTCAGTTCTCAGAGGAAAGAACAAGCCGACTTACACACCACATGTTGATTGCGGAGATTACGTAATCGTTATCAACGCAGAGAAGGTTGCCGTAACAGGTAAGAAGAGAAATGAAAAGATCTACAAGAAGCACACCGGATATCCCGGCGGACTCAGAGAGATCACCTTCGACAAGTTACAGCAGAAGAAGCCTGAAGAGATCATCAGACATGCTGTAAAGGGCATGCTTCCTGATGGAGCACTTGGAAGACAGATGTTCAAGAAGTTAAAGGTCTATGCTGGATGCGAACATCCTCATACAGCACAGAAGCCTGAGACTTTGGAAATTTAAGGGAAAGGGAGGAAATGACAAATGGCTAAAATGCAGTATCAAGGTACTGGCAGAAGAAAATCATCTGTTGCCAGAGTTAGACTGATCCCCGGAACCGGTAAGATCACTGTCAACAAGAAAGACTTAGACGATTATTTCGGAATGGAGATCGTTAAGAGAGAAGTTCGTCGTCCCCTTGAGCTCGTAGGAGCAGAAGGAAAGTTCGACGTAGTTGCTACCGTTGCAGGCGGTGGATTCACCGGCCAGGCAGGAGCGCTCAGACATGGTATTTCCAGAGCACTCTGCGAAGCAGATAAGGAAGCTTACAGAGCTACCCTTAAGGCAGCAGGTTTCTTAACAAGAGATCCCAGAATGAAAGAGAGAAAGAAGTACGGTCTCAAGAAGGCCAGAAGAGCTTCACAGTTCTCAAAGCGTTAATCGATCAAGGTTATCAAAAAACCAAGGACCTTTATGGACCTTGGTTTTTTTCATGCCTTTTTAATATTTTTACAGCCTGTATACTTCCCAGCTGTCGTCAGGTGAGATGGCATCTTCGTTTCCTATGACGCAGACTGAGCCGTCGAGACCGACCTTATCGAAGAGTTCGGCCAGTTCCGCAAGCTGAGCCTTGTCTGTCGCGAGCATCTGCTGTCTGATGGTAAGAAGATCGTTGTAATCGGTTCCCCTGATGTAGTTCAGTTCCTGACCGTAACCGCGTCTTGCTGTGCTGACAAGGCCGTCCATTCCGGCTACGGATGAGATGATGTATTTCGTGAGGTCCTCGTCGCTTTCGGTGTAGTCCCTGATGAAGTCTCCCGCATTAGCGTATACCTTGAGCGAATTCTGAGGGTTGGGATCCCTGTAAGAAGTGAACACCAGATTTCCGGTGAGGCCGGTGCTGAAACCACAGCCGTAAGCTCCGCCGTGAACTCTGATCTCGTCCCAGAGATAGCCGTATGTCATGATCTGGCTGAGGACCTGGAACCTTCCGTCGGATTCGAATCCGTACTTATGCATGTTTGCTCCGAAGGCCGCAAAGGAAACGCCTGCGGGGATGAGTATGGCTTCTTTTTTCGCTTCTCCCCTGACGGATATTTCTATGAAGTCGGGAGCGGGATCTCCTTCGGGAAGTTCAGCTGCGAATCTCTCGAGTACATCGTGTCTTTCGGTGGATGTTTCACCGACCGTAAGACGGGATGTGGTGAAGATCTGCTCTGAAAGCCATTTCCACGCTTCGATGAACTTACCGGGATCCTCCTTCATGTCGTCCAGAAGTTTCTTGACGAAGAGATAGAAATCGTAGCCGTTGACCGTCTCTTCCAGATATGCGGACGCCGTGTAATTGGCGAGAAGACGTCTTGCTGTGAAGCGGTTGCCGGAGCCCATGATGCCCTGGTAGATGGCTTCTTTGCACTGGAGGAGATTTTCGGAAATTATCTCCTTGTTATTGTAATCTGTCTCAGTGAGGATCTCGATGACCAGATCGACAGCGGGTTCCAGATTCTCTTCGAGAACGCTGAAGTTTACAGCGAAGATCGGCTTAGCCCAACTGGTATTTCCCTTGATCCAGGGAGTGATCACGTTGTAATCGAGACCTCCGAAGATCTTTCTGGTCTCCTTCTGAAGTTCAGCAGCCGTGTGCTTCTCAGTGGGAAGCAGGCCTATGAACTCGGTCATGGCAGACGCCATCTTGAGACCTTCTTCTGAGATGCCTGAAAGGGAGAAATACAGATTTACGTGAGCCACGCCGTTGGTGAAGATGGGTTCGTAAAGGAACTTAACGCCGTTCTTCTCCCTTACTTCGGGTTCGATCCACTGCGGCTTGGGATCCACATCTGAGATCTCCAGAACCGGAAGCGCTGCAACTGCTTCAGGAGAATCCGGCGTATCCTGCCACTTTCTCATCCTGTCATATATGTCTTCAACTTCTTTAAGTTCTTCCTCGCTGAAAGAGGAGTACTCTTCGGTAACTCTCTTGTATTCCTTCTCGGCGTCTTCGTCGCCCTTGGTCTTTGACGGAAGCATGGTGATGGTGACCAGCCCGGTATTGTCCAGAAGTTCCCTGATGATGTCACTGTAGAGCGTCCCGTCCAGAGCTTCTCTCAGCTCATGGACCAGATGGCCGCTTTCCAGATACAGCAAAGGATCTCCGCCGTATAACCATGAGTTCATGGCGTTCATCGCTCTGTAAAGGCCCTGCGGTTCGCCGGTCTCTCTTAATGAGAAATCGAATCTGTTGATGCAGCCCGTAAGGGAATCCTTATCGATGCCGTTTTCAAGTATCTTTTCAAGAGTGCTGCGATAAACCTTCAGTATCTCTTCTTTATCAGAAGACTCCATGTTCCTGAAGACGATGGCATAGAAAGGCTGTGCGGTACCGTCCATTATGCTGAACTCCACGTCCTGTGCCAGACCCTTTTCCAGGATGGCGCGCTTGAGAGGAGACTCGTTATCTCCGGCAAGGTAAATGGACATGAGGGTATATGCGATATTTCTTTTGCGATCCTCCCAGTCAGAGAAGACCTTTCCCAGAACCAGATGGGACTTTTTAGCTTCATCTTCGTCCTTGCCGATCTGATAGAATCTTACGGTATCTATGGAAGGAACGGGTTCCTGCATCTTAATCTCGTGGACTCTTTCATCCCTTTCAAATGTCGAAAGGTATTCATCGTCTATGATACCAAGGACTCTGTCGAGGGGTACGTCGCCGTCCAGCCAGATCCTGCAGTTTGACGGGGAGTAGAACTCGCTGTGGGCTCTCAGGAAGTTTTCGTAGGTGAGATCGGGGATCTCCTGAGGATCACCGCCTGAAATGAAGCCGTAGATGCTGTCGGGGAAGAGTGATTTCTGGAGTTCGTCTTCTATCTGAGTATCGACGGAAGCGTATGATCCCTTCATCTCGTTGAAAACGACGCCGTTATAGAAGGGTTCGTCTTCTTCGACCTCATAGTGCCAGCCTTCCTGACGGAAAATGCTGTCATTGTGATAGATGGCGGGGCGGAAGACTGCATCCAGATATACCCTTGTGAGGTTTATGAAGTCCTGCTCATTTTTTGAAGATACCGGATACATGGTCTTATCCGGGAATGTCATGGCGTTCAGGAAGGTGTTCATTGAACTCTTGATGAGATCAAGGAAGGGTTCCTTCACAGGGTAGTTGTCCGATCCCGCCAGTACCGAATGCTCCAGGATGTGGAAGACTCCGGTACTATCCCATGGAAGCGTCTTGAAGGTGGCTGAGAACAATTTGTTGTCGCAGCCATTATCAAGCCAGGCGAGAAGCGCTCCGGTCTTAACGTGCTCCATTTCATAAAGGGTGCCCTTCAGCTCTTCGCTTTTTCTCACTCTTGTGATCTTAAAGCCGTGTAAAATGTCGTTTACTTTCATATATAGCCCTTTCGATATTATTAAAAGCGGACCGTAATGATCCGCCTGATTTTTTACTTATTGTGATTATACCCGATTAATGCGGGGATGTAAAGGTTTGTATATACAGCAACCGCCCCGGACAGGGGAGCCGGATCATTCAGACTGATCGGGAGTCAGTTTTGATGACATATCCGAGTAAATTTTTTTTGTCTGAAGTGAAGTTGATGAAAGCTTTAAGCGCCTTGGAATGGTTCTCGTCCTTCTTCGTGATCATGGCTATGGAACGTCTGCTTGACGGTTCATCAAAAGGTATTGCTTTCAGCTTGGGATTTTTCATCCTGCTGTAAATGTAATACGGAGCGACGGTGATACCGTAGTCAGCTTCCACCAGGTCGAATATGAGATGCCATTGCGAGCTTGTCATGACGATCTTGGGACGGGCCTTGGAGACTCTGAGATCGACGGAGAGAAGTCCGATGGATGAGCCTTCGTTCTGGAAGAATATTACTTCTTTCCCATCCAGTTCATCGTAGGACAGGATATGTCTGTCTGCCAGCGGGTTGTCCGTCGAAACGACGGCTACCAGATCACTTTCGGCAATTTCGAATACATCGAGCTGATCCAATTCTTCATTGGTTATATAGTAAAGATCTACTATGGCGGCATCGATATTTCTTTTCAGCACTTCCTCTTTTATCAGGCTGGTGGCATTTTCAACGAGTGTGATATCGATCATGGGATAGGCAACGGAGAACTTCGGCGAAATATGGGCAAACAAAGCAGGCCCCGCACCGGCGCTTATGCCTATTGTCAGATGTCCGCTCACTATATCTGAATGCTGATATTCAGTTCTCATAAGCGCATCATATTCCTTAAGGAAATGCACGGTTTTATCATAAAAAGACCGTCCGGCTTCGGTGAGATGCTGCTTCCTCTGATGTGTGTAAAAGAAGGCAAAGCCCATCTCCTCTTCCATATTCTTGATGGTCTTGCTGAGAGCCGGCTGTGAGATGAAAAGCTTCTGCGCCGCTTTAGAATAACTGCCGCAGTCCGCTACCTGAACAAAGTAGTTCAACTGCCTGATATCCATGGTTACCTCCTATCTGCGGTCATGAATGACCTGATGGGCGTGCAAAGAATCTGTTAATATAATTTTAATCTATGGAAAAGTCTTTTGCAAAATAAGTTCAATGAATTAATATACATAAAAAGCATAGGTTAATATAACCGTTGGTTATGAATACAAACCTGAGCATAATTGATGTAGTGGGAAGTATCCAATGCAATTGTGACTTAACAATATATGAATAATAACTTGAGGTACTTTATAGTTTTTTAAGAATATAGTATTTTATGGAGAAAATGGTAATAAATATATTGGCATTGATTTTGCATTATTAGTTTTCGTAGTCTAAATTGGAATAAGCGAAAGGAGCTATTATGGCATTAATGACAGGAGCTCAGTACATTGAGAGCTTAAGAAAACTGAATACCAGAGTATACATGTTCGGAGAGAAGATAGAGAACTGGGTTGACCATCCCATGATCAGGCCCTCGATCAACTGCGTTGCTATAACCTACGATCTGGCTCAGGATCCTCAGTATGAGGACCTCATGACTGCAAAGTCACATCTTACAGGAGAGAAGATCAACCGCTTCGCCCATATCCATCAGTCAACTGAGGATCTGAAGAACAAGGTGAAGATGCAGAGACTTCTCGGACAGAAGACCGCGTCCTGCTTCCAGAGATGTGTGGGAATGGACGCTTTCAACGCTGTATATTCCACCACCTTTGAGATAGACGAGAAGTACGGAACTGATTACTTTGAAAGATTCAAGAAGTTCCTTCTCATGGTCCAGAAGGAGGACCTGGTAGTTGACGGAGCCATGACAGACCCCAAGGGAGACAGATCCAGAGCACCTCATGCGCAGGATGATCCGGATCTCTTCGTAAGAGTTAAGGAAGTAAGGGAAGACGGGATCGTCGTAAGAGGCGCAAAGGTACACCAGACGGGATCCGTAAACTCACACTGGCACATCGTCATGCCAACCATCGCGATGGGAGAGGATGACAAGGCTTATGCAGTATGCTTTGCATGTCCAAGTGACGCAGACGGACTCTTCATGGTATACGGAAGACAGAGCTGCGACACGAGAAAGCTTGAAGAAGGCGGCGGAATGGACGTTGGCAATCCCAAGTTCGGAGGCCAGGAAGCACTCGTAGTGTTTGATGACGTATTCATCCCCAACGAATACATCTTTATGAACGGAGAGACAGAGTTCGCGGGAATGCTGGTGGAGAGATTCGCAGGCTTCCACAGGCAGAGCTACGGCGGATGCAAGGTAGGAGTAGGCGACGTAGTGATCGGTGCAGCAGCACTGGCCGCTGAATACAATGGAGTAGAAAAAGCATCTGCAGTAAAGGATAAACTCATCGAGATGACACATCTTAACGAGACCCTCTACAGCTGCGGAATAGCGTGCTCATCAGAAGGACATCCCACCAAGTCAGGATCCTACATCATAGATCTGCTTCTCGCAAACGTCTGCAAGCAGAACATCACCAGATTCCCTTATGAGATCGTGAGACTGGCAGAAGATATCGCAGGAGGCCTTATGGTGACCATGCCTTCAAACGTTGACTTCAATTCCGACACAGTAGTGGGAAAAGAAGGAGAGACCATAGGAGAATTCTGCAGGAAGTTCTTTGTGGGAAACGGCAAGTGCGACACCATGGACAGGATGAAGGTATTCAGATTCCTGGAGAACATCTGCTTAGGAGCAGCAGCCGTAGGCTACAGGACGGAGTCCATGCACGGAGCGGGATCACCTCAGGCACAGAGGATCATGATCCAGAGACAGGGAAATATCCAGGGCAAGAAACAGCTGGTAAAGGATATCGTCGGAATAGAATAGTAAGTTGAAACATAGATAGGAGGAAAAATGGATTTTAACCTTAGCAACGAACATAAACTGGTTCGTAAAATGATGGCTGAATTCACAGAAACTGTGGTCAAGCCCATCACTGCAGAAACAGACCGTACTGCAGAATACCCGAGGGAAACCATAGAAAAACTTTTCGACCTCGGAATTATGGGCATGTGCGTACCCGAAGAATACGGCGGAGCTGGAGCAGATCCCCTGGCAGCGGCTATTGCTGTGGAAGAACTGGCTAAACAGTGTGCATCCACGGCGGATATACTTGCTACACATAATGGACTTTGCTGCGACCCTATACTTACCTATGGTACAACTGAACAGAAGGCAAAATATCTTCCTATGCTGACAAAACAGCATAAGGTAGGAGCATTTTGTCTTACAGAACCCAATGCCGGATCAGATGCATCCAAAGGCCAGACGGAATGCAAGCTTGAAGGAGACCACTACGTGATGAATGGATCAAAGATCTTCATCACCAATGGTTATGTTGCAGAAGTATTCGTCGTATTTGCGATGACAGACAAGTCCAGGGGAACAAAGGGTATTTCAGCGTTTATAGTTGAAAATACTTTCCCGGGATTCTCAGTGGGAAAGCATGAAGTCAAGATGGGACTTCACGGATCACCTACTGCAGAGATCGTTTTCCAGGACTGCATAATACCTAAAGAAAATCTCCTGGGAAAAGAAGGGGAGGGCTTTAAGATTGCTATGGCAACTTTGGATGGAGGACGTATTGGCATAGCGGCTCAGGCTCTGGGTATCGCAGAAGGAGCGCTTCAGGAAGCCATCAATTATACCAAGGGAAGAGTCCAATTCGGTAAGCCTATATCCAAATTCCAGAACACCCAGTTTGCACTGGCTGATATGGAACTTGGATGTGAGGCAGGAAGACTCCTGATCTATCAGGCGGCGATCAAGAAAGCGGCCGGACAGAGATATACCAAAGAAGCGGCAATGGCAAAACTCTTCAATTCAGAGCACGCCATGAAGACCACCACTAAGGTAGTCCAGATGTTCGGAGGATATGGATATACTAATGACTATCCCGTAGAAAGGATGATGAGAGATGCTAAGATCACCGAGATCTATGAAGGTACCTCAGAAGTCCAGAGAATAGTTATTTCCAGCAATATGGGACTGTAAGGAGGCAGAAGATGAAAATCATAGTAACTGTAAAGCAGGTGCCGGACACATCCGGAAGGATAGCGGTAAACCCGGACGGTACTCTTAACCGAGCTTCCATGCAGACTATTATTAACCCTGATGACCTTAACGCCATCGAGGCAGCGCTTGATCTTAAGGATGAACTGGGCGGCAAAGTAGTGGCGATCACCATGGGACCTCCCCCTGCAGAAGGAATGCTGAGAGAACTCATGGCCATGGGCGTGGATGAGTCGATCCTGGTTTCAGGAAGAGAATTCGGCGGATCAGACACATACGCGACGTCTCAGATACTTGCCGCAGCGATCGATACGTATGGCATAGATGATGACGATATCATCATGAGCGGAAGACAGGCTATCGACGGTGATACAGCACAGGTAGGACCTCAGATAGCAGAGAAGCTTGGACTTCCCCAGGTGTCATATGCAGGTGAGATAAAGAAGGAAGGAAATACCCTTGTCGTCAAGAGAATGCTGGAAGACGGATATATGATGATAAAGGCAAAGACTCCTTGCCTTATTACCTGTATCAAGGAACTGAACACACCCAGATTCATGAACGTATGGGATATTCTTCATACATATGAGAAACCTCTTAAATTAATGGATTATGAAGCGCTGAAGGATCATCCTTTAATGGACAGATCCACTATCGGACTTCAGGGATCTCCTACTAACATCCTTACCTCCTTTACGCCTCCGCAGAAAGGCGCAGGCACCATGCTTAAAGGAGACGGCAAGGAAACTACTGATGAACTTGCAGGCATCCTGTCTGACAAGCACATAATTTAGAAAGGAGAACTGAAATGGCTTACGATAGCAGAGATATAGCGAGCTTCAGAAACGTATGGGTGTTCTGTGAACAGCGGCAGGGAAAGATGATGCCTACGTCATACGAACTTCTTTCTGAGGGAAGAAAACTGGCGAATGAACTGGGCGTTGAACTTTGCGGCATACTTATAGGAAGCGATATAGATGAACTTGCAAAAGATCTGGGCAAGTACGGAACCGATAAGGTTTACGTATATGACGATCCTCTTCTTAAAAACTACACAACAGAGGGATATACCAAAATAATCGCAGGAGCAGTTGAGGAATTCAGACCGGAGATCATGATCTTCGGAGCGTCCAATATCGGAAGAGACCTGGCTCCGAGATGCGCAGCAAGGCTACATACGGGACTTTGCGCAGACTGCACGCATCTTGACATAGATATGCCGACGTATAAGGACTTCTTGAGAGAAGCATCGACCCTTGCAGAAGAAAGGATAGAGAAACTTGGAGTGATCAGAACTCTCGGTGAGGATCATGACATAGCTCTTGACCTCAAGATGACACGTCCCGCATTCGGCGGAAATCTCATGGCTTCCATCGTATGTCCGAGATTCAGGCCTTCCATGGCGACCGTAAGGCCCGGCGTTATGAAGAAAGTTATCCTGGATATACCTCACGACTGCGAGGTCATCCATCCGGCATATGAGCTTTCGGAAGCTGATTTCCAGACCGAAGTACTTGAAGTCGTGAAGGCTGCGAAGAAGCTGGTAGACCTTATCGGTGCTGACTTCATCGTTTCCGTAGGACGTGGTATCTCAAAGGACGTTGAAGGTGGAATCAAACTTGCAGAAGAACTGGCAGACGTATTAGGAGGAGTAGTAGGTTCATCCCGTGCGGTAGTAGATTCGGGCTGGCTTTCAGCAGACCACCAGGTAGGACAGACCGGTAAGACAGTGCATCCTAAAGTATACGTGGCGCTGGGCATATCCGGGGCGATCCAGCATCAGGCGGGAATGAAGGAATCAGGAACGATCATCGCTGTTAACAAGAATGAGACCGCTCCTATCTTCGAGATCGCTGACTATGGCATCGTGGGAGACCTGTTCAAGGTAACGCCGCTCCTTATCGAATCAATAAAGAAGATAAAAGAAGACCAATAACTCTGTTTATAGCGAGAGTTTGAGTAAATACACGCCGGGAATGTATTTTCCGGCGTGTATTTTTGAGTCCAAAAGATTTGACTTTAAAGGAGTATGACGATACAATTTTATTACATAGTGAAAGGATCTGACATGGGCTATAAATTAAAGATAAAACAGTGGGATGATATAAATGTCGGGGACAGATATACATTCACAAAAGAAATAACTAAAGAAGATATTACAGCCTGGGTGAACATGATGGGGGACGACAATCCGGTACATGTGGAAGAGGAGTATGCGAAAACGACACGTTTTGGTAAGATCATAGCTCCCGGCATCATGATAGCAGGCTTCATATCCACGGTCATGACTAAGGCTACCTTCGGTAATGTTTATTCGGGACAGACTCTGAAGTTCCTTAAGCCTGTGTACGTGGGGGATACCATAACTGCGGTAGGCGAAGTCATCGAAAAACTTGAGGAAAAGCACCGTGTCGTGATCAGAACTGAATGCTTCAACCAGAACGGTGAGCTGGTGATAACCGGCGAGGGACAGGAATACATAATATGAAATATATAGAATCAAACAGTACAGATCCATATTTCAACCTTGCCCTTGAGGAATACGTGTTTGAGAAACTTCCCAAGGATGACGGTTACTTCATGCTCTGGCAGAATGCAAATACTATAGTCATAGGGAAGTACCAGAATGCCTTCGAGGAAGTGAATCAGAAGGCGGTGGATGAACTCGGGATCAGGGTGGCAAGAAGGCTTTCGGGAGGAGGCGCGGTCTACCATGATCTGGGAAACCTGAACTTCACTTTCGTCGTCGACAGGCAGGATATCGAAGGACTTAATTTCAGGATATTTACTGAGCCCGTAGTCGAGACCCTTAAAGGGTTCGGTGTAAACGCCGAGTTCACAGGAAGAAACGACATAGTGATAGACGGGCGCAAAATATCAGGCAACTCACAGTATGTCAAAAAAGACAGGGTCATGCACCACGGGTGCATCATGCTGGATTCAGACCTTGAAAAGGTCTCGGACGCTCTCAACGTGAAAGCCGCCAAGTTCGTATCCAAGAGCTCCAAGTCGGTAAGATCCAGGGTGACCACCATAAACGAGAACGCCCCGAGGCATATAACCATGGAAGAGTTCAAGTCGGCACTCAAGGAGAGAATACTGGGAAACGGCAGTATAGAACCTTACGAACTCACCGGGGAAGACCTTGCAGAGATCCGTTATTTAAGAGATACCAAGTATGCGACCTGGCAGTGGAACTACGGTTTCGAAAGGGAATTTGAGATGACCCGAGAAGCCAAATTCGATTCCGGGCTTGTTACCGTTCATCTTACCGCAAAGGACGGCAGGATCAGGGATATAAAATTCTACGGAGATTTCTTCGGGAACGGAGAAATTGAGGACTTGGAAGAAAGCCTCAAAGGTGTTATACTTGACAATAGGTTGGAAAGGAAGCTTGAGGAACTGGGCCTTTCGGAATACATGGCGGGCATCAGCCCTTACGAGCTTGCGGAACTAATAAGAGGATAACTTAAATATCAATTGAAGGAGAAAGAGAAATGTTTGAAACCATCAATTATGAAGTTAAAAATTCTATCGGTATCCTTACTATCAACAGAGAAAAGGCCCTGAACGCTATCAACAATCAGGTGCTCAGCGATCTCGATAAGGTACTGGATGAGATAAAGGCAGACAAGGAACTCAGAGGACTGGTAATCACAGGCGCAGGCAGATCCTTCGTAGCCGGAGCTGACATCGCAGCCATGAGCGTGATGAATGAGGAAGAAGGACATCAGTTCGGAGTTTACGGAAACGGCGTTTTCAGAAAGATCGAACTCCTGGACATCCCCGTTATTGCCGCAGTTAATGGCTTTGCTCTCGGCGGAGGATGCGAACTCGCTCTTACCAGCGATTATATCGTAGCAAGTGAAAAGGCTAAATTCGGTCAGCCGGAAGCAGGCCTCGGCATCACTCCCGGCTTCGGCGGAACTCAGAGACTCCCTCGTAAGATCGGTGTTTCCAAGGCTAAGGAACTCATCTTCAGTGCAAGGGTCATTTCTGCTCAGGAAGCTTATGAACTGGGAATCGTAGATAAGCTCGTCGCACCTGAAGAACTCATGGATAAGGTAATGGAGGTCATGGCTTCATTCACGAAGAACGCTCCCATAGCTGTCGCCAACTGCAAGAAGGCTATCGACGAAGGCTATCAGCTTGACATCGACGGCGGCGTCAGGACCGAGAGCAAGTGGTTCAGCAAGTGCTTCGCAACAGAGGATCAGAAGGAAGGCATGGGCGCATTCCTTGAGAAGAGACCCGCAGTTTTTAAGAACAGATGAAAATTTCATATCAGGAGAACATCAATCACCCCTTACAGCAATCAGGACTGTAGGGGGTGTTTTTTTCCAGAGAGAGCGAATAAGCGGCCTGTCGATTTCTTGGCATATAACTTGCAATTGTTTTTGGCAAACATTTGAATCAGACCTAGAAAGGATTTAGTCGCCATGAAAATGAGAAATTGGATAAGAGAAAAGATAAAAGAGAAAGGGCATGTTATCGGTGCTTTTGTTGCTTCCGGATCTGCTAATAATTGCGAGATATTAGCTATGAACGGATTCGATTTTATAGTTATAGACATGGAACATGCTCAGACTTCATGCGAGACAGCTGTTGATATGTTCAGAGCCTCTGAACTATATGGGATGTCTCCTCTTGTCAGAGTATACGGGCCCTATGACGGTGCAGCCATGTCAAGGCTTCTGGATGTCGGAGCTCATGGGATCATGGTACCTCTCGTAAATACTGCGGAGCAGGCTCAGATGATAGTCAACAATACAAAGTACGCTCCCGTAGGACACCGCGGCGCCAACGGCGGAAGGGGCCCCAGATGGGGCAATTATGAAGACTACGTGCATATTGCCAATGATAATACTCTGACATTTGTACAGTGTGAATCTATAGAAGGACTTAGCAATATCGAGGAGATCGCTGCCCTTCCCGGTGTGGATGGTATCTTTATCGGAACGGGAGACCTTACTTTGGAAATGGGACTGAAGTTTACTGCGGACACATCGTCCAATCACAATGTAAGTTCAGACGCCATTGTTGAAGCCATAGACAGGATACTGAAGGCTTGCCAGGACAACAATAAGATACCCGGCATAGTAACTCTTTCGGCAGAAGATGCAGCCAGAAGGATCAATCAGGGTTTCCAGCTTGTAACATGTATGAATGACCTCGGATTCTTTGCTTCCAGGACCAAAGCACATCTTAACACCGTAAAGGAACTGATAAATAAATAAAAATGCGGATCTGTCCGCATTAAAGAGCCCGGCCGGAGATTCGCTCCCTGCCGGGCTTTTATATAGGACAGAGTAAAGGAGTTTAATGCATCAGAAGAACCCGAGGAAAGGACTTTCGGGATCATTTTCATCACTTGCAAGGTTTGTGGTTATGTAATCAATACCGCAGATGACCCTTTCCGTGAGAGTCTCACCGGCCAGCAGTTCTTCGGGAACCTCAGGGAAGGAAGTCAGCTCTATATGGCTGTCACCAGAGCATACCTTCGCGCATTCCATGGTGCTGTACAGTGATATCCTGAGGGGTGAGGCTGTGTCCTTTACCTCAAGCATCGGCTTTATATCCCCGCCCGCCGAACTGAAAGTATCGCCGGCTTCTTTAAGAGGAATAAAAGCCATATTATTATAGGGTGTATCGTTTACAGGCAATCCGTTTACTTCCTGTGAGAATGAAGAAACTTCGTATTTTCCCTTATCGAATGACAGGCATGAAGAAAGGCGGACTGAAAGGGCTTCCCTGGGTGTCACGAAGAAGTCAAGTATCAGCCTGTTCAGGTTTACCCAGGTTATTCTTATCCCGACCTTAACATCTGATGATGTTTCTGCAGTCATAAGAACGGATGAGTTGGCTTCTTCGGCGATATCCCACAGCTTCTGGGAAAGACCGCTGAGATCTGATCCAAACAGAATGGTCTCAGGGTGAGTTTCAATTGAAGCAGGATCATGTTCGGGTATTTCGGGTAAAATGTTTTTCATTTCTCCGGAAGGGGTATGAACAAACATATCAAGGAGTCTGGCTCCGTAGTTGGTCACGTCTATATAATCACCGGTATTGTTGGTGATCCTTATGGAATATGCTTTACCTTCAGGCAGGCTGAATAATTCTTTTTTCTCGATAGTTTCAGACATATTTATCACCTTTTCCTATGAATCGTTTAGTATGGATCATTACAGAAAATAATGGGAGCAATTTTTATGCCAAGGAACTTGAAAAGAGAGCGTCTCTGAATGGCATAGGTTTTGCAATTATTTCATCTGTAGGAATAACTAATTATTCACGATTATAATATATGCGAAGAAAAGGAGAAAAGTTATGGCTAAAATAATGTATGGCAACTACAATGACCTTCCCTGGATGCCCAACCATAAAAAGGATGTGGATGGCAAGGTAATGTGCTATATGAAGTGCTTTGCTATGGAAGCTGCCAACCTTCATATGTGTATGGGAAAGATGTACAACGGAATGCCTCAGGGTCCTCATACTCATCCCAATGAGCAGATAGCCACAGTTGTAAAAGGTGAGTGCGACTATTGGGTAAACGGAGTACCCTACAGACTTTCACCCGGATGCTGGGTAAACGTACCTCCTCACTATGTACACTGGGCACACGTATACCGCTCCCAGGGCCCTTGCTATCAGCTTGATATCATGTCTCCCAGAAGAGCTTCTTCCTGCGATGAATACATTGCATGGCTTAAGGAAGAATATGACATCGACTGGAACGCAGGAGGTATAGAAGTCCCTGATCTTGATGCACCTCAGGAAGACGTTGAGGTAAGAGCGTAAGGATGTTTTAAGTCATATATAACTTAAAATTCGGAAGAAATAAGTCATATATGACTTAAACGATAAGGTGTTAAATATGGAAAAATACAATTGGAAAGAAATCGCACCGGAATTCATATCTTTTTTAAGGCTAAGCAGCCCGCCTGTAGCCATGAAATGGATCGAGACGGAAGAGGAGCTTATGGCTATCCCGAAAGTCAGGATACATAAGAAACATATGCCCCCCTGTACGATAGTGAGCCATGCTGCCCAGTTCAACTGGACAAGCGCCTGCAAGCCCGAAAACGTCCATGCAAACTACTGCAGGGGGATCAACGGGATGTTCGAAAGAGATGAAAAGTGGTATTCCGGGGAGATGTTCAATAACGTGTGGTTTGATAACATTGAAGCTTCAAAGGCGCACAACCGCGGACTTGATTGTGTCCCCGCCAGATATATAGCGGTCGTTGCTTCTCCTCTCGTATCGGAGAGGATAGAACCTGATGTAGTCGTGTTCCATGTCACCCCGGCGCAGGCTTTCATGTTGCTGGCAGGACTTCAGGTACTTGATTACGAAAGATTTCAGTTCTCTTTTTCAGGAGAATCCACGTGTTCAGACTGCTGGTGCAGGACCTTTAATACTGGCAAGCCCGGCATTGGATTCCCGTGCTATGCAGACAAGAAATTCGCAGGTATGTCAGAGACAGATGTAAGGGTATCCCTGAGCCCCGGTGATACGGTCAAAGCCCTTGAAGGTCTGAAGATCATGAGTAAAAACGGACTCAGATATCCTATCGCATCTTACAGCCTTACAAGCGATATACTTGAAGGTTTGCCGCCCCACTATCTTGAATTCTGATATAAAGAATAATATTTTTTTCAACGTTTCCCTTCCTATAACAATAAAAAGACCCGTAGCTGAATGCTCACGGGTCTTTAAATATATATGGGTAATGATCAATCCCACTGTTTGTTCTGGAACTTTTCTATAGATAATATCTCTCTTGCGTCCTTAGGGGTAGCTACTTCAAGACCTGCTGCTTTTATGAGGTCTGCAGCCTGCTTTACGAACTGAGCGTTCGATTCAGCAACAACTCCTTTTTTAATGTAAATATTATCTTCAATACCTACTCTCACATGACCCCCTAATGCCAGTGACGTCATGATGATAGGTACGTGATTGGCGCCCATTCCGTTTGCGGAGAAGGTTGAGCCTTCCGGAAGCTGTCTTACCAGGAAGCACAGGTTCTCGGGAGTTGCAGGCATGCCGCTTGCGGCACCGAGGATAAAAGCGAAATGAGCCGGAGCCTTAAGGATACCGGTCTTAAGGTAATGCTTGGCGGTATCGATCATACCCGCGTCGAAGATCTCGATCTCGGGCTTGACGCCAAGTTCATTGTACGCGGTACCGAGTTTTTCCAGGAACTGCGGATTGTTCTCGAATATTGTCTTATGCATCCAGTTGAGGGTCCCGCAGTCATAAGTACCCAATTCGGATTTTACTCTGTAGAAGGGAGCGATCCTCTTATCATCGGGAGCAATATCTGTAAATGAATGCTCTCCTGAAGAGGTAAGGTTGATAATGATATCAGGATGTTTAGCTCTTATTGGCTCCACGATCTCGGCGAACCTTTCAGGGTCGCAGGTAGGCATGCCTTCATCGTTTCTTGCGTGGATGTGAAGGACAGCTGCGCCTTCCTCGATAGCGGCCTCCGCTGATTCGTGGATCTCGGCAGGAGAAAGAGGGATGTTGGGATTATTCTTCTTCTGACCCCAGTTTCCGGTAAGTGCACAAGTGATGATTCTTTTCTCGTTCATATTAAAAACCTCTTTTCTTAAAGCTTTAAACTGACAATTCCTTAAGAAAAGAGGTGCAAAACTCGTTCCAAGTTTTATTTATCATTCTATTTCATACTGCTTCATCTTTCGCGCTATAGTCGACTGAGATGTTCCCAGCACCTCGGCGACCTTGTAACTTGACTTGAATTCCGCATAGGCTGTCTGTATCATTTCCTTTTCAAGATTTTCAACAGCGGTCTTAAGATCAACGAAGCCGTAACTGTTAACAGCCGCTTGAGGAGCATTGAAGCCTGCATTCATTATGTAATTCACATCATCGGCTGTGATGGCAGGCTCATTGCTTATGATAACCAGCCTTTCAATCGTATTCTCGAGCTCACGTGCATTTCCGGGCCACGGATAATGTTCGAGAGCAATTATTGAAGAAGGGGTAAAAAACTTCGATTTATTGTATTTTTTGTTGAACTTTGCCAGAAAAGATGATGCCAGAGCCGGGATATCCTCAGGACGGTCCCGCAGCGGAAGAATGTTTATAGGGAATACATTCAGTCTGTAAAACAAATCGGACCTGAACTGTCCGTCTTTGACCATCTGGTGAAGATCTCTGTTGGTGGCAGCTATTACTCTGACATCTATCGGAATGGTCTTGGTCCCTCCGACATGTCTTATCTCACGCTCCTGCAGGACCCTGAGGAGTTTGGGCTGAAGCGACATTGGGAACTCGCCTATCTCATCCAGAAGTATCGTACCGTGATTAGCCATCTCAAAGAGACCGGCTTTAGAACTCACAGCTCCCGTGAAAGCTCCTTTTTCATGCCCGAAAAGTTCAGATTCCATCAGGTTTTCAGGTATGGCAGCGCAGTTAACGGTGATAAACGGTTTTTCAGCGCGTCCGCTTCTGAAGTGGATTTCTTTAGAAACGACTTCCTTTCCAGTTCCGCTCTCTCCATGGATCAGTACCGTGGCATCTGATGGGGCCACTATGGAAATAAGCTTCCGGAGTTCTGACATGGATTTTGAATTGCCCAGAAGACTTGAATCGTTTAAGTTAGCCCTGAGATAGAGCAACTCTTTCTGTGTAAGCTCATTTTCCTCATGTACCTCCTTCAGATAACTGTGCCAGCTTGAAAGCATGGTAAGGTCTTGGATAATCGTTACAACGAAACTGACTTCACCGTTTTCATCAAAAAAGGGATTGCCGGATACCAGTACCTGATTGTTTGCGGGAGTCTGAGAAAGCATTGTGACTGGACGTTTCTCATTGGCGGCCATTATAGCAACAGACTGGTCGGAAGGCTCATCCAGCATTTCATAATTGATGTTTGAAATGCTGAGAGGTGATTTATCAAGCTCGAGATAAAAATTACGGATCTCAACAACATCCTTGATGTGTTTGCCTACCGCATCCTCTCTGCTTACACCGTATACATTGCTCCACGCCTTGTTTACGAACTGAACGATCCCGTCCGGAGTTATTATATGAATGGGATGGTCGATGATGTCGGCGAATTCTGAAATATCTATTTTTTTTAAGTCTAATATATTGCTGCTCATATGCATCCTCTCGTATTGATAATAATACTATAATTCGAATATGAATCGAAGTCAAGGCGAATATAGGTTAATAAGTCATAAATGACTTAGCACTTTGCTGCTTCCTGCAGTATTTCGGATCGGTTTTTTGAAAAAATACGGTGTTTTATGGACCGACGGACATGAAAATTATTATTTTCAGGGACAGAGAACCGTGGCACAACTTTTGCACAATACTTTCGCAGCGAAGACAAAGTAAAAACTGCCCTTACAGGGCTGCATGCATAAACAAGGAGGTAATGTATATGTCTCACGACAATTCAATCAATTGGGAACAGCTGGAAAAGGATTATATCATTCATCACGGTGATCTTCTTGAGGACGCTGTTGATATGCATCTTCACGTTGCACCGTCTCTTATGGCCAGAAGATGTGATATCGCTCAGCTCACTCTCAGATGCGAGCAGTTCGGATATAAAGCCGTCGTTCACAAGGATCATCACATGATGACAGGTCCAAGCAGCACTATCGTAAATGATTATGTCAATCCTAACGGAAAGTGCAAGGCTATCGGTGCTGTTTGTCTGAACAATACTATCGGCGGATTGAATCCGTACGCTGTACAGGCAGCTATTTCAGCAGGATGCAAGGTCGTATGGCTTCCGACTGTTTCGGCACAGAATCATATCGATGCTGTCCTCAGAGGAACTTCATTCCCTAAGCTGGCAAATGGTGTGGTCATTAAGGAAGAAGCTATTAAGCTTATCGATAAAGATGGTAAGTGCAGACAGGAGATCGTGGACATAATAGAGATCTTAAGAGATCATCCTGACGTACTTCTGGCTACAGGACACGGTGACTGCTACGAGATCAATACAGTTGTTGAAAAAGCAGTCGATATGGGTATGAAAGATCATATAATGGTAGACCATCCCGACTTTATGCTGAATACACCTGACGATCTTCTTCAGCACTGGGTAGACCTTGGAGTATGGATCGAATGGGTAGGCACTATGTTCTGTGATATTTCGAGACACCACAGCTGGGATTATCCCAATATGGCAGAGAAGATCAGAAAGACCGGGGTAAAGCAGACGATCGTTGATACAGACTTTGGACAGAAGGACAATGTAGATCCGGTCAAGGGTCTTGACAACGTAATCGACGGACTTCTGAAGCAGGGTTTCACGAAAGAAGAGATCCGCACAATGATCAGTTATAATCCTTCAAAGGTATTAGGCTTATAATCGCACGAAAAAGGAGGAAACATGAAAGTAACTTATGGAAATTGGAATCATCTCCCCTACAGATTCCTCAGGCAGGGTATCAAGCAGGCTACTCTGGCGATGGGAGACGATACGGTAACGATCACTATAGGCATCGTAGAAGCAGGACATGAAAAGAGACCGCATTCCCATCCGGAAGCACAGGTCGCACTGGTGGTACAGGGTGAATGCGACTATTACGTGGATGGTATCCCGTATCACCTTACACCCGGCAGCTTCGTAACTGTCCCTCCCAACGTGGAGCACTATATAGATGTCCATGATACTGACATCCCTTGCTTCCAGATGGATATCTTCGGAACACCGCGTCCGGAGTTTGCAGAAAAGTATCAGGCTTTCCTTAAGGAACTCGGCGCAGATACAGATATGCTTTTCTAAAAACAGATAGAATGCTCGAAAGAGATTTTATATGGTTTATCGTTTAAAAGAGAGGAGAAAGAAATGAAAAACTTTAAAAAAGTACTTGCCCTTGTGCTTTGTGTAGCATTAGTACTGGCATTTGCAGCTTGCGGCGGATCATCCGGCGGCGGCAGCGACACAGAAGAAACCTACACTCTTCGTTTTGCTCATGGTTCATCTGAGAGCGAGCCCATCCATAAAGCTGCAGAATATATGAAGGAGCAGCTTGAGGCAAGGAGCGACGGAAGGATCACCATGGAGATCTATCCCAGCGCTACTCTCGCAGACCAGGTTCCTGCATGTGAGATGATGATGGACGGAACTCTTGACTTCTTCGGAGGTTCCGTAGTAGCAGTTGAGAACTTCATCGATGCATTTAAGATTGTTGACTTACCTTACCTTGTAAGTGACTACGATTCCGCAGATACTCTGTTCGAAGGAGAGATCGGTCAGGAACTCGATGCAATGCTTCCCGATATCGGACTTGAGAACCTCGGCTGGTGCGAATATGGTTTCAGAAACACATACAACAACATTCGCCCTATCGAGAAGGTTGAAGACCTTAAGGGACTGAAGATCAGAGCTATTGAGAGCCCTATCTCCATCGGCATGTGGACTGCATTCGGAACAGACCCTACAGTGATCTCCTGGAGTGAGGTTTACTCCAGCCTTGAGATGGGCACTGTAGACGGAGCTGACGGCCCTAACGCACTCTTCGCATCAGCTCAGATGGAAACAGTTGTTAAGTACATGAGCACAACTCAGCACATGTACACACCCGGTGTCATCCTTGCTTCAAAGGCTACTATGGACAAACTCCCTGAGGATCTTCAGGAACTCGTTCGTGAAGTAGGTAAGGAAGCTGCTGACCAGATGAAGCAGGAAACCAGATCCACACAGGAAGCTGCTGCTGAGCAGATGGCTGCAAACGGACTCGTTATAAACGAAGTGGATCCTGCAGTTCGTGAAGCATTAGCGGAACTCTGCAAGCCTGTTTATGAAGACAACCGCGAGATCATAGGAGCAGAATTCTATGACAAGGTAATGGGTATTTTAGGAAGATAATCGCTGATAACTTATTCATTTAATGATTCCAGTTGAGGGCGGAGGACGCTTCCGCCCTCATTTTGGAAACCAAATGGAATAACTCTACTGATCAACAGGAGGGTAACAACTATGAAGTATATACACAAGTTTGAAGAGATCCTGGGAGCGACTATCCTGGCGGCGATGACTATCATCACATTCACCGGATCCATCAACCGCTTCACATTTCATCTTTCTCTTCCATGGACGGAGGAAGCCACAAGGTTCCTTGTTATGTGGATGACCATGATAGGCGCTGCTTTAGGTGTTGCACGTAATGAGCACGTCGGGATCGATGTAATAGTAAGCAGACTTCCCAAGAAGGTCAGCTTTATCATTGCTCAGTTCATGAACGTGGCCGGCATGGTATTTTCGGTCATATTCTGTTATATAGGATACCTTATGGTAATAAAGCAGTACACTCAGAAGTCTACTGCACTTGCCATCAGCATGGGGATCGTCTACGCCTGCGTAGTTTTGGGAGCCATACTGATGCTGATTGAGTTTGGATATAATTTCTATAAAGGATTTAAGAATAGAAAAAGTGAAGAACTAACCGCGGAGGGAGGTGAGGACTTATGATGACAGATATGCTGATACTCATGTTCGTCTTCTTCTTCACCTTCGCATTACTGGGATTTCCCATTGCATATTCAATAGGTATTGCAGTTATCATACCGCTTCTCATCACGGGCAATTTCACCCTTAATACTGCGGGTGCCTGGATGCTTCAGGGAATAAACTCATTCCCGCTGCTGGCTTGTCCGTTCTTTATACTGGCGGGCAATCTTATGGAAGGCGGAGGAATTTCCAGAAGACTTGTAAATGTAGCCCAGTCTCTGATAGGTAATATTCCCGGCGGCCTTGGAATGGTAGCAGCTATCGCATGCGTATTCTTCGGAGCGATTTCCGGCTCCGGCCCTGCGACCTTAGCGGCGATCGGCGGTATCATGGTTCCTGAAATGATCAGGGCAGGATACTCCCCGGCATGGTCAGCCGCGCTGTGCGCTACAGCAGGATGTATCGGAATATTCATTCCGCCAAGCGTAGCACTCATCAATTACGCTGTAATAGCAGAGACGTCGATCGCAGGACAGCTTTTATCAGCTGTTATCCCTGGCCTTCTCACCGCAGGTTTTATCTGCATCTATGCTTTTTACACAGGTAAGAAGAGGGGATATGGCGGTGGAGAGCCTTTCTCCTTCAAGCGTTTCGCACATGCCATCAAGGAAGGTATCTGGCCCATCCTTATGCCTATCATCATCCTCGGCGGTATCTACGGTGGATTCTTTACTCCCACAGAAGCAGCGGCTATAGCTTGCGGATATGCTTTTCTGGTAGGCGTACTCATTACCAGGGAACTCACCTGGGAAAGACTGAAAAACATCCTGGTAAAAAGTACCAGTACGGCTGCGACCATCATGTTCATCATGGCCTGTGCTGCAGCTTTCGGTAAGATGCTTACGGTAGGACAGCTTCCTGCAGCCATGGTAAACTTCATAGTTTCACATGATGTTTCAAAGGGAGTCTTCCTTCTGATCGTAATGGGAATGCTTCTCATAGCGGGAACGTTCATGGATCAGATATCGACAGTACTCATTCTGGCGCCGATGCTCGTTCCCATCGCCACAACTCTTGGGATCAATCCTATACATCTTGGTGCCCTGATGGTAGTTAACATCACATTCGGAATGCTCACTCCGCCTCTCGGAGTACATCTCTTCATGGGATGCGGCATCGCCAAGATCAAGTTTGAGGACATCATGAAGGAGATGCCGGTGTTCCTGCTTATTTGTCTGATAGTTATCATATTGACCACATATATACCTGGAGTGTCACTTGCACTCATACCACAGCAGTAAAGGAGATGCATTATGAAAGTTTTAGAACCCGAAAAGAAATACGACTTTTGGTTTAAGAACGGCCATGTTATAGATCCAAGGAGAGGGATCGATAAAGTCTGTGACGTACTCGTAAAGGGAAGCAAAATAGTTGAAGCTCCTGAAAACGGAGAGATAGACCCCGCTGACGTAAAGGAAGTAATAAACTGCAATGGATATTATGTATTACCCGGCCTGATTGATAACCATGCACACTTCTCATGGAATTTCAACAATACGGGAGTAAATGCCGATCTCTATGAGATCCCCAGCGGTATCACGGCAGTACACGATGCAGGTTCGACAGGCAGTTCCGGTTTCGAGGGTTTTGTAAGATCCACAATAAGAAACTCGCTTGTTACTATGAAGGCTTCCATCAACGTAGCATCCGGCGGACTTTGCACACCGCAGTATATGGAGGATATCAACCCGGAGAATTTCGATGAAAGAGGCATCGCGGATCTTTTTGAAAGATATCCGGAATACATTTACGGACTTAAGCTCAGGCTTGGAAAGGATATTTCGGATGGTATGGGAGTGGAACCTCTCAAGGCGTCCGTTAAGCTGGCCAGAAAGTTCAACACCAGACTTTCTGTACATGCTACATATCCCCTTACTCCGATGGCTGACATCGTAAATGAGATGGAGGAAGGAGATGTGCTTTGCCATACGTTCCAGAGAATGGGTGAGTACAACATCCTCGATGAAAACGACAGAGTTATCCCCGAGGTATGGGAAGCAAGAAAGCGTGGTGTAATATTCGACTGTGCCCACGGTCGTATCCACTGCAACTTCCCTCTGGCTAAGGCAGCTATAGAACAGGGATTCATGCCTGACTGCATCTCGACAGACCTGATCACCTTCTCGGCCTATCAGGAGAGACTGTTCTCGCTTCCCGTGGTCATGACGAGACTTATGACCCTCGGCATGCCGCTCTATGAAGTGGTGAGAGCAGTTACCGAGACTCCTGCCAAACTCTTCGGCATGGAGGGAAAGATCGGAACACTTGCTCCCGGAGCAAATGCAGACCTTATGGTAATGAAGATCGAAGACAGAGACTATACCTTTACGGATTCTTATGGAAACGATCTTCCCGCGCGTCAGATCATGATACCTCAGTATACAATGCTTTCAGGCAAGACCAGATTCCGTCAGATAGACTTCACGGAAATGTTCGGACTTGTTAAATAAAAGGAGAACGCTATGAATTCAGTAGAAAGAGTTCTTACAGCACTGAATCATGGTACCCCGGATAAAGTGCCATTCGCATACGGATACATCCATCCTTCTGTACGCGAAGCGATAATCGGAGAAAAAATAGAAGACAGGAATCACTACAGGGTAAACTGGTCGCCGACGTTCCTTCCGGGCGAAAAACTGACGGATCTTAATCCTGACGAAAGCACAGACGTCAGGGTAGCGAGAAAGCTCGGACTTGATGCATTGGGATTCCAGCTTCTGACCCCCATGATGCCCCTTCTTGAAAGGAATGAAGCAGGTGTCAATGCCATCAAGGGCGGATTGCTGAGACCTGAGACGCTTAAGGAATTCAAGGCAGGCTTTCCTGATACAGATGATGAAAAACTGTATAAGGAAGCAAAGGAATTCGTTAAAAAATATAAGGGCGAATTCGCACTGTTCTGCAGGATAAGACTTGGGTTTTCGCCTACGCTCACAAGCATAGGAACCATGACCTGCATAGATATGGTCCATGAGGATCCGGATTTCGTAAAAGAGGTCGTCGACTTCTATGCCGAATGGATGAAGGGTCATATCCGCAATCTGCAGGAGATAGGATTTGACTTCTTCTGGAGCTTCGATGACCTGGCGGATAAGAATGGGCCTTTCTTCACATCAGAGGAATTGAACGATGTCTTTATTCCCTATCTTAAAAAACCTGCAGATGAGATAAAGATCCCGTGGATATTCCACTCGGACGGAGAGCTGTTCTCGGTAATAGACGATCTTATGCAGCTGGGCATGAACGGACTTCATCCCCTGGAACCGGGATCTATGGATCTGAGGCGTCTGAAGAAAGAGTACGGAGACAGGCTCTGCCTTGTCGGAAATATAGAGATGAAGCATATCATGAAAGATGCTTCAAAGGAAGAAGTAGATGAGTATATCAAAGGCTGTATGGATGTATTGGGACCGGGCGGCGGATATATGATCGCTGATTCCAACCAGGTACCAGCAGGATCCACTGCAGAAAACATGTTATTGATATCTGAAAGCGTAATGAAACAGCGCTGCATATACTAAGACAGTTATAGCAACATAGCAATACAGGAGGAAAATATGAGTTTAAAAGTACAGTATCTCGGATGGGCATCCTTCTACATTCAGACTCCGGGCGGTGTAAAAATCATGACAGACCCTTTTCTGCAGGGAGATGAGCCTCTCGGCATCCCTCCTACACCGGTGGATTACCTGAATCTTGATGTAGATCTGATAGCCTGCAGCCATCCGGCATTCGACCATTATGGAAATGGTATCGACGTGCTGAAGAATTCACCCAAGACGAAAGTCCTCGGAGATCATTCGACGCTGATCGTTACAGAGGCCGGAGGTATTGAACCCGAAAGGGGCGAGCTTACGACGGCAGGAGCAACATATCCCATCGGAGACGTTAAGATCAAGGCTTTCGACGCCTGTCACATTGCACTCAGAGCTTTGCCTGACGGAAGCAGAGTCACAGGAGAACCTCTCTGTTACATCTTCAAGATCGAGGATGCTCCAACGGTATTTTTCGGGGGAGATACTTCGATCACACTGGATATGAAGCTTTGGGGAGAAGTCTGCAAACCCGATATAGCGATCCTTGGAATAGGAGGAGTTGATCTCGGAGGAAGAAGTCTTGATGAGATGGATCCCGAAGATGCAGCCATAGCCTGCAAAATGCTTGGGGTTAAAAAAGCTATCCCGATGCACTATCGCGGAACGGATTATCTCGAAAGATTCAAGGCAGCTCTTGCTAAGGAAGCACCCGAATGCGAGTGCATATCGCTTAAGTATGGTGAAACCATAGAGTTTTAAATGTATATATGATTTTTAAGGAGGAAAAAAATGAAAAAGTTCAGAAAAATCATGGCCCTTCTTCTGGCTCTGGCAATGGTATTCTGCCTTGCAGCCTGCGGAGGATCAAGCGATTCATCAGGTGGAGAAGAAGCTGCTGAAATGGAACCCGTAAATTGGGATTTCTGCGTGATCAACAGCCTTACTCACCCTTCATCAGTTCTTTGCCAGCAGTTTGCAGATGAAGTTGCAGAAGCTACAGACGGTCTTGTTAATATCACCGTAAGAGCTCCCGGAGAACTTTCCTACAGTGCAAATGACTATCTGACAGCAGTAGGCGACGGTTCCATCCAGGTATCTGACGTTGGATCCAACTGCTATGGCGTACTCAAGGTAGGTGCAATGTCCGTACTTCCTTTCCTTGCCGACAATCTTGAAGACATGGATAAGGTAATGGATATCATCGAACCTTACCTTAACGAAGAACTCGCTGACTTCGGTGCCAAGTATCTCTTCTACTATGTATGGCCTGCACAGTCCCTCTGGACAGGTAAGACAGAACTTACATCAGTAAACGATATCAAGGGACTTAAGATCAGAACATCCAACAATGAACTTTCCGAACTCGTAAAGAGATGGGGAGGCACACCTGTATCCCTTACAGGTTCCGAAGTTCCTGCAGGACTTCAGACCGGAGTTGTTGACGGCGTTATCACTTCCGCTTACGGCCTTGCCGGAGCAGGCTGGGATGATTCCCTTAACTATGGTCTTATCACAAACTGCCAGATCATTCCTGACTATATCTGCGTAAACGCTGATGAGTTCAATGCTCTTCCTCAGGATGTACAGGATAAGATCATGGAACTCGCTGACAAGTATCAGAAGCTTATGTGCGAGAGCATGTTCAATGACGAAATGACCTGCAGACAGACTCTTGCTGACGGCGGAATGACCATCAATGAAGCTACAGCCGAAGAGATGGAAGCAAACAAGGCTGACATCCAGAGCTACTGGGATGAGTGGGCTGCTGAAAGAGGCGGCGACTGCGCTCAGGTTCTTGATGAGATCCGTGCTGCACTCGGACTTTAATGACAAATGAAGGCAGGAGGCGGCGTTTCCGACGCTGCCTCCCGCTCAGAGAAAGATGGGTATCATTATGGAAAAAGTAATGAAAGGAATAAGGAAGGTTACCCTTGAGATCTCGGTAGTGGCCATTCTGATAATGGCTGTACTGGAGATCGTGGAAATATTCGGAAGAAGCATTTTCAACCATTCGCTTATGATAGTTGATGAATATGCGGGATACCTTATGAGCTGCATGGTATTCATGGGACTTTGTCACAGCTATTACTCCGGTTCCTTTGTAAGAGTAGAAGCCATTTACGGCAAATTCAAAGGACAGTTCAAAAAATACATCGACATAGTATATACATTTATAATGATCGTATTTACAGCAGCTTTCGGTTATTACTCCATTCTGCTTAATTACAAGTCATTCACCAAGCATCTGGTATCTACCGGATACTATATGACGCCGCTTTGGATCCCTCAGGTGTTTATGTCTGTAGGAATAATATGTTTCTTCATATACACAGTCATGGATCTGATCAGAAAGATAAAGAATATTAGGGAGAAAGGAGGAGAAGCATAATGTCCTGGGTAGCTGTTGTAGTTATAATGATATTGTTACTGTTTATTCTCCTCATCCCAGGAGAATACATATTCGTCGCTCTCGGAGTATCCGGTATCGCCGGAATCATTCTCGGAAGCGGCACCAAGTACCTGACGACTTTAGGTACGATCACATGGAATACCACCAATAATTTCGTCTTGTCAGCGGTACCCATGTTCATGTTCATGGGTGAACTGATAGTCGCAAGCGGACTTTCAGGGAACTTTTACCGCGGAATGATGAAATGGTTCAAGCACGTTCCGGGAGGCCTGCTGCACGCTAACGTTCTGGCCTGTGCATTCTATTCGGCAATTTCAGGATCCTCGGTCGCTACTGCTGCAGGTATCGGTTCTATCGCGGTTCCTGAAACCAAGAAAAGAGGATACCCCAGAGCTACCATTTACGGCTCGATCGCTGCTTCCGGCACTCTCGGCATCCTGATCCCGCCAAGCACCGTACTGATCCTTTACGGCTCACTGACAGATCAGTCCGTAGTCGAACTGTTTGCAGCCTCAGCCATTCCCGGAATCATTCTTACCTTGCTGTTCATGGCATGGATATTCGTGCAGGGCATATATCTTAAGAAAAAGGGCCTGTCAGAAGTAAGGACGGATGAAGCGGATGAAATGACTCACTGGGAAGCTGTCAAGGGAGTCGCTCCGATCATCATTACGATAGTTATCCTTCTGGGCTCCCTTTACACAGGCAAGGCAACTCCTGTTGAGTCCGCAGCTCTCGGCACTTTCGTAGTACTGATATTCGGGTTTGGGACCAAGGGACTGAACTGGAAAAAAATCACGGATTCAGCGAGAAATACATCCAAGTCCATCGCAATGATACTTACTCTGATGATAGCGGCATCGTACCTTACGTTTGCCCTCTCACAGTCAAGTATCAACAGGAAGCTCACCACGTGGGTAATCGACCAGGGATTCACATCATTGGCTATTCTGATCATGATCGGTGTGATCTATCTGATCCTGGGATGCTTTATGGATGGATCATCGATGATCCTTCTCACGGTACCGCTTCTGGCACCTATCTGCAAAGAACTCGGAGTTGATCTGGTATGGTTCGGAGTATATATCACGCTCCTGGTCCAGATCGGACAGGTAACACCTCCTATGGGACTCAATTTGTTCATGGTACAGGGAATCGATAAGGAGGCCAAACTTGCAGAAATTGTAAGGGGCGTAATACCGTTCCTGATAGCGATGCTGATTTTTGCTGTGCTGATGATAGCATTCCCGAGCATGACTGCGATATTACCGGAAAAGATGGGATTCTGATAAATTATATTTAGAAGGGAGAGATTGAGTTTGAAATATCCAAATCTTTTTAGTCCGATAACCATCGGAAATATGACTGTCAAAAACAGAATTTTCAGATCCGCCCTGGGCACACATCTCTCAACGGATGATTATGGGGTCACCGATGAAATGGTAGCCTTTTTCGAAAGCCAGGCAAAAGGCGGAGTCGGTCTTATTACAACTGAATGCATAGTGATGCAGCCGGATATTCGCTACACGACTTTTCATAATCTGGGACTTTTTGAAGACAGGATGGCTGAAGACCTTAAAAGGGTAACCGAAGCTGTACATAAGTATGACGCCAGGATAGTCGCGCAGCTCATGCATCCGTCATCTGTGGCGACTCCTAAATACAATAACGGTAAACAGCCGGTAGCTGCATCTCCTCTGGAATGCAGGGCTGTCGGTGAGATAGCGAGACCTATCACGATCCCTGAGATAAAACAGTTCGTACAGGATTTCGCCATGGCTGCTAAGCGAGCAAACGATGCAGGCTTCGACGGTATTGAAGTGCATTGCTGCCATGGCCACGGTCTGCTGGGACGCTTCCTTTCACCTGTAGAAAATAAGAGAACGGATGATTACGGCGGAAATGTAGACGGAAGATTAAAACTGCCTCTTGAATGCATCGATGCCGCGAGAAAACTGCTTCCGGAAGGATATCCCATAATAGTGAGGATGTCATCGGAAGACAACTTCCCCGGCGGACAGAGCATGATGGAAGCCAAGTATATCGCTAAACAGTTTGAAGCCCACGGTGTCTCCATGATCAATATGTCCTATGGCACTATGAACACACCATGGAACCTTACCACGCCGTCAGGGACCCCTAAGTCTTTTAATGCCGAAAGAGCTGAGGAACTGAAAAAAGCCGTCAGCATACCGGTAGGCTATATCGGAAGGAATAATGAAGGCTGGGTTTGTGAGATGCTTCTTGAAGAGGGTAAAGGCGATGTGGCATATATGTGCAGGACCCTTCTGGCTGATCCTGAGTTCCCCAATAAACTGAAAGAGGAAAGGGAGGACGAGATCATCCCTTGCATCGGATGCTGTCATTGCCTTGTTTCCATCAACTCAGATCTTACGATCCGCTGCACCATGAATCCTGAAGTGGGGCATGAACTGGAAGTTAAGAAAAAAACCGACAGACCGCTTAAATTGCTCGTTGTAGGAGGCGGTCCCGCCGGACTTACTGCTGCAGCATATGCGGCGGAGATAGGTCATGCCGTTGATCTCGCTGAAAAAAGCGACAGACTTGCAGGACAGATGTATCTGGCTGCATTCCCTCCTGCAAAACAGGAGATCGCTGCCGGCGCGAAAGCTATGATCAAGCGTGCAGAAAGAGCAGGAGTCAATATTATGACTGACTGCGAAATGACTGCTGAAGATATCGCCGGAAAGGTAAAAGAAGGAAAATACGATAAGGTCATAATTGCTACCGGCGGTGAGCCCATCGTTCCCGGCTTCCTGAACGGTGCCAACCAGCTTGTTTCTGCGTGGGACGCCCTGGAAGGCAAGCAAAAGTGCGGAGTGAATACCGTGATAGTCGGAGGCGGCCTTGTAGGAGTGGAGACTGCTGACTTCCTCGTACATCCGATAAAAGATCTCAACCCGCGTTCGAGAAAAGTGACGATACTTGAGATGCTTCCCAACATAGCAACCGAAGAAAAATCTTCCTTCAGACCTCTTATGATAGACAGGATCCTTAAAAAGGGCGTTGAAGTCATCACGTCTGCCAAGGTGATATCTGTTGAGGGAGATACCATCAAGTATGAAAAAGACGGAAAGGTATGCTGCATAAAGGGTGTGGATACAGTAGTTTCTGCTGTTGGCGTTTCCAGCGTCAATAATCTTGCAAAAGAACTTCAGCAGTATTGTGTTGAGACTATAGTGATAGGCGACTCGATCAAGGCAAGAAATATTTATTCTGCAACTGAGGAAGCCTTTGCTGCGATCAATTCACTTTAATAATCATAAGTCATACTGAGCATACTCCTGTCAGCAGGGGTATGCTCATATTTTTAAAAACGGAGGCAAGTCCAATGAAACTTGTTATAACTGCAAGAGATTTCTCAAATACCGGGAAAGAGGCAATGAAAATTTTAACGGATTTTGGCCTTGAGATAGAAGATCATTCAGAAGAACTGTTCGGATCCGGCAGCACTGAAGATGAGGTGATCGCCGCAGCACATGATGCGGACATCGTGATAGCCGGACTGGAAACCTACGGAAAAAGGGTCCTGGAAAACTGCCCTAAGCTCAGGCTCATATCCAGGAGAGGGATAGGATATGACAACATCGACGTGGAATACTGCAGAGCCAACGGTATCAGGCTCACGAGAGCATTGGGAGCAGTAGAGGATTCCGTGGCCGAGGCTGTCATGTCATATATCTTGTATTTTGCAAGAAGAGTGGATCTCCAGAGCGCATACATGCATAAGGGGGAGTGGCACAGACTTTTCATGCCCGGAGCTAAGACAAGGACTCTCGGACTTGTAGGATACGGAGGTGTAGGCAAGGCGATCGCCAGGAAGGCAGCAGCCTTTGATATGCCCATCGTATATTATGTGAGGCATCCCTCGGATGAGGCGCTAAGGGGTGAACCGGACGAATACGGAGCTTTATATAAAGGCCTGGATGAGCTCCTTAAAGTAAGCGATTATGTGTCGCTTAACGTTCCGCTTTCGGGTGAAACTGAGTATTTAGCTGATGCGGATTTCATTGGCAGGATGAAAAAAGGAAGTATCCTTATAAACATAGCCAGGGGAAAGGTCGCAGATGAAAAAGCCATCAGAGAAGCAATTGAGTGCGGGCATCTTGCTGGTGCAGCGGTAGATGTATTTGATAAGGAGCCCTGCACCGACTCGTTTCTTGTGGGCTGCGAAGGTGCGCTGCTGACTCCCCATACTGCGCCGTTTACAGAAGAGAATTTTGCTGTCTCAAACCTTCTGGCTGCAGAAAACATAATAAACGCCATAAAAGGCACGATCGAAGAAAAATACGTTTTAGTGTGATACTGAATATATTGATATCAACGTAGGGTTTTCAGCACCGGAAGCCCCTGCGTTTTATTTGTCCGGAGGCCCTGCTTTTTGCTTGTTCTGATTGACATACAATACCATATGCTGATATAATTATTGGGTACAAAATAATAAGCTTTGCAGTGCCGTGCGGTAATAGCACGGATAATAGGGAATCAGGTGAGAATCCTGAGCGATCCGGTCACTGTAAACAGGGAGTTTTCCCGAAATATGCCATTGGACGAAGCACATTCGACTATTGTTGTTTCGGCTCGTCTGAGAAGGCTCGGGAAAGTTATGATCTGTGAGTCAGGAAACCTGCTGTGAGGTAATATTGGTAGTTGCTTCCGGAGAAAGTGTGCCCAATGCCATAAGTGCATTATATCAGGCTTCCGGGCCTGTATTTTTGTTTTAGAGCACCTGCTTTCTGAGGAAAGGAGGTTTTTTGTTTGGCTTTAAGCCTTATGAAGAAAGCAAATCCAGAAAGCGAAGTCTAAAAGTTATTTTAAAGAAAGGAAAAGCATATGAAAAAAGGTATAAAGAAAACCTTGGTAATGCTCCTGTCGGTAGCCATGGTATTCACCATGATGGCCATGCCGGTTTATGCTGATGATTTCACGGAAACCGAAACTAGCGAAGTTGTTTTGGAAACCCCGGAAACTGATGCTGAACCTGTAATCGAAGAAGAGGAGCAGATAATTGAACCTGAAGCCGAGGCGCAGGAAGAAGTCCTTATCGAGGAACCTGCGGCTGAGGTCGTTCAGGAGGAAACACCCGTTGTTTTAGCTGCAGCTGAAACAGCTGAAGAGGAGGCAACGGAGCCTGCTGCTGAGACTGTCGAGCTTGCAGACGGTACATACAATGCAACGGGTTTGTCCACTGCTGTGCTCAATATGTATCACTTCCACGATGCACAGGTGGTTATCAAGGGCGAGGATGCATGGCTTATCACGACTGAAGATACCGATAAAACTGTCAAACGTTTCGACGGTATGGCCTATGGTAAGCAGAGTGAGATCCTCGATGAGACAGATACGACCCATAAGACCCTTGTAGAAGGTACAGCAATCGCGAAAGTCGTTCCGACGTATGATGATGAGGGCACGTTGGTGACGCGTACATTCGTACTGCCCGTTCCCAAGTCAGTATTCGAGGCCGGAGCGGACATCTACTATATGATCAAGTATACAGAAGGTTACAACGAAGATCATGACGGCGACTGGTATAAGGCTGACGGCGGAGACTATTATCTGACCGGCTACACGCTGGAATATGTCAGTGATTCCACAGTCCTTCCGGGGGAAGAACCCGAACCGGAACCGGAGCCTGCATACACTCCCGGCTGGCACAAGATCGACGGAGACTGGTACTATTATAACGAGGACGGTACTAAGGCTGTAAACACATGGAAGAAAGATTCCAAGGGCTGGTGCTATCTCGGTGAAGACGGCAAGATGGTAACCAATGACTGGGCTAAGGACACATTAGGTTACGTAAGAGTCGGTTCAGACGGTTATATGATTACCGGTACTAAATGGATCAAGGCAGATGGCATCTGGTATCACATCACAAATGGATACAGAGACCAGAACAAATGGATGAAGGATTCCAAGGGCTGGTGCTACCTCGGTGAGGAAGGCGCTATGGTGACAAACGGCTGGGCTAAGGACTCCAAGGGCTATTGCTGGATCGGATCTGATGGCTATATGGTCGAAAAGACCCAGTGGCTGAAACTGGACGGTACATGGTATCACATCACAAATGGATACAGAGACCAGAGCAAGTGGATGAAGGATTCCAAAGGCTGGTGCTATCTTGATGCCGAAGGCGCAATGGTATCCAACGGTTGGGCTAAGGACTCCAAGGGCTATTGCTGGATCGGACCTGATGGATACATGGTTGAAAAGACCCAGTGGCTGAAACTGGACGGAACATGGTATCACATCACAAATGGTTACAGAGATCAGAGCACATGGATGAAGGATTCCAAGGGTTGGTGTTATCTCGATAAAGACGGCAAGATGGTGACCGAAGACTGGGCTAAGGACAGCAAGGGATACTGCTGGATCGGATCCGAAGGCTACATGATCGAGGAAGACATGTGGATCGGTGAAGAAGGCAAGATCGGATCAAGCTATATTGTCAAAGGCTACAGAGTCGACGGAAAGACGATCGAGATAGAAGGTACAGAATATACATTTGATAAGAATGGCAAACTTACCGGATCGGCTATAGTTCTCAAAGACGGCGTGTATACATTGCCCGAACTGTCAGCCGGCCCTTCAGAAATGTTCAATCATTTCGTTTCCGACTCCAAACTCCTTATAGTTGAAGGAGATAAAGCTACTATAAGATTTATTACAGATGGTTCTACTTCCTCTATTCAGAAGTACTCTAAGATAGCTCTTGGTAAATCAAGCGAGCTTGTACAGGATAATTATCAGGCAACGCTTCCTGAAGGAACCACTATAATCGAGGGCGTTGTACAGCCTTTTACTGCAGGTACTGTATATAAATACCTCTTTGAGATCACTCTCGATAAGGCAGAAGCAGAAGCCTTGCTGAATAATGAAATTAATGAAGATATCTATATCACTGTATGGAACAAGGAAGGAAGCAAGGCGGATAAGATCCCGGGATGGTATAAAGCATCAAACGATATCTATCTTTCCCTTGGTTCTCTCGGTGAAAAGACCGAGGCTCCCGCTGAAGCAGGTGAAGTGTTCGGCTTCACTCTTCAGGTAGGCCAGTACACAGAAGGAGAAGATTTCCACACCGCAAGCTTTGAAGGCGTAACCTATGCTCTTAAAGACGCAGCCGGAAATGTGTATGATCCTACATACACCACATCCGGAATGCTCACATATTCCAATCTCTCCGCTGATAACACATATACCTTCACCGCAACTAAGGAAGGTTGGACGGTTGTAAAGCAGGGCGAGTGGAATGTAGACGCTCATGCATACGAATATATCCCTATGGGTACCGATGAGATGAGCGTAACCATCACCAAGGATGATGCTGATAAGAACATCAGCGATCATACAAATCCCGGCATGGTATTCAGAATGAAGCAGCATGAGAAGAACGTGGTTGACGAGGCTCTGGAAGCAGTTCCCGAAAACCTGAACTATGAGCTCTTCACAGAGGCTTCAGGAAATGCGCTCAAAGCTGCAGTGGAAGCTGCAGACCCCAATGCGACGGATGAGGAGCAGCTCAAGGCTATGGCTGATGCCATCATGACAGCTCTTGAAGGACTTACTCCTTTAGACGGAAGATATGAGGTAACCCTCACTAAATACAACGGAACTCCCTATTATCTCTACGAAGGGCTCGCTGATAATGATAAAACCACCGGCAAGGCAGTCCTCGTCGTGGAGAACGGTGTGATGACCGCTGAGCTGGTTCTCAAGAACCAGAGCTACGGACACGTATATCTCGGAACCAAAGATGAGGCTATAGCGGCAGCAACTGCTGCAGAAGCAATGCCGGAAAGTGCTATCGCCATAGATATGCCGGCTGAACAGATAACCATAAACGGGAAGGAGTACAAGTACAGTAAGGTTACAGTTCCCGTTCCTGCTCTTCAGAAGGATATAGCTTATGCATATCATTCGTCAAATACAAAATATACATATAGCGAAGGCTGGTATGATCACGGTGTAATGTATCAGGCAGACAGCCTTGTCGCTATCGGAGGCGATGAACCGGTTGAGCCTGAGAAGACAGAACTTACCGTAACGAATAATACGGGCATGTTCAAAGCAGATTCCGCTTATCTCGTAACAGAAGAAGGACAGGAATATCTTGTTATGGTCCTCAGCGGAAGCGGATATCATGAACTGTTCAAAGGCACCTATGAGCAGGCCGTTGCCAACGGTGATGGAAGCAAGGAAAAAGGAAATGATAAATGGGTACATGGTTATCAGAACGCTGACGGCAAGTGGGAATTCAAGATTCCTGTAAATGATGATGAGACATACGTTCCCTGCATAGCCATATCCAATTCGTATTACACTAAATACCTTAACGGACAGAATACTTTGGAAAGAGCGTTCTTTTCAAGACAGTTTGAGATCGACAGGCTTGCTGAAACCCTTGTAACCGGTGACTATGAGGAATCAAAAGAGCTTACGGTCAATAATAATGTCAGCATGTTCAAGCCCGGTGAAAAAGCCGTTCTTAAGATCGTTGGAGGACCGAACAATAACGAATACGGAAACTTCATCACCCTTAACATGGGAAGCAACTCATACACCAAGGTAAGAGCAAAGAAATACACCAACAGAGGCGCGGAGTTCGTAGAAGACGGTACTGTTGAGATCGCACTCGGCGAAGGCAACGTATTTGCAGATATTCCTGTATTGGTAAAGGGTGAGACTAACGTTATTGAATTCTGGTCAGAAAAAAATCAGGTATACTATCAGCGTGACCTCACTATCGATCTGGAAGCAGGTACTGCTACTTTTGATCCTCATAAGGCGACTGTAGATGATCTTGAAGGACTTACCGATGAAGAGGCGCTCGATTTCGTTACTAAAAATGCTAACGTAGATCTCATGAACAGCCTCATCGAAGCCATCCAGGTACAGAAGAGATTCGATGATACAGACCTGTACTGTGAACTCGCAAAGAAGTGCTGGGATGCTCTTTCAGAGGAAGACAAGGCTCAGGATGACGGATATTTCAGCGATGATACAGGTGATGCTTCAAAGGATGATCCTCTGAACACAGCTCCTGACAAGGAAAAGGAACTCCTCGTAGTAAGCTTCGGCACAAGTTTCAATGACAGCCGTGTCAATACTATAGGTGCGGTTGAGAAAGCTCTTGCTGCTGCCTATGGTGATACCTATGCGGTAAGAAGAGCCTTCACCGCTCAGATAATCATCAACCACGTACAGTCAAGAGACGGCGAGAAGATCGACAACGTTACCCAGGCTATGGACAAGGCCGTAGCTGCAGGAGTAAAGGAAATGGTCGTTCAGCCCACTCACCTTATGAGCGGGGCGGAATTCGACGAGCTCAAGGCTGAAATCGATAAGTACGCAGAGAAGATCAATATCGTTTATGCTAAGCCGCTTCTCGATTCAGATGCAGATAAGGAAGCCGTAGCCAAGGCAGCCGTTGATGCAGCAGTCAAGGATGCAGGATTTGCTTCTCTTGAAGCAGCAGATGCAGACAAGACAGCATTCGTATTCATGGGACACGGAACTTCACACGATGCGAACGTTACCTACACACAGATGCAGCAGACCATGGATACCCTCGGATATGCAAACTGCTTCGTAGGAACAGTTGAAGGCAAACCTGCCTCAACAGCACTTCCTGAAGTGAAGAAGGCACTTGAGGCCAAGGGCTACACCAAGGTGGTTCTCCGTCCTCTCATGGTAGTTGCAGGAGATCACGCAAATAACGACATGGCAGCTGACGAAGAAGGCTCATGGTACTATGCTTTCGTAAACGGTGGTGAGTTCGAAGTTGAAGGACAGGACACACCCGTTGATATCGGAGCAGGATTCGGAAAAGACAACGTTACATGCCAGGTCAATGGTCTCGGTGAGATCGAATCCATCCAGCAGCTCTATGTTGCGCACACTGCAGCTGCTATGGCTGAGTAAAAAACTTTAAGAACTTTGATACCGGCTTTATCGTCAGTATCAGCGTATTCGGTTTTTGGAAAAGTGATGTGTGGGGCGCCTTGTGCGCCCCACAAACGGCGTTTAAAACACCGTAAAGTTGACTATATATATGCAGATAAGGTATAATATCTATTTGCGAAATAGTTAAAAAATTACATGTTTACGGACTGCAAAAGGGGTTTTTCAGATCATCGGGACATGTAAAATCAAAATACAGAAAGGTTAGAAAAATGAAAAAGGCCTTTAAAAAATTACTTATATCGATGCTCTCAGTTGCCATGGTATTCACCATGACGGCGATGCCTGTTTACGCGGATGAGGAGATGCCTCAGGAAGCGGCAGCGATCACAGAAGCGGTTGATGAGACAGAGATGACCGTCATTCAGGATACGGAAACAGCAGATCCTGCTGAAGTACCTGCTTTGGAAACAGAAGACACAGATACTCAGAATGATGACACCATTGTTTCTGAAGAGGCAGCAGTTGAACTGCAGGAAGAAGCCGTTCAGAATGACAGCGAAAAAGACGCTGCGCCTGCAAAAAAGGCCGCGGCTTCTGATAAAGTTATAAAGGCTGCAGGCGTAAGCGCGGAAAAGAAGGCTGAACCGGCTGCAGAAGCTGAGACCAAGGCCGATCAGGTCAGAAAAGCCATTCAGGAGCTCAGCATCGATTCTACAAGCTATACGGCAACAGACAGGGCGCGCGTTGAAGCGATCAAGGCTGATTTTGATTCTCTGAGTTCAGAAGATCAGGCTGCGATAGATGCTGAGACAAGTCACAGTGAAACAAGCCAGCCTCTCGGACGAGTTCTCGAGAGCGCACTTTGGAGCGTTTGGTCATATGACGCTGTAGACGATTCTACTGCGCTTGCTGACGGTACATATGATGCGGCATCGACACCCGCACTTTCTTCTGTATACAGCAAGGGCAAGAGCACGTCATCAAGACAGAAGGCTTGGAGCGTGAAGTCTGTGACCGTCGAAAACGGTCATGCCACCGCTACGATTACGGTTGAAAGCGACACATACAGCGGTATCTGGATGGGAGGCAAGACCTATCCTAAGACCAACACATCCGGGAATTGTGAATTTGCAGGAGTACCCATCGATCTTAACAGTACATTCTATTTTGCGGGAATATCCACAAGCATGTCGGTTCCCATCGCATTCTCCCTCACTACGACAATCGACGAGAGTGCTGACGCACCTGTGGAAGAGGATGCTGATTATACGGCTGTTGATAAGGCCATAGCCAGCGTTCCTCAGGACTTGAGCGTTTATACTGATGAATCAGCCAAGGCTGTAACAGACGCTGTGAACGCCGTAGTGCGCGGTAAGAAAGCGTCCAAACAGGCCGAAGTCGATAAGATGGCGAAGGCCATAAACGATGCCGTCAGTGCGCTTGAACTCAAGCAGGACGACTTAGAAGACGGCGAGCTTACCATTACCAATAACACCGGTATGTTCAAGGCTGTAAAGGCATATCTTTCCACCGAGAACGATCAGCACTACCTCGTAGTTGTGCTCTCAGGATCGAGCTACCATGAAATGTTCCTGGGGACCTATGAAGAGGCTGTGGCCAACGGCGATAACCGCGATAACTGGGTACACGGATATCAGAATGCCGACGGAAAGTGGGAATTCAAGATCCCTGTGACAGCACAGGACACATACATCCCCTGTGTAGCCATCTCCCAGACATATCTGGATAAATATGATGAGGGACTGAATTCACTTGAAAGATCATTCTATCCCAGACAGTTCGAACTTGACGGGACTGCGATGACTCTGGTAACGGGTGATTATGAGCACTCTCAGGAACTTACCGTTAAGAATAACATCAAGATGTTCAAGCCATCCGCTGCGGCGATCGATACCGTCGGCGGCCCGAACTCAAACAATTACTCATCTGATCTTATCCTTACAATGGGAAGCGATGCCTACGACGAGATGTACGTAGGTACATATAAGGAAGCTGAAAAAGCTTCAAAAACCATTGCTCTTGCAAACGGCAACGTTTTCACCGTGCCTGTAAGATGGGTGGAGACCTTCGGACAGCCGGAGACCATGAAGACTCTTATCGGAGAGACTTTCAAGGCTTCCTTCCACTCAAAGAGCAAAGATCTCTGGTATGAAAGAGAGATAACCATAAGTGAAAAAGACGGTACGATAGTATTCGACGACGTACCGGCAGATTACAGCGCAGTGGAAGCTGCCAAGAAAAAAGTTCCCTCTGATCTCAGCATATACACTGATGAGACGGCAAAGGCAGTTACAGACGCAGTAGCTGCTGCCAAAACAGGAAAGAATATAGCTGAACAGGAAGCAGTGGACGCCATGGCAAAGGCCATAGAGGACGCTGTTGCAGCTCTGGAACTCAAGCCTGAAGAAGCAGGAGATGTGGAGCTTGACATCACAAACAAGACAGGCATGTTCAAGGCGCTGAAAGCTACCCTTGTCACTGAAGGAGACGATTATTACCTCGTTATGGCCCTTTCCGGCTCCGGATACCGTGAACTGTTCAAAGGAACTTATGAGGAAGCGGTTGCAAACGGCAATAACCGTGACAACTGGATACACGGATATCAGAATGCCGATGGAAAGTGGGAGTTCAGGATACCTGTGACCGCAGGCGAGACCTATGTCCCTTGTGTGGCTATTTCACAGTCTTATGTCGATAAGTATGATGCAGGACAGAATCCTCTTGAAAGGGCATTCTATCCCAGACAGTTCACCATCGACAGAAAGGCTAAGACACTTGTTACCGACGACTACAATGAGACGGTGAACTACAAGGTCACCTCAAACGTAACTGACTTCAAAGTTTCAGGCACAGCTGAGACCGCTATAGTCGGAGGACCTAACTCCAATAACTACAGCGTATCACCTACGCTTGTAATGCTTGATAAGACTTACGATGAAGTAATCTATCCGACGGTAGTCGGAGGCGAGGTATCCACAGCTAAGGCAGCCATAAAAGACGGGAAGTTCGAGATCTCGCTTCTCAATGCTCCTAACCAGGAAGCTTTCAAGGACAAGACTCCCATCGAGATGACCTTCCACGTGGCTTCAGACGCTGACTATAAGGCTGCAGGTAAATATGTGGTCAGAAAGGTCACCATCGACAAGATGGCAAAGACCATCACCATTGACGGAACACCTCTTGAAAAGAATGGGAGCGATAAACCGGACGAAACAGTGGATCCGGTAAAACCCGACCCTTCCAAACCGGATGATAAAGGCAGCTCAGGCGGAGATTCAGGTTATGCACCTCCGGTAGATTCCAGCACGACTCTTAAGGATGGGACATATACTCCGGATTCCTTCAGCTGGTCCGGCGGAACCGGCAAGCTCAGCATCAGCTGTTCAAGCATCGAGGTAAAGAACGGACAGGCATATGCTACCATTGTGTTTTCCAGCACCAAGGTAGATCAGCTCAAGGCTGCCGGCGGGCTTTACTACAAGCAGGGAAGCGGTAATGCAGTCTTTAAGATCCCTGTAAATCTCAATACCAACAACACCATCGTGGCAAGGACTACTGCAATGTCCCAGCCTCACTGGATCGAATATACGATCTATGTAGGTCTTGGTGAAGGCGAAGGCCAGGCAGAAAAAGCAAAAGAAGCCAAGAAAGCCGCAGCCGAAGCTAAGGTAAAGATAAGTGAGGAAGCTCCAGTCATCATAGGACTTGACGTAAAGGATGCCAAGTCAACGATCGAATACTCCAAGTACTTTAAGATATTCGAGTATGACCACGGTGTAAAGATGCTCTCCATAGATATCAGCGATAAGACTGAACTTAAGGAAGAATATACAAAGAACGCAGAAAAAGCCATTGAAGCCAGCGAATCCGAGGAAGAAGTTCAGTACGATGAAGAGGGCAAAGTGATCGCAAAGGCCAAGACCGAATACATAGAGGATCTCTATAAAAACAACGTAGTGAACTACCTCCTCGTCCCCGAGGATTACGAAGTCCCCGCAGGTCTTGATAAAGAATACATCATCATCACTGTTCCCGCTGAAAAGACATTCATGGCATCTCAGGAAGTAATTGCCATGATGGAAGAACTGGGATGTCTGGATGCCATTTCGCTTCTTGGTATTGATGAAAAGGAAGTCAAGAACGATACTCTTAAGAAAGCCCTTAAGGACGAGAAGATCAAACTTGCAGGAAACCTCGAAAAACCCGAATACGCAAAGGTAGTAAAGGACAAGTCCGATCTGGCTGTTCTTCCGGGAGACCTTCTTCCTGAAGAGATAGACAAGAACGCCAAGGATAAGGACAAGGAGAAGCTCACTGAAGAGGCTAAAGAGAAGAAAGAAAACCTTGAGAAACTGGAGAGCAGATTCACAGCTCTGGAAGTTCCTGTAGTGATCGACAGATCGGCACAGGAAGAGGACGAACTGGCTCAGGCTGAGTGGATCAAGGTCTACGGCGCTCTCTTCGGATGTGATGAAGAAGCAGAAAAGATATTTGAAAAGAAAGTAAAAGAGGCAGAGAAGAATGAAAAGAACTAAAAAATCCATTATTTTGCTGCTCATACTTTGTATGGTAATGTGCTTCAGCTTTTCAGCCTGCGGATCAGAAGGCGGAAGCACTGAACCGGGCACTGATCAGGGAAGCTCACAGAGCGAGACTGTAACAGAGGCTCCTGAGATCAAAGGCCTCACCTTCGAATCCGAACTCGAAAGGGATTATGCTACCGAGTTTAACGTTTACAGATACGAAGGCGGATATAAGTATTTCCACATAGTTGACGGAGACGATTTCTTCCTCGTACCCGAAGGAGAAGAGGTTCCTGAGGGACTTGATGAAAGCGTTACAGTGCTTCAGGCGCCTGTTGAAAACATATATCTCGCGGCTACCGCGCAGATGGCTCTCTTCATCAGCATGGGCGCAGAGGACTCCATCAGGATGACATCTCTTAAACCGGATGGCTGGACCTTTGATGAGCCCAAACAGCTCATGGAGGAAGGGAAGATCCTCTTCGCAGGAAAATACAGTGAACCTGACTATGAGATGCTTCTGGATGAGGGATGCGGACTTGCAATCGAATCCACGATGATCTATCATACCCCGGAAGTCCAGGAGATGATCGAGGACCTCGGAATACCTGTGCTGGTCGACATGTCCAGCTTCGAGTCCAACCCCCTGGGACGTATGGAGTGGATCAAGTTCTTTGCTGAGCTCGTAGGAAAGGAAGATGAAGCCAAGGCTTTCTTCGATGAGCAGAAGGCTAAGGTGGAGGCCCTTGATGATTTCCCCAATACAGAAAAGACAGTAGCCTTCTTCTATATCTCAACTGACGGCAAGGCTGTTGTCAGAAGTGCTGATGACTATATCCCTGCAATGATCGATATGGCAGGAGCCAGATACATCTTCAGGGATGTAACGGATGAGGCAGGAAAATCAACTATTCCCATGACAATAGAAGCCTTTTATGATATTGCCCAGGATGCGGATTATATTGTTTATAACGCTTCCATAGACAGTTCGGTCAAGACTCTTGACGATCTGCTCGCTAAAGACCCAATCATGTCTGAATTCAAGGCTGTCAAGGAAGGAAACTGCTGGTCATCCGGAGGGTCGATGTACCAGAGAACAGATATCGCAGGTGATATGATCATGGATTTCCACACCTTATTTACGTCTGATGATCCCGAGGGTCAGCTGCAATATATCACAAAACTGGAGTAATATATGACAGATACCAAAATCACAGAAAAAAATACGGCAGTTGAGAGTTTTCGCCATGAGAACTTAAGAAGGCGCAGCCGTTATACCGCGGTGTTCATCACACTTGCCATAGCGTTTTTCGTGATCATTATCGTGAATATCAACTCAGGTAACGTACACATATCCATTTCAAGGATACTGGAGATATTGTTCACGAAATCCGGCGATGCCAAGGAAGTGGATATCATCTGGAGAATAAGACTTCCGCGTATCCTGATGGCGGCAATGCTGGGAGGAGCCCTGAGCTTATCAGGTTTCCTGCTTCAGACCTTCTTTGAGAATCCCATCGCCGGCCCCTTCGTTCTGGGTATCTCATCCGGAGCGAAGATGGTGGTAGCCTTTACCATGATATTCAGCCTGAGTCTGGGATACACCATGAATTCATATTCGCTGATCGCAGCCGCTTTCGTCGGATCCCTGGTATCCATGGGATTCATCCTTTTGGTGGCAAGGCGCATAAAGAACATGGCGGCCCTTCTGGTTGCGGGTATCATGATAGGATACATCTGCTCAGCTGTGACTGACTTCATAGTGACCTTCGCAAGCGATTCTGACATAGTCAACCTTCACGGCTGGTCACTTGGAAGCTTTTCCGGCATGAGCTGGTCAAACGTGCGTATCACAGCTGTTGTGGTGGGTATAACCTTTGTGCTTACATTCCTTTGCTCCAAGCCCATAGGAGCGTATCAGCTGGGAGAAGCCTACGCGCAGTCCATCGGAGTCAATATCAAATTCTTCAGAGTAGCGCTGATCTTGCTTTCCAGCATCTTTTCGGCAACAGTTACGGCTTTCGCAGGACCTATCTCCTTCGTGGGTATCGCAGTGCCTTTCCTGATCAAGGGGGCTCTCGGTACGTCCAAGCCGATAGTGGTAATACCTGCCACCTTTGTAGGAGGAGCGGTGTTCTGCATGTTCTGTGACCTGATCGCAAGGCTTGCCTTTGCGCCTCTGGAACTCAACATCAGTACCGTTACGTCCATCTTCGGTGCGCCGGTAGTCATCTACATGATGATAAACAGAAGGAGGGGGATGAAATGAACGAAAAGTATTTCGAACTCTCGAACCTCTCCGTAGGATACAACAAAAAAGTCCTGATCCACGATATCTGTCTTGATATCAAAAAAGGCGATATCGTTACGCTGATAGGACCTAACGGCGCAGGAAAGTCAACTATCCTGAAGAGTATCACCAGGCAGCTGGAGATCATCGGCGGCCAGGTAATGTTCGACAGCCAGGAGATAAGATCGATCTCGTATAAGGAGCTGTCAACCAAGATGGCAGTAGTCCTCACCGAAAGGCTGAAGACGGAACTCCTTACCTGCCACGATATCGTTGCTACCGGACGTTATCCATACACAGGACGTCTCGGAATTCTCTCCCATGAGGATGAAGAAAAGGTAGATGACGCGCTTCGCGCGGTAAACGCACTGGATCTGGGAGGCCGCGATTTCAACGCCATCTCAGACGGACAGAAGCAGCGTATCCTGCTGGCGAGAGCCATCTGTCAGGAGCCTGAGATCATAATCCTGGACGAGCCTACGTCCTTTCTTGATATCAGGTACAAGCTGGAACTGCTGAGCATCTTGGGAAGGATGGCAAAGCAGAACGGCATCACCATCATCATGACACTTCATGAGATAGACCTGGCACAGAAGATATCTGACAAGATCGTCTGCGTTTCAGGAGACCACATAACCAGATACGGAACACCTCAGGAAGTATTCCAGGAAGATGTGATCAAAGAACTCTACAATATCGACAACGGATTCTTTGATCCCATGTTCGGATCCATTGAGCTCATGAAGCCCGCAGGTGATAAGCCGGAAGTCTTCGTCATAAGTTCAGGAGGAACGGGAATACCGGTCTTCAGGGAGCTTCAGAAGACAAATACAGCCTTCGCAGCAGGAGTGCTGTACGAAAACGATATGGATTACCAGCTTGCCAGACTGCTGGCATGCGAGGTCGTGACAGAGAAGCCCTTCGAAGAGATAGGCGATGAAGCCTTCAACAGAGCAAAGAAACTGATTGATGAAAGCGGCAGGGTAATAGATGCAGGAGTTAAAATAGGGACGTGTAACTGCAGAATAAAGGACCTTATTGAGTACGCTGAGTTTCAGGGCAAACTATAATTTGATCAACAAATACTAATGCACATATATATCTGCTGAAGACTTCCGCAGCGCCGGTGCTTAGCGATTGCCAAGCAAAATGCGCAGGCAGAGCTTAGCAACGCTGCGCGAGGACTGAGCGCGAGCGGTCGAAGCAGATATATATGTGCATTTACTTTTTTATAACGTATTTATTCGTCTTCCACTTGCCTGAAAGGTAGAAGATGCCGCCCACTATGAAAGGAGTGAATCCGGCGATAGCATCTCCGAACCAGAAACCGGTATAACCCATACCGAAGGTGAGACCGAGAAGGAGGGCGAGGCCGATGCGTATAACGATTGCATCAAGGATAGCAATGGCGAAGTTCACCACGAAATTTCCGGTGCCATTCGACAGGGCATTCGACGGCGCTCTGAAGGCAGAGCCTATGAAGATGACGACGGCCACCGGGATGAACTCCATGCAGACGCCGAGCACTTCTGGATCCCGGGTGAAAAGACCGAAGACAGCTTCAGGGAACAGAATCAGAACAGCTGCTCCTAAAGAACCTATGACTGCCATTATGCTGAAGTCTGATATAAGGATCCTGGGAACACGGTCGTATTTTTCGGCGCCGATGTTTTGGCCGATCATGGCGGCACCTGCCGTGTTGAAGGCGTTTGAGCACTGAGCGATCATGTGGTTCAGCTTGGAGCCTATGCCTGTAACAGCGGATACTGTTACACCGAAAGAGTTTATATACGAATTGACAAACATCTTGGAAAAGGCTACCGACGTGCTCTTAAGGGCCATGGGTATGCCAAGCTTCACCATGGTGAGGAACATATCTTTGTCCACCGTGAGGCAGCTTCTGTCCATTTCGAATCCAAGCCTGTGACGGTTTTTTGCCAGGAAAAAGACGCAGGCAATGAAGCTGAAGCCCTGACTGATGACGGTTGCGAGGGCGGCTCCGAAAGCCCCGGTCTTAAGTCCGATGACGAAGACGCAGTCCAGAATAATGTTCAGAGCGGCAGCTATTGCGATGAATATGAATGGGTGTCTGGAGTCTCCCATGCCTCTCAGAACGCCGCTCACGGCGTTATAGCCATAGATGAACAGCAGCCCCAGAATGCAGGTGAGACAGTAGTTTTTGGCCTCTGAATATGCTTCAGGAGGCGTATTCATCCAATTCAGGATGTTTTCGTGAAGCAGGGCTGCGATCACCGTCATGATCAGCGCGAAGGCCGTCATGCTGATGGCGAAGGTCCCTATGAAACGTCCCACGTTCCTGCGCTGCCCTGCTCCTATATATTGGGATATAATGATGGTGCCTGCATTGGTGAATCCCATGGCAAGGAAAGTGAGAAGGTTATTCAGATCTCCTCCGATGGATACCGCTGAGAGACCTGCTTTACCGATAACGTTTCCCACTATCATCATGTCCACCATGTTGTAGACCACCTGAAGCATGTTCCCGAGAAAGAGCGGTGTGGCGAACCTGATCAGCCTGCCGGTGACGTTTCCTTCGGTGAAGTCATTTACAAGTTCGTTCTGCCGGGATGATTGAGTTTTAAAGGTCTCATTTTCTTTCAAAGTCACGCCTCAAACATTCCGGATATATGATCTCTGACTATATCCATCGTCTCTTCAAGTCCTCCGACGGCTGTCCAGTCGTCCAGAAGTCTGGCCCGGATGAGATCATAGAGCCAGTCTTTATAGTATTCCATCACGCCATCCAGATCGCGGCCGTCTCTTCTGATCTGTTTCACATCGAATTCAGAATATTCAATGGTGACGGTCATTCTTTTGCGGGGTTCTGAGGACTTCCCGTTCGGGAAATCCAGTACGTCCACTTCCAGGTGGCTGAAATATGGTTCCTGTGGTTTAAGTAGTATTTCTTTCATTGTTTTCTCCATGATTTTACACGTTCCGGACCGAAAAAGACCCGCCCGGGGACGCTACAAGTATAGCACAAAATGTTTTTACTGTAAAAAGCAAAAAGTCTTTGATTTTTTGCACAGCATGATATATAATAACAATGTTCAGCAAAGAACATGCGGATATGGCGGAATTGGCAGACGCGCACGGTTCAGGTCCGTGTGGGTAACACCATGCAGGTTCGACTCCTGTTATCCGCACCATCATAAAAGCTCTCACTTAATCGTGAGAGCTTTTGATTTTCCTTGATTTTCAAGGGTTCCGGCATTTTCCGGATTTTAGATCATATACGTTCAATACCACTCAATATAGGTACAGTCTCTAAAAAATTGACGTTATTTTAGGAGTTCCACTTTACTTTTACCAGGGCAAATTTTTTAGTGGGTCATTTTGATCAATGTCCATATATAGTGGACTCCCTACATTTTTAGGTTTTTTCCCGACTCCTGTCGTCTACACAGGAGTCGTTCCTGCAAAATCCCTAAAACTCTTTTACATCTTCATTATATTTATCAGACAGTCTATGGTATATTGTACCATGAAATATAAGGATAATGTATAAAATGAAAGCATGATAAAATTAAAAGACCCCGCATCATTTCGATGCGGGGCCGTTCGCTATAGGGCTGAGCCTGTATTTAGCAGAACTGAAGCTCGATGATGAGCATTACTACGCCCAGTACGGCATAAAGGCCGAACAGAGGTAATACCCACTTCAGATACTTGTCGTAAGTGATGTTTGTCATCTGAAGTACGGGAAGGATGGTGTTGGTAGGTGTGATCAGGTTGATCAGTCCCTGTCCGAAGAGGTAACCGGAGATAACGATCTCTCTGGGAAGTCCTACTGTGTCCGCAAGGGGAGCGATGATAGGAATAGCGAGGATAGCAAGTCCGGAAGTGGATGCGATGAAGAATCCGAGGATCAGGAAGATCAGCATTACCGTTACCGCGAAGAGGATGGGGCTCATTCCTTCAACCCAGCCTGACATGGTGTACAGTAATGTGTCGGAAACCTTACCGCTTGTAAGAAGCATGTTGACCGCACGTGCAAGACCGCAGACAAGAGCTACGCCTACGAGGTCGGATGCTCCGTTGATGAATACTTCGCAGATCTTCTTTTCGCCCATACCGCCGATGATACCCATGATGACGCCGCTCACAAGGAACAGTACTGCCATCTGCTCGAACCACCAGCCGAGTTTAACTACTCCGAATACCATGATAACGAAGGTGAGGAAGAACAGAAGAAGGATGAGCTTGTCGCGTCCTGTCATTGTCTTTGCGTGCTCTTCCTTATATCCGAAGTGCTCTTCGGTCCATGCCTGGTTCTCATAGTTGATGCCTACAGTGGGATCAGCCTTTACCTTCTTGGCATATCTGAAGATGTACCAGAGGGTGATGACAACGCCGATGATCAGACCTGCGAATCTTACAGGGAGACCTTCGCTGAAGTTGATACCTGCAGCTGAAGAAGCGATAACTACTGAGAAGGGGTTAACTGTTGAGAACATGCATCCCAGAGCTGATCCGCACCAGATAGCAGCGACACCGGTCATGGCGTCATATCCGGTCTTAAGGAAGATAGGGATGAGGATGGGGTAGAATGCGATGGTCTCTTCGCACATACCGAAAGTTGTTCCGCCTAAAGCGATGAGGAAGCAGACTACTGCGATGATGATCTGCTCTCTTCCCTTGGATACTCTGGCAAGTTCTGTGATACCTGCGTTGAATACTCCGAGGTGATTTACGATTCCTACGGTACCTCCGATCATGAAGATGAAGAAGATGATGTCTACGCAGTCATAGACGCCGTAAGGGATGTTCATCAGGAAATCGCCGATTCCCTGACCGTTCTGTTCCTGAGGCACATAGGTGCCGGAAACCGCCATTGGCTTGGAAATGTTGCCGCTGGTGAAGTTTTCGAGCTTGGCGTTGATACCGAGCTCATCGAGTGATTCCTGGGTGGCTTCCATCTCCTCAGTTGTTCCGTCAGGTGCGGTGATAACGAAAACGTTGGCATCCTCGTCATAGGTGAGCTTTGAATATTCACCGGCGGGGATCGCATAGGTCAGTATCACAGCAATGATCATGACTATGAATAATACCACATAAGCTGAGGGGAATGAGAATTTTTTCTTTCTGTTAGGATTGCTCATTATTGATTTCTCCTTTCCAATAATACACGGCCGTTTCAGGCCGCAATTATATTATATATCGCAAAAAAAACTTTTCAAGGAAAGACAATGAATTTGTTAAAAACACTAATAAGTCCTGTTTTATTTTGTGTCTTGATCCATTAAATTCTGCAAAAAATATCGAAATTATTCATTATATGAATAACAGTTCTTCCGAAGGTGTGATATACTATAGACCATGAGACTGTCAGGAACAGGATCGGTGTTAAAAATGGCTTCAGGATTTTTTGTAAAAAAGGTAAGGATCCATGAGAAAGACTTGTATTTTGATTTTAACGGTTTTAGTATTAGTTCTGATACCTCAGTACTCGTATGCCGACAGCTACACCTTCAACGGTGGAAATGTAAGCATAGAGCTTGACGGCAAGCTTACGGCCTATACGGGTAACAGCGACGTATCCGCAATAAAGGATGCTCCCGATCATTTTGATCTTCTGGTGACCTCGGAGGATCTGGGTTATCACTGGTATTTCTATTTTATGAACAGCGACGGAGCGGTAGACTTCAGCGGGCTCACGGACGAACAGATAAAAAACCTGATGGTGAGCGATTCGTCAGACCTCGGGGACGCGGACATAAAGTCGGAGATCTACGATAACGGCACGAGATACCTTGTCATAGATTCATTCAACGCTGATACGGATCAGTACGTTCGTTTCTATGTCACAGGAGTCGGACGGACGCTGTACTACTTCGTGGCACCATCGGAAAAGTCCGAACTGAACGAAGCCCAGAAGGCAGATTTCAGAAAGGTGATCGACGGGGTGGAATATGCATCCGCGGAGCCTGTCACCAAGGAAGAAGAGCGGCAGGCTGCCATGATAAGGATACTGAAGAGATTCGGCATCTGCATCCTGGCGCTGGCGGTAGCTGCAGGTATAAAAACAGTAATAGATAAAATAAAGGAGAGATAATAAAGAATGAGAAAGAGACATTACCTCAAGGCTGCCTTTGTAGGCGGAAAGCTCATCACAGGAGAGCATGAACAGGCGATAGAGGATTCGATCGTCGTGATGGAAGACGGAAAGTTCGTATATGCAGGTGCGCGCGATAGTGAAGACGTTCCTGAACTTGACGGCTACGAGATCATCGATGTTACGGGGAAGACTCTTATGCCCGGCATCATAGACGCACATCTTCACTTAAGCGGAAACCTCACTGATGATGACTCCGACTGGGTAAGGGAGCCGCTTCTTCAGAAACAGGTAATGGCTGTACAGCAGGCGAGAGACTGCCTGGAAAACGGCCTGACCACCGTAGGCGAGATCTCACGTTTCGGACTTCCCATAAGAGACATGGTCAACGAAGGCCAGATGCAGGGTCCCAGGATCATCGGAACCGGAAGAGGCTTCTGCGCTACAGCATCTCACGGAGATTCACATAAATGCCCTATTGAAGAGGTAAATAAAGAACATCCCTGGGCTGAGACCGTGGACGGCCCCTGGGAACTCAGGAAGGCCATAAGACGCAGACTGAGAGAGTGTCCGGACGCCATCAAAATCTGGGCAACAGGAGGCGGCATCTACAGATGGGATACCTCAAGAGACCATCATTATTCAGAGGAAGAGATGAAGGCCGTAGTGGATGAGTGTGCATTAAGGCATGTTCCCGTATGGTCACATACCTACGGCGACGTATGGCCTTCGATCAGAGTAGGAGTTGACTTCATAATCCACGGCTTCGAAGTGGACGACGAATCCCTTCAGGCCATGAAGGACAAGGGCATCTATTTCTGCCCGACCATCAACTTCCTTCCCGCATGGCTCGCCACCTATCCGCCTCAGTACATACCCGGGGTGCACAATAAATACGAAGGGGAGACCTTGATCGATAAGGAACTGGCCCGTCTCTATGACAACGTAAACAAAGCATATAAAATCGGCGTCGTCATCACCGCAGGCTCCGACAGCTTTAACGGAGATTCCACCCCTTACGGCATCACCACCATCGGAGAGATACACAGGTTCGTTGACAGATGCGGAATGACAGAGATGGACGCGATCATAGCGGGTACCGCAAACGGTGCGAAGGCTCTCAGATGCTTCGACGTTACAGGCTCCATCACAAAGGGAAAGAGCGCAGACATGCTCGTAATAGACGGAGATCCTCTCAAGAGCATCTATGATCTTGACGTAAACAGGATGGAAATGATCATCAAAGAAGGCGAGAGAGTTATCCGCAGCTGAAGAGAGCTGTTGGAAAGCCCGACGCCTTGTGATATAATCAATCTATTGGTTTTAGTTGGATACAGTTAGACTGTTTTATGTTAGCAAATAAGAATCTGCCCAATATAATATCAGCCTTAAGGATCGCAGGTACTGTGTGGCTTCTGTTTATGAAGCCGCTCTCGACGCTGTTTCTGGTGGTTTACGTGCTTACGGGCGCGAGCGATGTGGCGGACGGTGCCATAGCCAGAAAATACGGGACGACCAGCGAACTTGGCGCCAAACTTGACAGCGTGGCGGATCTTTTGTTCTATACGCTGATACTCATAAGGATCCTGCCCATAATGTGGGTGACTCTTCCGAAGAAGATATGGTTCCTTGTGGGAACTATCCTTGTGATCAGGATAATATCCTATGTGATCGCTGCTGTTAAGTATCATCGTTTTTCATCGATGCATACGTATATGAACAAGTTCACCGGCTTCATGGTCTTCGGGGTGCCTCTTGCCATCGCATCGCCGATAGCTGTTCCTTATTGCTGGACCGTATGTGCGGTAGCAATGCTGGGGACGCTGGAAGAACTGACGATACACCTTTCATCGAAGGAATACGATCCAAAGCGAAAAACGCTTCTCAAAAAAATATAAACAAACAGGAAGTGCAGTATGAACGAAGAAAACAAAGCTATTGAAGAACTGGCTGCGGACAGAGAAAAAACAATAGTAAAGACGAGTTTTATAGGGATCGGTGCCAACGTCCTCCTTGCAGCTTTTAAGGCAGTAATAGGCATCGTTTCAAATTCCATCGCGGTAACGCTGGATGCGGTCAACAACCTGTCCGACGCCTTATCCTCTGTAATAACGATCATAGGCGCCAAGCTCGGCGCAAAGGATCCCGACAAGAAGCATCCTCTGGGATACGGCAGGATCGAATACCTGAGCTCCATGCTGGTGGCGGCTATCGTACTCTATGCAGGTATAACTTCCTTGGTGGAATCGGTAAAGAAGATCATCCATCCGGAGACTGCTGATTACAGCACGATCTCACTTGTGATCATCGCGGTAGCCATCGTTGTGAAGCTGGTGCTGGGAGCGTACGTTAAGAAGCAGGGCGAGAAGGTGAACTCCGGAGCTCTGATCGCTTCAGGTTCCGACGCATCCTTCGATGCCATCCTTTCGGCTTCCGTACTCGCATCGGCCATCATCTTCCTCATCTGGGGAATATCCCTTGAAGCCTATGTCGGAGTCGTGATCTCGGGATTCATAATCAAGGCAGGCTGCGAGATGATGTCAGAGACCTTGAGCGACATAATAGGACAGCGCGGCGACCAGGACGAGGTAAGGGGACTCAAGCAGCTCATCTGTGAAGAGGAGGAGGTCCTCGGCGCATACGACGTAACTCTTTTCAACTACGGTCCCAACAAGAACTACGGGACCGCTCACATCGAGCTTCCGGACACCATGTCCGTCGACGATGTGGACCGCATAACGAGAAGGATACAGAACAAAGTATTCCAGAAGACGGGTATCATACTCACCGGAATAGGCGTTTATTCATATAACACCTCAAACGATGAGGCAGCTCAGATGAGGAACAGGATAAGAGATATCGTGTTATTACACGACTGGGCCCTTCAGATACACGGCTTCTACGCCGATATTGAAATGAAGACTGTAAGATTCGACGTAGTAGTAAGCTTCGATGTGGATAAGAATGAAGCTGTAAAGGAACTGCTCGAAGAAGTCAGAAAAGAATATCCGGACTACAAGTTCATGATCGTTCCGGACGCGGACGTATCAGACTGAAGAAACAAACAGACCCGCAGGATCAGGCCTGCGGGTCTTCTTTATGCCGGCGATGAGACCGGTTATTTTCTTTTTTTGACCTTGAATATCAGAAGATACAGGGCGGCCAGATAGACTGCCACGAGCCCTACGACTGCCCAGCACATGATGTCCGACCTGGGCGCGAGCCCCACGAATACCAGAACAGGGGCGCCGAGGATGATGCCGAAACTGCTTCCCGTGATCAGATTATTTGCTGCGGGGGTAGACAGGTTGGGATCGATCTCGCGGAGGAGAAGGACACCGGAACTGATGGTTCCTGTCATCATGCCGTACATGGAGATCAGGCCCTCATAGTAGTAGCCGGGGTAGGCTTTGCGGCATACGATGGAGAGATGTATCCAGGTGAGGACGCCGCCTGCGATGACCATGAGGATGAAGGGCAGCCAGAGGCCCCTGATATCCTCGAAGTTTATGGAAGCTATGCCCGCCACTATCATGATATCGAAGAAAAATCCCGATATGCGGTTGAGCAGGTAGTTGTTCTGATAGCGCCTTTCGAAGAGACCGGCTTTCTTTCCCTTTTCGAGAAGGACCCTGAGGAGGATCGCAAGGGCGGAACCTATGATGAAGTTGAAGCCCCAGATAAGGGAATTGACCGTTCCCGCAAGGCCTGCGGAGATGGCGGTTATGCCTGAGGTGATACCCCATGAAGCCAGGAAGGTGGCGAGATACACGAGAAGCACCATGGCGATCTGTACCGAAAGCTTGTCTATGGAGTCAGAGACGGGGATCTCATCGTCTGCCTGGAAGAAATCCACGGCGGGTTTTTCGTTGCGGCTGAGAGCGCGTTCCCCGATCTTTCCCTTCTTTGAAAGGATGTTCAGGATGATGACTCCGACTATGCAGGCTACGAGATAGCCTGCGGCGGCTATTGCGAGGCCGAAGCTTCTTCCGCCTGCAAAGCCCAGGCCCTCATAGGTGGAACCTACGTTGTTTGCCTGTCCCGGGCCCTGGCCGAAGCCCATGGGAAGGAGCATGCCCGCTGCCTTGAAGAGATCCGGCAGAAGGGTATATCCGAGAGTAAGGGTGATGAGAAGTCCCGCTATTCCCTGGATGAGGTAAGAGCTCACTATGATAGCTCCGGATTTAAGTCCTGTGAGACCTCCTCCGGAAGTCTTTTCCTCAGGGACCCTGAGGCTCATTGCAATGAAGCCGAGAGCTATTCCGTGATATACCAGGATCTCCATGAAGCTGCTGTCCACGGTGACCAGGCCTGCGTAGCGTGCCGCAAGCAGGATGAAACCTGCAAGCACTGCCACCGGCATCAGAGTCTTGCGTATAAAGGGGACTTTCTCCCTTAAGAAGTTTGCTATAAGTATTGAGCCTGCGATCAGGCCGAGCTGGATTATGACGTTCCAAAGCGCTGTATTCGATGCTGAATAATCCATATGTTTCTTTTCCTTTAACCGGTCGTGTTTTTTGTTGTATCAGGAACGGGACCTGAAGATCTCGAGATATTTCCTGAAATTTATGCCCTTTTCGGCGCTTAACTGATAGTATGTGCCGCCCGAACTGAACAGAAGTATGTGAGTGCGCGTCATGGCCATATCATCTATGTCTGAAAGCCTGAAGGAGTGATCGCCGATCTCCATCCTGTCTGCCATCTGAACGAGACGGCCTTCGGTAAGAGGAGTCTCCCCGTGATCCGTGTCGAGCTTCGTAAGCGTTACGTTCGTATCTGAGAAAAGCTCTTCGTCATGAATGAAATCACCGGAGCGCAAAGCGTTTCTTTGCCGGTCCTCCCACTCCGCAAGGTTTCCGAAAGGAGATCCCGGATGGAAAAGACCGTCCTTTCCGAACCGTGTCTCAAGTCCGCAGGAGCAGGACAGCCTGTCGCCTTCGGCCTTCAGGGTGCCGATCTTACGGCAGGCGGGGCAGAAGTACAGCATGCGCTCAAGCCCCACTGCGAGGTCTTTTCCTTCATATTCCTGAGGTGACAGTTTCTGACGTTCCCAGGCGTCTTCCCTTATGTCGCGGTTTATGCTGTCCGTGATCTCGGAAGGCGTCATTTCCTTCAGCTTTTCCGGAGGATAGATGCCCACGGGATAGCCGTGCACTTTGCCGCGCCTAATCGTGTCCGCCCAGCGGGGCTTACAGAGGTAGGCTCCCTCGAGGCGATAGGTGACGAGGGTGGCGCCGGATACTTTGGCGAGCTTTCCGGTGGATTCGGTGACCGTGCCGCTTCTTCCGTCCCAGCTCTGCTCGCCCTCTGCGAAGATGCAAACCGAGTGCCCTGATCTGAGGTGCCTGAGGCAGGCTTTGACGGTGTCCGTTCCGGCTGCTCCCTTGCTTCTCGGTATGGGGGCTACCAGCCAGGTCAGAAGCCCGGTGAGGAACCCCTTTCTGAAGAGGTGCTCGCTTGCCACGTAGTAGACCTGCTTGTTCCTTAAGCTCATGGCCACCAGAACCGGATCCCAGGAAGTGACGTGGTTCGGTATCAGAAGTATCGGGCCTTCCACGCTGATATCCTCGTGTGTCATATCAAATTTTTTGTTTATGATCGAACGCAGGATCGCGTGAAGTATGCGCCAGTTCCTCAGATGCCTTGTATATTCGCTTACCAAAGCGTTTCCTCCGTATAGTATCGCAAAATTACGATGTCAGTAATATAATATTAGTTTTTTTGCAATAATACAAGCAAATATGTTAAAATAAGAATTGTATTGAAGGATAAGTAGATTAAAGGCATCTTGAGAGGACAGAATATGAGCGAACTTAGATTCAAATACGTGCGTATCCAGGGAAAAGAACTGGCTGAGAATACTTTGCACGCCAAGGGAATATTCAGCATGTGCATGAAGATGGTCCAGGAGAAGATCATGGATCAGGAAGACGCGGATCTCTTCATGGAGATCAACGACTGGTTTGCTGAGAATCTTCCCTGGCCGCCCCAGTGCAAGCGTCAGGAACCTGTGGTGTGCTGGTTCAAGACCGAGAATTCCGACGAGATGCTTAAGATGATAAGACCGGCCCTGTGGCTTCTGGAGAGGTATAACCACCCGTATTACCTGGTATATACCAACACGCCTGGCGAGATAGTCTACGAAGACCAGTATCAGGTGGCTGCCAAGACCGACGGCGAGCTTACCATCGAGGAACTCCAGCCAAGCTGGTCGCCGGATGATCCGGAAGAAGATGAAGAACCCGAAGCAGGGGGCAAAAAACTTTCGCCCCATTTCTGAAGATGGGAAAAGAGGAGAGAAATGGCAACGAGATCATTTGTATGTCCGCACTGCGGAGCAACTCTTTCAATAGAACAGGGAAAAAGAAAAGCAGTATGTGAGTACTGCGATTCTGAGATATTGATTCCCGGCGTGGCTGAAGAGCCCGTAAGGGAAGAAGTGAGACGCGAGCCCGAACAGGATAACCACCGCGAAACCGCCTACTCCTATGGCGGACAGAACGGCGGACCCCAGCGCGGGACCGTATATACTCAGAACTATTCGGCATCGGGCGTATCACCCAAGAGCAGGTTGGTGGCGCTGCTGCTCCTTATATTTCTGGGAGTTTTTGGCGTTCACAGATTCTATGTGGGCAAGATCGGCACCGGCCTGTTATACTTCTTTACTGTAGGCCTCTTCGGGATAGGGTACTGCGTTGACCTGATCCTGATCGTCATCGGATCCTTCAGGGACAGCAGGGGCCTGCCGCTGTTGAACTGGCAATGATCCTAACGGATCCTGAATTTGACTCCAAGAGACTCTGCTATTTCGCGGCAGGGTCTTTCGTCTTGTCTGGGGATAGTTCCGCCGACGATGGACATGGTGACATCGGGAACGACCTCCTTCACGCGGCGGGTGTAGTCGATGATGGCGTCAAAGGAGTCTATGCCGAACCTGGGATGGCAGAGGGCGAGGTACTCCTCAGGGCCCTTTGCATTCAGGCTTATGGAAACTGCGTCTATGATACCGCGGAGATCTTCTGTGGTATCTCTTTTATTTATGAGGTCCGAAAGCCCGTTGGTGTTTATGCGGACTCTGAGGGCAGGGGAAAGTGATTTTGCGTAACGGGCGGTGGCGAGAAGATCTTCGAGCCTCTCGGTGGGCTCGCCGTAACCGCAAAACACCAGCTCGTCGAACTCATTAAGATCCCACTCGCCGAGAAGCTCCTTTATCTCCTCAATGGTGGGTTCACGCCTGAGCCAGAGGGAATCAGCTCCGCCGAGTGCACCTACCATATCGCGGATGCAGAACTCGCATCTGCAGGGGCACTTGTTGGTGAGGTTGGCATAGAGCCCTCCTCCGTATTCATAAAAAACGTCGCCGATATATTCCATTTATATTCGCCTCCTGTATATAAACATCAAAAAACTGCCTGCAGGGCGCAGGCAGCTCTTCTTCATTAAAGCTCAAAATACTTCTTCATAGCCTCGTAGGTCGTGTTGCTCAGATAGTGCTCCAGCTTGCAGGCGTCATCTTCAGCCGTCTGCTGGTCAACTCCCATGATCATGAAGATGTTCTCAAGGGTATTGTGGCGGTCATAGATCCTTTCGGCTATGGCTCTTCCGGACTCGGTGAGTGTGATGAAGCCGGACTTATCCACTGCAATATATCCGTCGGCTTTTAACTTACCCACTGCGCGGCTCACGGAAGGTTTGGAAAAACCCATGTGCTCGCAAATGTCTATGGATCTTACAGCGGGCTTCTCTTCGGACAGTATCAGAATGGTCTCAAGATACATCTCGCCTGATTCGTGCATTTGTTTAATGATCTTTTCGTCGTTCATTTCCTTTCCTCCGGGACTGACTTATGATGTAACTAAATGATAACACAACGGCTTTAGGTTTACAAGTTAAGTAAATTAGATATTTTTTTGATAAAAAACTACTTGACCTTTAAAAAAAAAAGTAGTAATATAATTAGGCAGTCAAAAATTGCTGCCCCCAAGCGGACATGGCGGAATTGGCAGACGCGCACGGCTAAGGACCGTGTGGGAGACCTTGCAGGTTCGAGTCCTGTTGTCCGCACCAATAAATTAAAAACCCCTCATTCGTGAGGGGTTTTTAATTTGTTAATGTAGAATAAGAGCAGGACTCGCCAATGCTCGAAATAGGTCTGAAAAGTTCTTTGTTGAATTTTAGACCTACAATTTGAGCAAAAAACAGAGTTTTCAAGCTCAAAAGTAGGTCGGAAACAAGTTTTTTGCATTGGAGGATCTACTTTACAGGGTGAGACAAGGCCGAAACCCCTAAAAAAGTAGATCTAAAATAGCTTTTTTAAAAGACCGGACCTAGTTATCCTGAGAGCCTTGAGCACCTCAACTTTTCCCTTAAAAAACAAGGGAGGAAGACCTGCGAAAGTAGGTCTTTTTTCTTGTCATTTTTTATGTTAGAATGTAAAATACCGAAAACTGTGGAGTTAGGAGTAAAAACATGAAAATAACAGAAGTAAATACATATTACGTAAGACCCCGCTGGGGTTTCGTGGAGATCGTTACTGATGAAGGATACACCGGCTGGGGCGAAGCCGTCCTCGAGGGACACTGCGACGCGGTCCTTGCCTGCGTGAACGAATATAAGCCGTATTTGATCGGCAAGGATCCCATGAGGATCGAGGATATCCAGGCCACCATCTATAGGGCAGGCTTCTACAGAGGAGGCGGAGTTCTCATGAGCGCCATCTCCGGTATCGACCAGTGCCTGTGGGACATCAAGGGAAAATTCTTTGGGGCTCCCGTATGGCAGCTCATGGGCGGCGCCTGCCGCGACCGCATGAAGGTATATTCCTGGATCGGCGGCGACAGACCTTCCGACGTGGGTTCCGCCGCAAAGGAACGTCAGGACAAGGGTTTCACCGCTATCAAGATGAATGCCACCGACGAGCTTCAGATGATCGACACCTATGATAAGATCGACGCTGTTCTCGAGAGAGTAGCTGCCATCAGGGAAGCCTGCGGCAAGTATTTTGGGATAGCCATCGACTTCCACGGAAGAGTGCACAAGCCCATGGCCAAGATCCTTGCTAAGAAACTCGAAGAGTTCGACCCCATGTTCATTGAGGAGCCGGTGCTTTGCGAGAATATGGAGGAATTCAAGGAGATCCGCCGCGTTGCGAACATTCCCATCGCGACCGGCGAGAGACTTTTCACCAAGTACGATTTCAAGCGTCTCCTTCAGACAGGCGGCGTGGACATCATCCAGCCCGACCTTTCACATGCAGGCGGCATCACAGAAGTGAAGAAGATCGCATCCATGGCGGAAGCCTACGACGTGGCCCTCGCACCTCACTGCCCGCTGGGACCTATCGCCCTCGCAGCCTGCCTCAACCTGGACGCCACCTGCTACAACGCAGTGATCCAGGAGCAGTCCATCGGCATCCACTACAACGTGGGCAAGGAAGTTCTGGACTACGCTCTTAATAAAGAAGACTTCAGGTTCACCGACGGTTACGTTGATCTTCCTAAGAAGCCCGGCCTGGGAGTTGAGGTCAACAAAGAACTGGTACTGGAAGAGAACGCCAACCCTCACCAGTGGAAGAACCCCGTATGGAGACATAAGGACGGCTCAGTCGCTGAGTGGTAAAAGATAAGGACATAGATGTTTAAGACGCTTTTCAGTTATTTCAAACCGCACAAAAAAATATTCATGGCGGATATGTTTTGCGCCTTCATGGTGGCGGCGGTCGACCTGGCTTTTCCTCTGGTATCCAGAAGGGCCATGTACGATCTGCTTCCGGAGAACAAGTACAGGGCATTCTTTGCGGTAATGGCGATAGTTGCCATCGCATATCTTCTGAGGGCCTTCGCACAGTTCATCATGACCTACTGGGGCCACACCTTCGGAGTGAGGGTGGAGGCTGATATCAGGCGCGACCTGTTCTACCACTTCCAGGAGCTGGACTTCGAGTTCTACGATAAGAACAGGACCGGTAACCTGATGAACAGGCTCACTGGAGACCTCTTCGAGATCACGGAGCTTTCGCACCACGGCCCGGAGGACGTGCTGATCTCGACCCTGACCATCATCGGGTCCCTGATCTTCATGTTCTGGATGGAGTGGAGGCTGGCATTGGTCATCGCCATCCTGCTTCCCATCTTCATTTTGCTGGTGATCAAAAACAGAAGGTCCATGTCTGAAGCTTCCGTAAATGTAAAGAAGCGTATGGCGGACATAAACTCCGAGATCGAATCCAGACTTTCAGGAGTAAGGACTTCCAAAGCCTTTGCAAATGAAGAGGTGGACAGAGATCACTTTGACGATTCCAACGAGCTCTTCAAAGGCGCAAAAAAAGAGTACTACAGGACCATGGGCCGCTTCATGGCATCTCAGGAATTCTTCATGGGAATCATGCCTGTGGCTGTCATCGCCTTCGGCGGCTGGCTCATAATGGAAGGCCGCATGAACTACATCGACCTGATCACCTTCACGCTCTTCGTAAGCACCTTCGTAACGCCCATCAGGAAGCTCTCCAACTTCGCTGAGATCTTTGCAAGCGGTACCGCAGGCCTCAAGAGATTCATCGAGATCATGGCTGTAAAGCCGGTGGTCATCGAGAAGGAAGACGCCAAGCCCCTTGAAGTCACAAAGGGCGAAGTGAAGCTTGAGAACGTATCCTTCTCGTATAACGATGTGAAGGAAGTACTTAAGGGGATCGACCTGGACATCAGACCCGGAGAGACCGTGGCCATCGTGGGACATTCAGGAGGCGGCAAGACAACGCTCTGCCAGCTGATCCCGAGGTTTTACGACGTGACCGGCGGCAGGATCACAATAGACGGAACGGACATCAGGGACGTTACCAAGAGTTCCATCAGACAGAACGTGGGAATCGTACAGCAGGACGTTTTCATCTTCGCGGACACCATTCTTGAGAACATCCGCTATGGCAAGCCCGACGCCACCTATGAAGAGGTCGTCAGGGCAGCCAAGCGCGCGGAGATCTACGACGACATCATGGCGATGCCCGACCAGTTCGAGACCTACGTGGGAGAGCGCGGCACGAAGCTTTCAGGCGGACAGAAGCAGAGAGTTTCCATCGCCCGTATTTTCCTGAAGGATCCCAAGATCCTGATACTGGATGAGGCGACCTCGGCGCTGGATACCATCACTGAAGAGCACATCCAGGAAAGCTTCGAGGAACTCGCAAAGGGCAGGACCACCATCGTGATCGCCCACAGGCTCTCCACCGTTCAGGACGCTGACCGCATAGTGGTAGTGGAAGACGGCCTGATAGTCGAAGAGGGCACCCACGAGGAGCTCCTCGCAAAGAACGGCGAGTACGCGAAACTGTATAACGCATGACTGCCGGGAATAAAAACAAAGAATATATAGGGACGGGAAATGTATTTAAATATTTACATTCCCGTCTTTTTTATAACTGAGGACGGGAAAGATTCCTGATACACTGGTTTCCCGTCCAAAATCAAGTAAGCTTATATGAGAAGAAGACGGGAAAGCGCTGCAAAATATGGCTTTCCCATCCATTAATCACCTTTACTTTGCAAAAAATGGACGGGAAAGATTGTTTGATTAACTAAATCCCGTCTCCTGCTGAATTGGAATATAAAAAAGACTCTTTAAAGTGAACTAGTAAACTAAAAGTAGACATGTAAAAAAGCATGTCTGCTTTTTTCATGTTAAAATCAGTTTAGGAGGTGATTTAAATGGGAAGACCTAAAGGAGGCTCA
>Ga0256405_10001531_pt1 | contig 62233 bp, 65 predicted proteins | sample RumenRJG_02DNA_FD_189096 | JGI IMG/M metagenome (GOLD analysis project Ga0256405, IMG submission 189096) | Bovine rumen microbial communities from Lethbridge, Alberta, Canada - RJG_02 | ecosystem: Host-associated > Mammals > Digestive system > Stomach > Rumen | place: Canada: Alberta... | reverse complement strand
TACATATTAGCACCAATACACATACCAATTGCGGAAGTTGTCCAAATACCTGCCGCTGTTGTTAAGCCATGAATTACATCTTTTCTAACAAATATAACTCCTGCACCTAAAAAACCTATTCCACTAATGATTGAAGAGGCAACTCTTGAAGAATCAAAACTTGCAGTATCTAAAAAACCATATTTAGAAACTATAACTAGTAGTGCAGATCCCATACATACAAAAGTATGTGTACGAATTCCCGCTTCTTTTGATTGGTTATGTCTTTCATAACCTATAATGGCACCTACTAGTGTCGCAAATAATACTTGATATAACCATGTAATTTGAAAATTATTAAGCATAATAATCCTCCCACATATTCATAAAATACATTGTAAGTAAGTACTTTATCTTATTTAATTATAAACTATTATAGTAAAATAAATATATAGAAATGGAGACATATAATGAAAATTGGTACTGTAAAAGAAATTAAGAATCAAGAATATCGTGTAGGTTTAACTCCTGATAACGTTAAAGCATATGTGAGCCATGGTCATGAAGTCTATGTGGAAAAAGGAGCAGGTTTAGGTTCTGGTTTTTCAAATGAACAATATAAAAAAGCTGGTGCTAAAATACTAAATAGCGCTAAACAAGTATGGGAAAATGTAGATATGATGGTAAAGGTTAAAGAACCTTTAAAACCAGAATATAAGTATTTTAGAGAAGATTTAATTATTTATACTTATCTACATCTTGCAGCTGATCAAGAGTTAACTGACAAAATGCTTAAAAGTAAAGTAGCTGGTGTTGCTTATGAAACATTAATTGAAAAAGATGGTTCTATTCCTCTACTTGTGCCGATGTCACAGATTGCAGGAAGACTATCAATTCAAGAAGGTGCTAAATACTTAGAAAAAAGGTTTGGTGGTTCAGGTGTTTTATTATCTGGTGTTCCAGGTACCGCAAAAGCTAATGTGGTTATTTTAGGTGCTGGTACAGTAGGTGAAAATGCTTGTAGGATTGCGGTAGGCATGGGAGCTAATGTAACTATCTTAGATGTTAATTTAAAAAGACTTGAATATTTAGATCATATATATGGATCAAGAATTCAAACTTTAATGTCTAATGATCAAAATATTGAAAATGCTGTTAAAGATGCTGATTTAGTTGTAGGAGCTGTTTTAATTCCTGGTAAGAGTGCTCCAAAACTGTTTAAAAAGAGATATTTAAAGCAAATGAAAGCAGGTTCAGTATTTGTGGATGTGGCAATTGACCAAGGTGGTTCAGGTGAAACTAGCCATATGACTACACATGATGATCCAATATATATCGTTGATAAGATAGTTCACTATTGTGTAGGTAATATGCCAGGTGCTGTTCCTAGAACTAGTACTATTGCTTTAACGAATACAACTTTGTCTTATGGCTTACAGATTGCTAAACATGGTCTAGCTAAAGCATGTAAGAAAAATGATGTTATCTATTCAGCTATCAATACCTATAAAGGAAAACTCACATGTAAAAATGTTGCAGATAGCTTTAAAGGATATAAATACACAGATATTAAAGAATTGATATAAAAAAATAGCCCTGAGGGCTATTTTGCTATTTACATACTACTTTAATTACAAACGGATATATAAAGGTCATAAATGATACAAATATGAACTCTCTTGTAAAGTGTCCCCAATGAGTTCCTAAAGCTGCATCAAGTGGTGCACCTAAATAAGTTATCATAACCCCTAAAATAATCACACCAATTAAAGAAACTATAATACCTTTTGTATTAAGTCCTGTTGGTTTGAATTTTATCCATTTTCTTTCTATGAATCTTCCAAGACAAAAAGCAATTAGTCTAGCAGTATCACCATATCCATCATTCATCATCTTATATGGAGAAACTAATAATTCTCCATTAACATAATCTAAAGGATATGGTTTAAAAGTAATATATACTAATCCTGCAATTGCGAATAAAACTATAAATAATAGTATTATATTCTCTTTTTCTGAATTCAATTCTAGATAATCAAATAGTTTTTGAATAATTAATAATGATAGCCAAGTTAGAGCTAATGCAAATAAAACATCTTGAGGAGTATGAACTCCTAGATAATTACGAGTAAAACCAGTTACAAGTAATAGAAACATACATATAAATACTAATAATTTATGTTCATTAAATTTCTTAGTTAAACCACCATATATCGATCCTGCAATAGCAGTATGTCCACTAGGGAAAGAATAACCTGTAGCCGTTCTAATTGCATCTCCTGCAGGAACAACTCTAGCATCTCTAATCCAAGGACGATATGCACATACAGATAGTTTGATAATAGAGTTTAAAAATCCTATTAAAGAATATGTAGCTAAAACATATAAACCTTTCTTTTTATCTATAGTCCAATAAATAAACACTGGTACAAGTATTAAATAAGTAACTGCAAAAAGTGATAAAGGTTCCAAAATAGGGGCTAAAGCATCATTAATAGCTATACGAAATCTTTGCAATAATAATAAATATTCAATATCTAGCAACATAACAAGTCTCCATTTCACAAATATTGTACATCATAGTTGTGTATTATGTTATATTTAAATAATATGAAAGTATTAATTGATTCATTTATTATAATCTTTCCTTTATTAGCGTTAGTTGTACTAGGTTTTTGTATTAAAAGAATCAATCTATTATCAGATAGCACTATAAAAGAATTAAATAGAATAATAATTTCATTATTAATACCTGTAAATGTATTTATGAGTATTTATAATAGTGATTTTAAAACTGATTTTAATTTAAAGTTTGTTTTGTATTGTATTATTTGTGTAATATTATCATTTATATTATCTTTAGCTATTTTTAATAGTGTTAAAACTAATTCTGTTAAAGTTTCTTTGATACAGGCAAGTGTTAGACCTAATATCGCTATTATTGGTATACCATTAGCTGTTAGTATCTATGGACAATCAGTTTCAGGCATAACTGCTATAGGTGTAGCTTTTTGTGCTCCTTTGTATAATGTATTATCTTTAATATTGTTTGAGACCTTAAATGATAATAAATATGATGTAAAAGAAATTTTAAATAAATTGTTTAAAAATCCTATATTAATCTCTACAATAATAGCTTTCATATTAAAATCTATAAATATTCATATTCCTAGTATGTTTTATGATACTTTATCTTATATGTCTAGAGCTACTACAGCTATTTCTTTAATTGTGCTTGGTGCTAGTTTTAAATTTAGTTTCACAGATCATAAAAAACAATTAATTATGGCACTAATAATAAAAATGATTATTATACCTGCATTAGTATTAACTATAGGAGTACTAATTGGTTTTAGAAATGAAACTTTAGTAGCTTTACTTGCCTTATTTGCGTCACCAGTAGCTATCAGTGCTTATTCATTCGCAAGTGGCTATGATGCTGATTTAGATCTAACTAGTTCTATAATTATCTATTCATATTTAATATGCATTATTAGTTTGCCTATATTCATAAGTATTGTTAGGATATTAAATTTTATATAAATTGAGTAAAGTATTATTGTATAATTTAATTAATGTAGTGGAGGATAATATAATGAGTGAAAAATTACATGATGAATTAGAAAAAGTCGAAGAAGTAGTAGAAGAAAAAGTTGATGCTATTGAAGACAAAGCTGAAGTTAAATTAGCTGAAGCAAAAGAAAAATTAAATGAAGTAGCTTCTGAAGCTAAAGAAAAATTAGATGAAGCTGTTCAAAAAGCTAAAGAATCTGAAGTTGGTAAAGCTGTACTAGGTGATGATGGCAAGTTTAATAAAGAAGACTTAGACAGATTAGCTCAAGAAGCTAAAGATTCTAAAGTAGGTAAGGCTATATTAGGCGAAGATGGTAAATTTGATAAGGAAGATGTTGATAGACTTACTGAAGGTGCTAAAAAGACAGTTGAAGGCGTAGTTGATAAAGTTAAAGATTTATTCAATAAAGAATAGGGAAGTAAAACTATGGCAAAAAGAGGTTCTTTTTTAGGAAAGTTATTAGGAATTGCTGCTATTGCAGGTGCTGCAAATGCCGTTTCTAAACTTGAAAAACAAGCTAAACAAGAAGATAGAGATATCCTCGATGTAGCTAAAGAAAAATATGATGGTTTTATTGATGATGTAAAATCTGGTGAAGCTTTTGAAAAAGCTAAGAATTATGCTGAAAAGACAGTTAATGATATTAATTCTGGTGAATTTGGCGAGAATATTAAAGGCAAAATAAATGAGACCATTGAAAGTGTTAAATCAGGTGAATTTGTCGATAAAGCAAAAGATATGGCTACAAGTATTAAAGATGGAGTAAGTGACATTATTGAATCTGCTTCTAAACAAAGTGATACTGTTGAAGAAGTAGTAGAAGATGTTGCTGAAAAAGTTGAAGAAGTTGTAGATAATATCAATAATCAAATGTAGAAACAGGATGCTAAATCCTGTTTTTATAATATAATTAATACATGAGATTAAAGAGTAGTTTTTTGATATGCTTATTGTTAAGTGGCTTATTGTTACTTAATCTTTTTGGTTCTTTATCTGTTAAACCAAGTAGTGAACCTGTAATAGATCTTTCAAAACAAGATGATAATAAAGAGACAGAAAACTATGTAATGCCTGAATCATTTAAAGGGACTATAAGTGATGAATTCAATGTTCCTGAAGGAGTAATTAATACTATTGTTTCCTATATGGATGCTTATTATAAGAGTTTATATACTCTTGAACAAGTAGATACAAGTAATCTATTTTCTGATGAATATTATGCAGCTATATCTGATAAAGCAATCAAATTAGTTTTAGATGTTAGAAAGTTGTATGATTTTGATTTTGGTTTAAATACAGCTCATTATGATTTAAAAATTAGAGATTATACTTTTGAAAATGGAATTCATCATGTGGAGTTTTATGAAGATGATTATATGAAGTTTAAGTTTTTAAATGATATAGAATCTCAAGTATATGAAATTGAAGGTTATTTTGAAATTAAAGAAGTTGATGGTGAATATAAGATTTCTAAACTCTATAAGGAGCAAGGCTACTATTTAAGCTTTTATGATTATACAGAAAATATAGCTGATGTAGACAAGATGTATGATTATTATTATTCTGAATTAAAGGATATGGTTAGATATAATAATGAAGTTTTAAAAGAAAGAGCTTCTAGAACTGTATATGATTCAGGAAAAAAAGTTACTAATCAATATAATAGAACTGCAGCTGTAGAATATTCTAATAAGTATTTCCACACAAGGAATTCAAGTGAATGGTATAACTTTGCCTATGAAGGCGGAAATTGTCAAAACTATGCTTCTCAATGTATGTATGTAGGTGGCATACCTATGGATTTTTTAGGTGCTGATCAATGGAAGTGTTATATTGAAGATCCAGTTTATGAACCAGAGCTAAACTATAATGAGGTACAAAGTGGTAGAACTGCTTCTTGGGTAGCAGTAGGATCTTTTTATGAGTATGCAAGAGATAATGAAGGCTTTGGCTTAGTAGCGGATACTGAAGCTAATTTATATTTTGCTGAACCTGGAGATATTATTGTTGTAGGAAATGGTGGAATGGCTCATACAGTCATTGTTTCTAAGGTTGTAGATGGTCATATTTTGGTTAATTCTAATAGTATAGATATGAAGGATTATCCTATAGAAGCATATACTTATACATATGTAAAACTCATTAAAATATTGGGTTCAAATTAAGAAGACGAAAGTCTTTTTTATTATGTGATAATAGAGTGCTAATGTTTAGCACTCTTATTGACTGAGTGCTATAATGTAGTATAATTGTTTATGGAGGAAAGGAGTTTAATATGATTAAACCATTATATAACAATGTATTATTAAAGAAAGTTGAAGCTTCTAATGAAACTGAAAGTGGCATTATTATCTCACAAAAAGAGAAGAATGAAGAGTATGCTATAGTTGCTGAAGTAAGTGGAAGTAAAGAAGTTAAAGTAGATGATAAAGTCTATGAAATGCCTTTAAAAAAGGGTGATAAAGTTATGTATAAAAAGTATTCTGGAACTGAAGTTAAAGATGGTGAAAAAGAATACATTTTAATTAAAGCTGAGGACATCTTAGCGATAGTTAAGTAGGAGGTTTATTATGGCTAAAATTGTTAAATATTCAAAAGATGCAAGAGATTCTGTATTAAAAGGTGTTGATACTCTAGCTGATGCAGTAAAGATTACTCTAGGTCCTAAGGGTAGAAATGTAATATTAGATAGAAGTTATGGTTCACCAATGATTGTGAATGATGGTGTAACTATTGCTAAAGAAATTGAACTTGAAGATACCTTTGAAAACATGGGTGCAAAAATGATTTATGAAGTTGCTAATCACACAAATGATTCTGCAGGTGATGGTACTACTACTGCAACTTTATTAGCTCAAGCTATGATTCATTCTGGCTTAGAAGCAGTTGAAAAAGGTTCTAACCCTGTATTATTAAGAGAAGGTATTGAAAAGGCTGCAAATACTGTAGCTGATAAATTATTAAACTCTGCTAGAAAGATTGATTCTTCTAGTGAAATCGCTAATGTTGCAGCTATCTCATCTGGTTCAGAAGAAATAGGTAAGATTGTTTCTGAAGCGATGGATAAAGTAGGTAAGAATGGTGTTATTAATGTTGATGAGTCTAAAGGTTTTGATACTTCATTAGAAGTAACCGAAGGTTTAAGATATGATAAGGGTTATATTTCTCCTTATATGATTACTGATAGAGAAAAGATGGCAGTAGAAATGGAAAATCCTTTAATTCTTGTTACAGATCAAAAGATCTCAACAATTCAAGAAGTACTTCCTATCTTAGAGCAAATCGTTCAAGCAAATAAACCACTATTAATAATTGCTGAAGATATTGAAACAGAAGTTGTATCAACTTTAATCGTTAATAAATTAAGAGGTACATTTAATGTTGTAGCTACAAAAGCTCCTGGTTTTGGAGATAATCAAAAAGCTAATCTACAAGATATCGCTATTTTAACTGGTGCTACATTTGTTTCTAAAGATTTAGCTATGCAATTAAAAGACTTATCTATGAAAGATTTAGGTAGTGCTAAAAAGGTTGTTGTTGAAAAAGATAATACAACTATTATTGATGGAACTGGTTCTAAAAAAGCTTTCAAAGAAAGAATTAGTGAAATTGAAAACTTAATTGAAAGAACTACATCTGATTATGATAAAAAGAATCTTCAAGAACGTTTAGCTAAACTTACTAATGGTGTTGCCGTTATTAAAGTTGGCGCAACAACTGAAGCTGAATTAAAAGAAAGAAAATTAAGAATTGAAGATGCATTAAACGCAACTAAAGCTGCTATTGAAGAAGGTATTGTTACTGGTGGTGGTTGTGCATTAATGAATATATATAAAGAAATCAAAGATAAAGTTAATTCTGATAACGAAGATGTACAAAAGGGTATTAACTTAGTATTTGATGCTTTAACAAAACCACTATATCAAATTGCAGAAAACGCTGGATATAATGGTAAAGATATAGTTGATAAACAATTATCTCAAAAAACTAATGTAGGTTTTGATGCTAAGAATGGTGATTGGGTTGATATGTTTAAAACAGGTATTGTTGATCCATGTAAAGTTACTAGATCTGCTCTATTAAATGCAGCATCTATTGCAGGACTATTAATCACTACTGAAGCAGCTGTAGGTACAATTAAAGAACCTGAACCTGCTATGCCTGCTGGTGGTATGGGAAGCATGTATTAGAGGATTAAAAATCCTCTTTTTTTTATGTTTTTATATTTCACTTTTTTTTCACATTTTTTATGTATTATGTATTTGTAAAAAGTTTTTTCATTAATCTTCTAAAATAAAAATAGGATAACAATCCTATTTTTGTTTTGTATAATAGTGATAGTACTCGACGTAGCTCAGCTGGATAGAGCATCCGCCTCCTAAGCGGAAGGTCAACGGTTCAAATCCGTTCGTCGAGGCCATTGGAACTAACGTTGAAGCCCTTAAATGAAGGACTTACAGCGTTTTTATTTTCTAGCTAATGATATCCTCATTAGTTTTATTTACATTTTTAAGAATTCTAATTCCAAACATTTTTACAGTAATTTTTTGCTAACACTTTTTTGAAAAGTGATGAAATTTGCTCGTTTTTTCCCATTTTGCTAACACTTTTGTGTTAGCCAGAGTCAAACTCTAGATTTTGGGGTTTGTTCTATCCGCAGATTGAAGAAGTCTATGTTTCTCTTCTGCAGATAAATTTCTGAGTATTTCTAATAGCTTTTCTTCTTCTGAAATTGCTTCGACTGGTTCAGGTTCTATAATCTGACTATAGAAATCATCATCCATTTTTTGTGCATTTAGACGTCTATCCTCGTCAACAATCTCCGAGTAAACATCTGTGACCATTTCTGCTTCGGCATGGCCTGTGTCGCCTTGTACGGACTTTATATCGCCGCCTGTCATTTTCAGTTTATATTTGGTACTTAAATGCCTTAGAGAATGGAATACTACTTTTTCAAATCCATTCCTAGTACAATTTAATTATTGATAAAGTAACCATTCCACTAAATCTATTATTCTAATACCCTCATATTGATATTCTTCGTGATTCGTCCTAGCAATAATAATCTTAGGATAACCATCCGACATAGAAAGAAGAGGAGTATATTCTCTTTCAAAAGTATCGGCTTTGCTTATATTGTCAGATACTTGTATATAAAGTTTTTCACTATTTCTAGTCGCTACAAAATCTATCTCTTTTTTATATAGTTTTCCAACATACACATCGTATCCACGTCTTCTTAATTCAAGATAAACCATATTCTCATATACTCTTCCGTAATCAAGATTTCTTGTCCCTAACATCGCAAAGCGTATACCATGATCTGAAATATAGTATTTCTTATTACTTCTTAAATATTTTTTTCCTTTTAAATCATATCTGGTAGCAGGATAAAGAATGAATGAATTTTCTAAATAATGAATATATTTTTTTATTGTCTTCTCATTGATAGTGTTGTTATCTTTTTGCAATTCTTCGGCTATATTATGAGGTGATGACAGATTGGAAATATTATCCAACATAAAATCAGATAATTGTGTTAACTCATTTTTATTTCGTAACTTATATTTCTGGAATAAATCTCTTTGTAGAATTGTCTCATAAATATCTCTTATATACTCATATCTTCTTTTCTCATTTCTATATTCATAAGCTCCTGGCATACCGCCCATTCTAAAGTAATCTTCAAATTCTGCACGTTTATCTTTCTTTTGAAAATACTTATCAAACTCATAAAAAGAAAATGGTAAAACTTCTATTTCAACTGTTCTTCCAGTAAAAAGTGTTGCTAAATCACTGCTCATCAAGAAAGCATTAGATCCTGTTACATAAATATCAAACATTCTTTTCGCATGAAGACTATTAATAGCTTTCTCAAAATTCTCACACAATTGCACTTCATCTATCACAAGGATATTGTCCTTAGATTTTTTAAAATGATCGATGCAATATTTATGCAACGCATTGCATTCTAATAAATCCGAGAAATCTAATTGTTGAAGATCAATATAAATCAAATTAATATTTCTAAAATTCTTCTTCAAAAAATCCATATATTGAGATAACAGTATAGATTTACCACAACGACGTATACCAGTTATGACTTTTATATCTGGACTACCTTTGCATTCTTTCAATTTATCTAAATAGTCTTTTCGTTCAATTAGTTTCATAGTTTTTTACCTAAATATATTATATTACTTATTCCGGTTTTTTGAATATTTTTTATTTTTCCGTAATAAGAATATTGTAAAAAGCATCATTTCTGATGCTTTAGGTTATACTATAAGTGAGTTTTAGGATGACCTCGTCGTTTAGGATGTTGGCAATCATTCGCAAACATTTTGTCAACAATTTATTTGCTTTTTGATGATACACGAGGACACAGATGATAGAAAAGAGTCTTCTGCCTCCCGCTCAAACAGTGCATCTAAGCATATTCTTATGCATTTAGATAACACTAGAGCAAATATAGCCTTTAGAACTTCTAAGGGGTAGATATAGGTTCGATTCCTATTCGGAGGCCATGCTTATTACGTTGTAAGTCAACAAATAAAGGACTTACAGCGTTTTTTTACTCTTAAGGTTCTAGCAAATATAAAAAAATATAAGAAAATGACTAAATAAAAATTTTGAAATTATTGAATACCAATAATATGAGTGCATATAGAAAAAAGACATTAATTGATAGACTCACTATAGAAGTAAATGATATAGTTTTTGATGATATGCTACATCTGTGAAGCAAATAATTTAACGATGCCAACGAACATGGACTTGAATAAACCATTATGACATTCTTCTTTTGTGATTTGATGGCATTGTTTTAACGTCTCATCTAAATCAGCTTTTACATCTAGCACAGTCTTACTGTTAAAGAGATATGTGCCATTTTCAAAGTGCAAGTATAAACTTCGATAATCTAAGTTAACAGTTCCGACTGTAGCAATGATATCGTCGCTAACAAAGACTTTGGAATGGACAAAGCCAGGTGTGTATTCAAATATTTTTACACCACCATCAATGAGGGCAGGATAGTAAGATTGTGTTATATCGAATACAAGCTTTTTATCAGGAACGCCTGGTGTAACAATGCGCACATCGACACCACGCTTCGCTGCTAGAATTAATGTATTTATAAAGTCTGTATCAATAATTAAATATGGGGTAATGATATAACAATAATCCTTTGCTTGGTTTAAAATATTGAGATAAATATTCTGTGCAGCTCGTTCATCATTCAATGGGTTTTCACCATATGCCGCGATATAGCCATCATACTTTTCTGGTATTCCTTGTTTGACTTTGAAGATAGTATAATCTGTATCTTCATTTCTTAAACTATTCCAATGTGTTAAGAATAGTAGAGTATAAGACCAAACAACTTCACCTTTGATGCGAATGATATTATCTTTCCAATGGCCATGTTTAACAATTGCATTGATATATTCATCTGCTAAATTGACACCACCAGAGAAAGCAACCTTGCCATCAATTACCATAATCTTACGATGGTCTCGATGGTTTGCGATGATTCCGATGATAGGATCGATTCTATTAAATGGCATGCATTTAATACCTTTTTCTTCTAATTTCCTTGCATAAGAAGCAGGTAGAGTGAAGAATGATCCTAAATCGTCATACAAGATTCTGATATCCACACCTTCTTTGACTTTCTGTTCTAAAATTTCTAACATTCCATTCCACATTTTTCCTTCTTCAATGATGAAATATTCAAGGAAGATAAACTTTTTGGCCTTACGCATTTCTTCAAGCATGACAGGATATCCCTTATCGCCTAGTCCATAGTAGTCAGTTTGGAAATTGCGATAGAAAGGGGAACCAGCGCTTGTAGAAATATATTTAAATTGACCAGCATACTCAGGAGCAATTTCTTTCATCTCTTGCATAAGCTCATCATCTTGGTGAATATATTTTAATGTGTTGATATTTGATCTTGCAATATTGTGAAATGTACGACTAGATAGAAGATTTGCACCCATTAAGAGATAAAAGGCTGTTCCGAAAACTGGCGAAATCATAATCAACAATACATATAACATGTCAGCAGATAAATGCTTACTATTGTTAATGATGCCAATGACAATGATAACAGAAAGAATGCGTAAAACAATTTCAATCCAAGTAGTCTTTTCACCAAACCATTTAAAAAGGGAATAAATCAAAAAAGCTTCGAGAATGACCATGATAATCATAAAAGTGGTACGACTAAATATTTTTTTAAGGATATTCATATATTAGACCTCCAAGTATTTTTTGAGTTCATTTATAAATAATTCTTACATCTTTATTATAAATTGTTTTGTATGAATAATTCATTGATATGAAAAAATCTTGAATAACACTCAAGACCTAAATCAAATGATACTTGGCAGATTGTCATACAAGTACTCATGAGTTAAATTAACAAACTATTATCGATTGTTTTTAAGTTTAATACTTTTATAAATATAGCTTTTAGAACTTCTAAGCAGAAGGCCAACGGTTTAAATCCGTTGGTCGAGGCAAATGATAATAAAACTTTTATTTCTAAGAAGAAATGTATAGTTTTTAATAAATTATGTTTTTAAATAATAGCGTTGGTATATTATCTTCGTAAATGAAGTTTAGATAGAATTTTATTAACTATGTCTTTACCAAAAACATCATAAATCATTTGGTTATTTAAACCTAATAGTAAGAAGACTATCATTCCACATAAAGCATATATAGCTAATTGTATGACTAGTAATAATCTGCTTTCTACTGGTGGTAAAACAATGTTTAATAAAACAATTACAACACTCATAGCAGCAAGTGGTATTATTTCTTTCTTTAGTATTTCAAATGAATTATTATAACTAACATCAACTGCTTCATGAATATATTTTAGAAGTAATACTAGTTTCAATAATTCAGCAATAATACTTGATGTACCAGCTCCAAGATATGCAGGTAATCCTAAATTATGTAATAAATATATTAATGGTAAATCTAAAACCATATTAACGATTATAGATAATAGGGTAGTAAAGACTACTTTTCTTCCTTTACCTAAAGATTGTAAAGACATGCTTAAGACCATAGTGTAACAAACTATTAAATTAAATACCACATTTATTCTAAATAGTGATGGTCCATATTTATCATAGCCATAAAAAATTCTAAAATATGGTTCAGCAAATACAAACATTCCTATCATCATTGGTATAGTTATAAGCATTAAAATACTTATACCTTTATTGATTTTGTTACTTACATCTTTTAAGTCATTTCTAGCAAAACTATCTGATATATGTGGAGCAATACTAGAAGTCATAGCTAAAGCTAAAGCACCCATAACTTCAGTCATTCTTGGAACCCAAGAAGATATTAAAGATGATATGTGTTGATTATCAATATCTGAATAGCCAACATTTTTTAATCCTTCTAACATTAATTTAGTATCCACAATGTTATAAACACTAGAAGCAATAGATACTAAAGTAATAGTTGCACAATATCCTAGTATTTTTAAAGCTATATCTTTACTATTATCTACTATTTCATCTTTTTCGCCCATTGGGAAAGATGATTTATTGTTCTTGATTCTTGTACTTACATAAAGATATGCAAAGATTGCTCCAATACTAGCACCTAATAATGCGATATAAACTCCATATTTCACATGTCTTTGAAATACTTTAATAATTAAATATGAACCACCTAGAGCTACTATGATTCTAATGAGCTGTTCAATAATCTGTGAAAAAGAAGAAATTTCAAAGAATTTATGTCCTTGAAGATAACCTCTTCTTATAGATAGTAAAGGAACTATTAATACACAAATTGATATTATTCTTATAGCCATAGCGATATCTGCTATTGTTGCACCTTGCTTCATAGAAGATAAATAGAAGCGAGCTATAGCTTCAGCTCCAATCTGCATAATTAAAAATGAAACAATAGAAATAAATAAAATAGCTTTAATACCTATTTGATAAGCTTTTTCTTTTGTTGCATATTTCTTTAAAGAATTATAATGTCCCACAACAATAGAAATAGCTGTAGGAATACCAGATGTAGATATATCTAAAAATAGGGCATATATTTGATAAGCAATACTATAAATAAAACCACCCGCATTACCAATTAATGCATAAAAAGGTATATTATAAACAACTCCCAAAACTTTTGAAGCTACAATCGCAAAATAAGATATAAAGGTGCTTTCCGCAAAGCTATTTTTCTTTATCTTTTTTTCCATAATATCCACTTATTAGTATATTATATTTACTAAATTAATGCTCATGTAGACTATAGTCTAGTTTAGGATTACTCATTTGTTTAATTCTTAATTCATAAGCATCAATTATTTCTTTTTTATAGGCAAGTTCATTATTAGGATCAATCATTTTAATTATCTTTTGTGTAAATAAAGGATTTAAAACTAAAAATGGTCCTAATAAATATGTCGCAAATAAATTATGATCATGAATACCTTCATATTTATCTTCTAAGTTATTTCCTAAACCTTTATCTACTTGAATGAATGTATTATTATCATTTGAATATATTAAAGAATATTGAGATTTATTACCCACAATATCTATATCCTCATATTTACCTTTAAATAAATAATTTATTCTTGAATTAAGATTTCTCTTAGTATAAAAATCATATAATCCTAAACAATCTGTTTTATTATTGTCATCTTCAATATACTTACCTAATATTTCTAAAGAATTACCAGTAAATAAAAAGATCACATTTTCATTTATTCTTTGTTTAAGGATATCTTTATATTTGCTTAATCTTTCAATAGCTATTAATTGTTTATTTTCCGATAAAGAACCCATATATACTAAATCAATATCATCATTTTGCACAAAATAAGGAATACTTGTGTTATCAGTATAAATAACTTGTGCATCTTTTAAACAATTTAAAAGATAGGAAACATTTCCATTATCACCATAGTAATATCCTAAGTCAGAATAAAGTATTTCAATTTTCATGTTTATTATCCTTTAAATCATCTATAATTTTATTCATCACTTTTTTACTTCTTTTTAATGCCATGATGTCATATAGAATATATAATTCTTCGATATTATTTGTATCTAGATATTGATATAATTGTTCATCATTTTCGACAGTAAAAAGAATCTTTGGATTAACATTTGCGGTTAATAGTCTAACTTTATGATCTAAATATCTTTTACCTGAAACAATAATTCTTTTGATACTATCATTATTTAAGAATTCAAAATCAGTATCCCAAATCCAAGAGATTGTTTCGATTGCTGATTCATCAGGTATTTCATCTAACATAAGTATTATTTCTTTGTTTTTATCAGATTCACTTAAAGATTTAAGTACTGTACTAGCAGCAGAAGCATTTTGACCTTTCATAGCTCTTCTAATAATCTTTAAATCGTTTACAGTATTAATTTCTTCTCTAATTTTAGGAAGCTTTATTTTTGATAATAAACTTTTAATTAGTTCAGGACTATATCCCATCTCCATAAAATAAGCTATAACCGCTACTTGATTATAGATGTTGTAGATAGTATTAGATATTAAAGGAAAATCATATTCATGATGTTGATGAGAAATAGTAATTTCTTTATCAGATATTCTTGTACATAAATAATCTATATTTGGTGATTTTAGATCACAATTTGGGCATCTAAATTTACCTATGTGTCTATAGTTATGATATTCGTATATAACTTTATGGAAGCACTTAGGACATACTATAAAATCATTACTTATGTGATTTGCATCATCATTTATAATATTTGAAACACCATAATATATTTTTTTATTATTCTTTCCTAAGAAACAACTTAAAGGATCATCAGCATTTAAAAATACTTTTGTACCAATTAATTTATCTAAAGCTTCATCTAAGCTTTTATATGCAACTTCAGGATTGGCATTTTTAAACATTGAATCTCTTCCTAAATTAGTAATAATTAAGTTTGTGGGCTTAATTTGAGGGAAGGTGATTCTAGAGTATAGTTCATCTGCTTCCATTACCACTACATCTACAATTGGTTTATTAAAGTAATTATTTGCCTGTAATAAAGTCCAAGATTCTCCCGCGAAAGTATTATTGCCAGCTTCGTTGCAGGCAACTTTTTTATCTAAAAGTTTATAAATACTATTGATGATATTTGTGGTACTACTTTTACCATTAGTTCCACTTATTAATAAAACTTCTTCAGGTTTTGAAGCTTTAGCCATAAAATCTTCATCAAATTTACGAGCTAAAATACCAGGTCTATCATTATTAGGATTTCCTCTTAAAGAAAAATAAGCTGATGCAAGCTTTCCTGATATTAGTCCCAAATAGAATTTTATACTTTCCATTACCTTTATAAATTATATCATTATTTGTCTTTGATAATATTGAAGTGTAAAATTAATTTAAGGCAGTTTATGAAAAGAATTTCGTATTTATTTAAAAGAATAGTGTCTATGGATTATAAGAGTTTTTTTGATACTCTAAATGAAATTCATAAAGAGTCAGGTATATCAAGAATTAAATTATTTTTTGATATTATTCATTGTGGTATTAAGTTTGGAGCTGGATATAACGATTATAAGTGGTTTAGGTTTTATGAAATAGGTGATGATTTAAGAAAAACTTATATCAATAGAACTAAGAATAATCAAATAGTTAGACAATTAAACAATCCTGAATATTATCATTTTGTGAATGACAAGATTGAATTTAATAAATTATTTAATGATTTTTTAAAAAGAGACTGGTTAAATTTGAAGGAAGCTTCTTTTGATGAGTTTGTAGGATTTATTAATAAACATAGTTCTATTATTATCAAGCCTATAGATCTTACTGGTGGTTTTGGAGTTGAGAAAATAGCTAGAGAAGATTTTGAATCTGATAAGAAGATGTATGATTACATTATTGAACATAAGGCTTTTTTAATAGAAGAAGTTGTTAAACAACACGAAAAATTAAATGAATTATATCCATATTCAGTTAATACCTATCGTATTATGACAATTAAAACTGATGATAATGTAGATGTGATTAGTGCCTATGTAAGAATTGGTAATAATGGTGCGGTAGTAGATAATCATCACTCTGGTGGTATGTCATCACCTGTAGATATTGAAACAGGGGAAATCTTGTATCCTGCAATTGATATAGATTGTAATATATTTGATACACATCCAATGACTCATACCAAGATAGTAGGTTTTAAACTACCTTGTTTTAAGCAGGCATTAGATTTAGTTAAAGAAGCTGCACTAGTTATTCCTGAATTAAGATATATTGGCTGGGATGTAGCTATTAGTGTTGATGGTCCTTTATTAATTGAAGGAAATCATATTCCAGGTTATGATATTATGCAACTACCTGATCAAAATCCTAGTAGGGTTGGGTTCTTAGACATGTATCGCAAGTATATAAAAAATATATAAGATGAATAATTCTAAAAGATATAATCAAATTTCAAAGATAAAAGGTGGTTTAAATATACAAGACTCTAAGAAGATAGATGATTTTTTTATAGAACTTGAGAAGCATTTAAATGTATCTGTATTCTCTGATGATAGTTTATTTAATCATTATATTGATGCTTTTGATTATTATTTAAGTATTAATAAGAATGTTGATGAAATAATTGAATTAATTGATTTAAAAAACTTAGGAACTTTTTATACTGATTTTAAAAGAGAAGTATTTCCTTTAGATAATGTAGCTGTTGTCTATCCTTTGAGTCTTAAAGTTAATCAAATGGCAATGTTTAGAATAGCTTGCACACTATATGAAGATATCATTCCTGAACTATTACAATTAGCCTTAGATTTTACTATTAAAAGATTTCCAAGTTATTCTGCAGTGGTAAAATCAGGTTTTTTCTGGCATTATCTAGAAACAGTTAACTACGTACCAATTTTAGAAAAAGAAGACGATATACCATGTAAGCCAATATCAATCTTTATTAGAAGTTATCGCTCTTTTAGAGTTTTATATTATAAAAATAGAATTAGTATCGAAATGTTTCATGCGATCACCGATGGAACAGGGGCAATGGTATTTTTAAAAACTTTAATTAGAGAATATCTTAGATTATTAGGAAAAGATATACCTATTAGTGATGATATTTTAGATATCAATGATGAAATTAATGAAGAAGAATTAGTAAATGAGTTTGAAAAGAATGAAATAGAAAGCAATGTTGATAACTTTATAGGTTCTAAAGCAATTCAAATAGATGGTAAGATTCAAAAAGTAAAACCATATCAAGTATTACATTTTGAAATAAATTCTGATGATTTAAAACAAGTAGCTCATAAATATGAAGGCAGTATTAGTGCATATATCTTAGCAATCATGTTTAAAGCTATTAAAAAATCAACATCAAAAACTAGTGGTAAAGTTAATATACAAGTACCAGTTAATATTAGGAAATATAATAATTCTAAAACTTTAAGAAATTGTTCAATGTATTTTTTTGCATCTTATGATTTAAAAGATATTAATGATACTTTAACTGTAACTAGAAACATTAATAAACAAATTAAAGAAAAGGGTAGTAAAGAAAACATGGATAAAATGATATCTGGTTCTATAAAGTTAATTAAATCATTTACTTTCATACCTTTAATTATTAAAGTTCTTATATTTAAATTGATTTATGGGTATTTTGCCAATTCAGTTATCACTACTACTTTTTCTAATTTGGGCATGATCAAAACAAACACACAAATGCAAGACTATATTGACAGTTTTAATGTTTTGATTATACCTGGAGAACCAAATAGAACATCTTGTGCGATGGCATCATATAAAGATAAAACAGTACTAACTATAACAAAGATAAATAAAGAAGATATTTTTGAAAAAGAGATCTATAAACAATTAACAGATGAAGGTTTAATTGTTGAAGTGAAAGGAAGCATTGAATATGAATCCTAAGATAATCTATCCTATTCCTAAAAGACAAAGTAGTTTATATTTAAAACTTAGAAATATTTTTAGAATAGTGTTTTTAATTGCTTCGATAGTTTGTGTAGCAGTTAATATCATCACAGCAGATAAGGCATGGAGTGTTGTGGTGCTTTGGTCTTTATATGGCTTGTGGCAATTTGCTTTTTCATTTAAACTAGTCGAATTTTCATTTTATTCATTATTTATTAGAGTAATCATCTTTTGTGCAGTTTTATTAGTTTTAATAGATAAATTCTTGATATCAGGATGGGCATCTTTAGTAGTACCAATAGTATTATTTTCTGGTTTATTAATTATGTTTATTTACTATTTAGTTACCTACAATAAAAAAGAAAGACATTTAATGTCTATCTTTGTTTTAGGTCTATTATCAATTATTCAAATACCTTTTTATAATCATACTTGGCCAATAGAGAATTGGTTAGCTTTTGCTTTCCAAATAGGTATCTTTGTCTTATTCATTATTTTAGTTATAAGCAACTGGAAAGATATTCTTTTTGAGATAAAAGCACGCTTTATGACTAAGGTCTAAACTAAGTGTTTTATATAGTAATCATTTTCTTTTTGAAAATTCATATTTCTAATATAATCTTCATGTTTATCAATTGGATATTTAAAAGTTATAGTTTTTATTTCGTTTTTATTTAAGCGATCAAATAGAAAATGACCTATAGAAAAATCTCTAAATTCTGTAGTTGTATAATCTATTACTATATCAAAATTATTATCTTCTAATACTCCTAAAGTAATTCCTACAGGTTTACCTTGGCAGACTATCACATAACCTTTATTCATCTTATCTAAAGCTGTATCACATTCAGGATAGTATTGCATAATATCGTCATGATATGTATTTAATAAGTATTTTAATAAGCTATCGTTTTTATTAACTTCCACAAGTGAAAATTCTTTTTCATCTTTTTTATTTAAACGATACAAAAAATGAAGATTAATTAATACTAAGAAAAAATTCATGATAGCAGTAGGGTATGATTTAATTATTAAAGCATAAATCATAAATATTAAACTACCAACAGTATTCACAATTCTTAGTTTAACTACTGATACCATTAAAAAGGATACTAATACTAAAAAAGAACCAAGATATCCAACCATTTCTATAATTGTACTTGTATTCATAGTTACCTCCTATCGTGCAATTACAAATTATATCACTATTAGTGGTTAGTTGTAACTAACCTGAATGCATAATTATTTACATTATAATTTTGCAAAGTTATACTTAATTTGTGGATAGAAGGAGAAAATAATTATGGCAAATAAATACGCTGGAACACAAACTGAAAAGAATCTTCAAGCTGCTTTTGCGGGAGAATCTCAAGCAAGAAATAAGTATACTTATTTTGCTTCTAAGGCTAAAAAGGAAGGTTATGAGCAAATTGCTGAACTATTCTTAAAAACTGCTGAAAATGAAAAAGAACACGCTAAATTGTGGTTTAAAGAACTAGATGGTATCGGTACTACTGCGCAAAACCTATTAGCTGCTGCTGAAGGTGAAAACTATGAGTGGACTGATATGTATGAAGATTTTGCGAAAACTGCTCAAGAAGAAGGTTTCCCTGCTTTAGCTGCTAAGTTTAGACTAGTAGGTGCTATTGAAAAGCATCACGAAGAAAGATATAGAGCTTTATTACACAATGTTGAAGCTCAAGAAGTATTCGCTAAATCAGAAGTAAAAGTTTGGGAATGCAGAAATTGTGGACATATCGTTGTTGGAACAAATGCACCAGAAGTATGTCCTACATGCGCACATCCTCAATCATACTTTGAAGTAAATGCTCAAAATTACTAAAAAATAGATGCTTAGCATCTATTTTTCTTTAAATTTAATATTTGGAATTATTTTTGAAGCATTATCATTAAATACTTTCGAATATTTAGTAGTTAGATATATGTTTCTACCATGAGACTTTGAAAGCAAATTATTATCTTTTAAAGTCTTTTTTAATTGTGATACTACGCAAGCAGAAGAAGAAACAATCATTAGATCTGGATACATTTTTTTGATTTTATTCTTTAATAAATGATAATGTGTACAACCTAATATTAAAGTATCTATTTTTTTATCAATTAAAGGCTTAATATACTTTATTAAAGATTGTGTTAATAATTGTTTATTCTGTTTATTATTTTGTGACTCAATTAGAGACGCTAAATCAGGGCAAGGACTAGTGAAAACTTTGATTTTATTATCGTATTTGTTTATTAATTTTTCATATGCTTTTGATTTACAAGTAGCACTTGTCGCAATCAAACCTATTTTTTTATTTTTAGTAGTTTTAATTGCTTTTTTAACTGTGGAATCAATTACACCAATAATAGGTATATTATATTTTTTAGTTATTTTATTCTTCGCTAGTGAATCAGATGTATTACATGCAATGACTGCAGCTTTTAAATCATATTCTGATAGTATTTTCATATTATTTAATGAATATTCAATAATTTGATTATTGGTTTTGCAACCATAAGGCATATTCTTACTATCCGCAAGAAAAACAATATTCTCATTTTTTAATGATTTATGTATGGCTTTAACTACAGTTAAGCCTCCAATACCAGAATCATACACACCTATGTATTTCATAATTTGTTTACCAATTGTTTAAAATGTTTTCCTCTTTCTTCATAAGAAGAATATTGATCAAAACTAGATGTAGTAGGTGATAATAAGACAATATCACCACTTGTAGCTAATTTAGATGCTTCTGATACAGCTTCATCTAATGTATTTACAATAATAGGATTATCTATTAAATCTGATGCAATTCTTTTACCAGCTGCACCAAAACCAATTATCTTTTTAACACAAGATAAGTGTTTTTTCATTTCAGACATGTCTAAACCTTTTTCATATCCTCCAACTAGTAAAATAACACCTTTTTCAAAAGAATCTAATGCGGTAATACTTGCATCAGTATTAGTTCCTTTTGAATCGTTATAGTATTTAACACCATTTATTTCTCTTACAAATTCAATGCGATGCTCAACACCTTTAAAATTATTAATTACATCAATAATATCTTCATTTGAAATATTTAAAGCTTTAGCGATACTAATCGCAATTAGTATATTTTGTCTGTTATGTTTTCCTACAAGTCTAATACAACTTAAAGGTAGTACTTTTTCATTATTCACATACATATAATCATCTTTAATATATGAATAAGTATTGGTATGATCTAATGATATTGTCTGTATCTTACAATTAATAGGGTACTTTTCACTATATTCATGAAGAATCTTATCATCATCGTTATAAATGAAAATATCATCATCCTTCATATTTCTATATACTTCAGTTTTAGATTTATAGTATGCATCTAAAGAACCCATTGTCTCTAAATGATCTGGAGTTAAATTGATGATCGTGGAGATTTGAGGTCTAAAATTAATAATATCTACTAATTGATGATTTGATATTTCTAAAGATATGTAATAACCCTCGTTGTTTATTAGATCATGTTCAAGTACTAATTCACATAAAGGAGTACCAATATTTCCTCCAACTAAAGCTTTTTCTTTAAAAGCCTTTTTTAATAATTCATATACTAGAGTAGTGGTTGTTGTTTTACCATTGGTTCCAGTAATCGCAATATAGTGTTGAGGCTTAGATATATCATAAGCTAGTTCTATTTCTGTAATAATAGGAATATTTCTTTCTTGAAGTTTTTTTACAATTTCTGAAATAGGTGGCACACCAGGGTTTTTAACTACTAAATCATAATCTTTTTCAAAAACAGAAAGATCTTGATTATAGATGGTAACCCCAATAGACTCTAAATATTGTCTATCTTTTTCTTCTAATTGCTTTTTTTCAGAAAGAAAAACATTGGCACCAAGCTTATTTAAAACCTTTATTGCTGCCATACCTGACCTAGCTAAACCGATAACCAATACCTTTTTGTTTTTATATTCCATATCAATAATTTTATCATTATTGTTGACAATATAAAACGTTTACGATTAAATATAATCTAATGGGTGCATTATTAAAACTAAGTAATTTAAATGATGGTTTTGTTGATGAAGTTAGGATTGATGAAATTGAAAATAAAAATTGTTTTACATATCTAGATAATGATGGTTCTAATTGTGAAATATGTATATATGAAGATGGATTATGTTTGTTTAAACAAACAAGTGACCACTTATTAGAACTGCATTTGAAAGACAATGCTTATGCAAAAGTGACTACCAGTGAAGGAATTATAAAATTTGATGCAAAAGTTATTGATTTTCATGTAAATAATGATATATTAGTAATGCATTACCTAGTTAATGAAGAAGAAAGGATAATTGAAATTAATTATTAGGAGTTAAGTAATTATGGCCAGTGCGAAGTCGATGACAGATATTGCCTACGATATTCTGTCAAAAAAGAAACGTTCAATTCAATTTGCAAAGTTGTGGGAAGATGTTTCAAAAATATATGGTGCATCTAATGATAGAGTTGCGCAATTCTATTCAGATTTGACTCTCGATTCTAGATTTGCTTCATTAAAGGAAAACAAGTGGGATTTAGCAGAACGCAGAAAATTTGATGAATCTCATGTGGATATTTCTAAGATTGAATTAGATGAGGATGAACCTGAAGAAGTTGATGAAGGTGAAGACACAACTGATATCATGATGGAAAAAGAAGATTATTAAGACTCGTAAGAGTCTTTTTTTGTATAATTTATTTATGAAATATATTATCTTTGATTTTAATGGAACTGTTTTAGATGATATTGATGTATGTATTGAAGCAGAAAATAAAACAATTGAACATTTCAAATTGAATAGAAAGCCTCTTACAAAAGAAGAATACTTAGACATCTTTACTTTTCCAGTTAAAGATTATTATGAAAAAGTTGGTTTTGATTGGAATGTTTATTCATATGAAGAAGTTGGTAAGTATTGGTTTTCTTGGTATAACTCTTTAAAACATAAATATAAGATTCATGATGGGGTAATCGAGTTATTAAAAAAGAATCATGAGTTAGGTAATAAAAATGTGATATTAAGTGCCTCAAGTTTAATAGAACTAAAAAAACAACTTGATGAATTAGATATTGCGAAGTATTTTGATGATGTATTAGGTATTGATAATATCTATGCAGGATCAAAATTAAATATTGCCTTAAAATGGATTGAAGATAAAGATCCTAAGGATTGTTTAATGTTGGGAGATACTTTACATGATTTAGAGGTTGCTAGAAGCATGAATGTAGATTGTATCTTAATCGCAAATGGACACCAACCTAAAGGAAAATTAATAAAAGAATATGATAAAGTTTTGGATGATATTAAAGAGGTGATTATATGAGAATTGGTCAATCAAGAGATATTCATAAGTTAGTTGAAGGTAGAGATTTAATAATAGGGGGAGTTAAAATTCCTTATGAAAAAGGTCTATTAGGACATTCTGATGCGGATGTTTTAACTCATGCAATAATTGAATCTTTAATAGGCGCAATGGCTTTAAAAGACATTGGAACTCATTTTCCTGATAATGATCCTAAATATGAAGGAATATCATCATTATTACTATTAGATGAAACTAATAAACTACTTAAGGATAATGGTTATAAGATTATTAATATTGATTCTTTGATTCTGATAGAAAAACCTAAGATGGCTCCATATATCGACAAGATGAGAGAAAATATTGCCAAACATTTAAATATTGATATATCACAAATTAATATTAAGGCTACTAGAGGTGAAGGTTTAGGTTTTGTAGGAGAATCTAAAGGTGTAATGGCAGAAGCTGTTTGTTTAATAGATAAAGAATGATAAAGGCTGGATATTTCCAGCCTTAGTTATTTAATTAGATTTTATTATCGCAACCTAATACATCAATGATCTTATGTTTAACAAGTTCTTTAATGTTTTCTCTTGCAGGTTTTAGATATTCTCTAGGGTCAAATTTTTCAGGATGTTCTACAAAGAACTTTCTGATTGTACCAGTCATAGCTAAACGTAAATCTGAGTCGATATTAATCTTACATACTGCTAATTTACTAGCTTCTCTTAATTGATCCTCAGGAACACCTACAGCATCAGGCATATTTCCACCATATTCATTAATCATCTTTACATATTCTTGTGGAACTGAAGATGAGCCATGTAATACGATAGGGAAGCCTGGAAGTCTCTTAGATACTTCTTCTAAGATATCAAATCTTAATGGTGGAGGTACTAAGATTCCTTCTTCATTTCTTGTGCATTGTTCAGGTTTGAATTTATAAGCACCATGTGATGTACCAATAGCGATAGCTAAAGAATCACAACCAGTTCTTCTAACAAATTCTTCAACATCTTCTGGTCTAGTATAAGATGAATCTTCTGCAGAAACAGCTACTTCATCTTCAACACCAGCTAGAGTTCCAAGTTCTGCTTCAACTACAACACCTCTTGCATGAGCATATTCAACTACTTGTCTAGTAATTTCAATATTCTCTTCAAATGGTTTAGATGAACAGTCGATCATAACTGAAGTGAATCCATCATCAATACATGATTTACATGTTTCAAATGAATCACCATGATCTAAGTGTAATACAATTGGAAGTCCTGTTTCTTCAACAGCAGCTTCAACTAATTTTTTCAAATAAGTTCTATTAGCATAAGCTCTAGCACCTTTTGAAACTTGTAAGATAACTGGAGCATTGCATTCTTTTGCAGCTTCAGTAATACCTTGAATAATTTCCATGTTGTTAACATTAAAAGCTCCGATAGCATAACCACCATTATAAGCTTTTTCAAACATTTCTTTTGATGTTACTAATGGCATATATTTTCTCCTTCTATTTGATAAATAAATTATAACTCAAAATGTATTTGATATATAATTTTATTATGTTAGAGAAAGAAATATTAATTGAAAAGAATTGCTCTATTGTTGCTTCAAATGGTTATTTTTCCTATGATAGTGGAATAAAACCCGTTATTTCAAAGATTATTGAAGATCGCTATTTCTTTAAAGATTTGATTATCGCTGATAAAGTAATCGGTAAGGCTAGCGCTATGTTGTTTGCTTATTCAAAAGCTAAAAAAGTATTTGCCTTTACTTTATCTAAATCTGGTAAACAAATTCTTGATAAGTACGGAATTGAATATGAATATGATAAATTAGTTGACTATATCATCAATAATAAAGGCGATGATATGTGCCCAATGGAAAAAACTGTCAAAGATATTGATGATCTAAATGAGGCATATGAAGCTTTATATAGAAAGATTGCACTGCATTAGCAGTGCTTTTATTATTTAAAATATATAGTATAATCTAGAGGTATGAGTTTAATTGAACTTAAAGATGTATATTTCTCTTACAACGATGATACTAAGGCTATTGATGGCATAAGTTTTAATATTGAACAAGGTTCATATACAACAATAATTGGCCATAATGGTTCTGGTAAATCAACTTTAGCAAAACTAATCGCAGGATTATTGCCTATTAAAAGTGGAGAAATATTAATTGATGGTTTAAGTGTTAATGAAGAAAACATATCAAAAATCAGAGAAAAGCTGGGTATTGTTTTTCAAAACCCAGATAATCAATTTATTGGTTCTACTGTCAAAGATGATATAGCCTTTGGTTTAGAAAACAGATTAGTTAAATCTGAAGAAATGGAAAAGATTATTTTAGAGTATATTGATAAAGTTGGTTTAAATAAATTTATGGACTACGAACCACAAAATCTTTCTGGTGGTCAAAAACAAAGAGTTGCGATTGCAGGAATTCTAGCTATGAGACCAGAAATCATAATATTTGATGAAGCTACTTCAATGCTAGATCCAAAAGGCAAAAAAGAAATTAAACAACTAATGGCTGATTTAGCAAAAGATGATACAATCACCATTATTTCTATAACTCATGATATTGAAGAGGTATTACAATCTGATAATTGTGTAGTTTTAAATAATGGAAAATTATTTATGCATGCAAAACCTGAAGAAGTATTTTCTCATCCAGAGAAATTAAGAGATATAGATTTAGATATTCCTTTTATAGAAAAAGTTAAGGAAGAATTTAAACATAGAAAAATCAAATTAAAAAGTAGCGATTTGAAAGGATTGGTGAAAGAATTATGTCAATATCATTCAAATCATTAAGCCATATTTATAACAAAGATATGCCTTATGCACACAAGGCTTTAGATAATATCAATTTAGATATTAAAGAAGGTTCTATTACCGCAATAATAGGTGAAACTGGTTCTGGTAAATCAACACTTGTTGAACACTTGAATGCTTTACTATTGCCAGATGAAGGTTCTTTAGAAATATTAGATTACAATATTGTCGCTAATCAAAAACAAAAATTCTTAAAACCGCTTAGAAAAGATGTGGGTTTAGTTTTCCAATTCTCTGAATATCAATTATTTGAAGAGACAGTTATTAAAGATGTAATATTTGGACCATTAAACTTTGGTTTTTCTCAACAGGAAGCAATTAATAAGTCTATTGAAGCTTTAAAGCTAGTTGAAATTGATGAAAAATACTTTAATGTTTCTCCACTTGAACTTTCAGGTGGCCAAAAAAGAAGAGTTGCAATTGCAGGAATACTAGCATGCGATCCTAAAATTATTGTTTTAGATGAACCTACTGCTGGACTTGATCCTGCTGGTTCTAAACAAATAATCGACTTATTCGTATCTTTAAATAAGACATTAAATAAAACTATTATTATTGTTTCTCATGATAATGAAATGGTTTATAACTATTGTGATGATACTGTAGTTTTATCACATGGTAAAGTTGTCTATCATGGTTCAACATTAGATTTATTCTCTGATCAAAAATTAATTGAAGAATTTCATTTATTATTACCACAAATTGTGCAATTTAAAAATGAATTAACTGAAAATGGTTTTAAGATTTCTAAAGAAGCTAGAACTATTGAAGATATAGTAGGTGAAGTTATAAAACAGGTGAAAAAATGAAGGGATTAGTTTTTGGAAAATACATACCAATTGATTCTATTATCCACAAACTTGATCCACGTGGTAAATTAATTGGTTTGATTTTAATGATTATAGCTGTATTTATACCTAAGAGTTGGTGGGCTTTTTTAGTTATTGGATTACTAGTTTTATTAGCGCTAATATTAGCTAAAGTCGGTATTAAAATGATTGTGCAATCATTTAAACCGATGATCTTTATGATGCTATTCTTACTAGTTATTAACTCATTAACTGTTAAAACAGGTGATGTTTTATTTACTATTGCATCTGTTCAAGTTTATTCTGATGCTGTATTTAATACTTTGTTTGTAATAGTTAGATTGATGTTGATGATATCAATCACTACATTATTAACTGCAACAACTAAACCTTTAGATTTAACTTTAGGTATTGAATGGTTATTGAAACCATTAGAATTATTTAAGTTTCCAACTCATGAAGTTGCAATGATGGTATCTATTGCCTTAAGATTTATTCCTACTATTATTGAAGAAACAATGAGAATCATGGATGCACAAAAATCTAGAGGTGTTGATTTTGAAAATGGTTCTATTTCTTCAAAAATAGTTTCGATTTTATCTTTAATCGTTCCATTATTCTCAGTTGCTTTTGAAAGAGCTTATGAATTAGCTGATGCAATGGAGGCAAGGGGATATGTTCCAGGAGCTAAAAGGACCAGATATCATATCTTAAAATTTAAATATTATGATTATATCTTTATCTTTATTTGTTTAGCTACTATGATTTTTTCAATACTTACAAGGATCTATCTATGAGATATAAAGTAGTTTGTGCATATGATGGTAATAACTATGCAGGATTTCAATCACAAAAAAATGCTTTGGCTATTCAAGATGTAATTGAAGATGTTTTATATCAAATTTTTAGAGAAAAAATAAGAATTGTAATGTCTTCTAGAACTGATGCAGGAGTTCACGCTAAAGGACAAGTATTCCATTTTGATAGTGATCAAGAAAAAGATTTATATAAACTAAAATATTCTTTTAATAGTTTACTTCCTAAAGATATTCATGTAATAGATATTAAAAAAGTATCTGATAAGTTTCATGCACGTTTTTCTGTAAAAAAGAAAACATATGAGTATCTAATTAATACTGGTGAATATGATGTCTTTTTAAATGGCTATGCCTATCAATGTTTCTATAAATTAGATTTAGATTTAATGAAAAAAGGAGCTAAATTATTTGAGGGAATTCATGATTTTTCTTCTTTTAATACTTCTAGTTTAAAAGAATATCCTAATCAAGTTAGAAACATTTATGAATTCAAAATTACAAAAAGAAAAGATTTAATTAAAATTACTGTAACAAGTACTGGCTTTTTAAGAAACATGGTTAGAATTATGGTTGGTACTTTAATAGATTTAGGAAGAGGATTAAAGACATTAGATGATATTAGCAATATGTTGGAAAAACCACAAAAGAATACTAGAAGGTTTAATGCAGATCCTAATGGGCTTTATTTGAAAAGGATTTTTTACTAGAATTTAATTATGAACAAGAAAATCTTAAAAGTTATAGCTTTAAGTGAATTAATTATTTCTATAATTATGTATTTTTTAGTTGCTTATCAATTTGATAATGATATTCTTGTTCAAAAAATAATGCCTAATACAGATTTTGAGGCAACATTGTTGCGTCTTTCTATATATATAATTCCAGGTATTAATATAATAAGTGGTATTTTTAAGATAGTCTTTTCTACTAAAGGTATATTATGTTTTGCAGCTATATTAGAAATACTTTCCGGTATCTTAACATTACATTTTAAAGGTAAAAATGATTCTATGAATATTATGGGTATAATCATAATTGTCTTAGGAGTTATTTCCATAATTTTATCCTTAACTTTAAAAAATACTAAGAAAACAAAAGAGGATGTTTAAAATATTAGATAAGAATCCTCTTTTTTGTTTTTATTTTGAAAATGTATCATAATTTAAGTATGAAGAGTTTTATGAGTAACAATATTACTAGAATGTTTATTAAACTGTGGCCAGTACAGTTTTTTGTGGTAATAGCTTCATCTTTAAGTGGAATTATTAATGGCTTAGTTATAGGTAATTATTTATCTTTTGAAGCAATGAGTGCTTTAGGTTTAGTTACACCTGTAATTGGCTTTTTAAGTGCTCTAGCATCTATTGTTTCTGGTGGTGCAGGCATATTATGTGGCAAATTCATGGGAAAAGGGGATAGCGATAAAGTCGATCAAGTTTTTTCCATATCAATGATTATTAATTTTGTTTGTGGATTAGTGTTAACTTTCTTGATTATCATCTTTGCACAACCAATAGCTTTATATTTAAAAGCTGATGTAAATACTTTACAAGCAACTGTTCAATATATTAGAGGTATGGCTATTGGTATTGTTCCAATGTTGATGATGCCTTCAATGATGATTTTTTTACAAATGTCAGATCAATCTTATTTCTCACTTGCAACCATTATCATTATGTCAGTTATAAATGCAATACTAAATACATTTAATATTCATTTATTAAAATGGGGTATTTTTGGAATTGGCTTAGCTACTTCTTTAAGTAGATATTTTGCAATTGCGATTATTATTGGATTCTTGTTGGTTAAAAGAAATCTTGTTAAATTCAATATTAAGTATTTTGACTTGAATATAGTTAAGGATATTTTAATCATGGGATCACCTGCTTCTTTAGCAGGAATATTATATTCAATGAGAAATGTTTTCATTAATAGCTATGCATTTGACTTACAAGGTGATGTAGCTTTAAATGCTTTAGCTATTATGACTTCTTTTGGTGGCTTCTTTGATGGATTTAATATCGCTTTAGGTTCAACTTTAACAATGTTGGCAAGTGTATTTGTGGGTGAAAGAGATGGCAAGTCTATTAAGGAATTAACGATTATCAGTTGTGTTATTGGTGAATTCTTTGCAGTCTTAAAAGTTATTTCAATGTATTTGTTTGGTGATGATATTTCTATTTTATATGGAGCTAGTAATAATTTAATTGATGTATCATATGAACTATTGAGATATTATAGCTGGTCATCTGTACCAAATATGATAACTGTTACAATCATCGGTATTTATCAAAGCTTAGGCAGAATAAGTCTATGTAATATTATGTATCTGTTCAATTGTATTTTAACGCCTTTATTCTGTTGTACTGTTCTTGCGGATATCTTTAATATTCAAGCTATTTGGAGTTTATACTACTTAGCAGAGATTGTCACTTTAACAATTGTATTTATTAATTCATGTATAAAGAAAAAAGCTCTTAGTAAAAACCTTGATGATATTTTATATCTAGATAGTATTTATTCAACTGAAAACAAATATCTTAAAACTATAAATGATATTTCAGAAGTAATTAATGTCTCAAAAGAAGTTGAAGACTTCTGTTTAAAGAATAATATCGATTCAAGAAGGGCTATGTTTACTGGTCTATGTTTAGAAGAAATGGCAGGCAATATAGTTGAACATGGTTTCATTAAAGATAATAAGAAGCATTCTATAGATTTATTCACATGTGTAGAGAATGATGAAGTTTTAATGAGATTAAGAGATAATTGTGTTCCTTTTGATCCTAATTCAAGAAAACAAATTGTGAATCCTGAAGATCCAGCTAAGAATATTGGCATTAGAATGGTTTCAAAGATAGCTAAAGAAATGAATTATCATAGTAATTTTGGTTTCAATGTTTTAGCGATAAGATTATAAATATTAATATAAACAAAAACCTGTATCTATGAGAAGAAACAGGTTTTTTTATTCATAAATGGTGCCAACTAAAGGGCTCGAACCTTCCACCTATTCATTACGAATGAATTGCTCTACCAGATGAGCTAAGTTGGCTTAATAATTAAATGTATATTCACCAATTAGTTCTTGTTTGTCAGAATTAGGCATTTCATTTAAAGAATAGATTATCTTAATATCATCTTTTTTAGCATCTTTATTTATGTCTTTTAGTAATAATTCTTTATAATTTAAAAAGCTATCATTATTATCGTTTAAGAATAATACATAGTATTTATCAGAGTATTTAATAATACAAATAACACATGTTATTACTTTGTCTTGTTTAAACTTATCTAAATAAGAAAGAGATTCATTAATTTGCTTGATTCTTTGAAGTGTATCATAGACATCTTGAGATAGTTTAATATCATCTTTATTTTTAGCTACAAACTCATTTGTATTAGTTAATTCATTATTTAACTCTGTTATTGATTTAGATACATTTAATTCTATTGCATATAGAATAGTCTTATCTTTAAATGAATTATAAATATCTAAACTTTCTTGATTTACTAATGTATGTAATTGTTTGTAATCTTTTTCTAATTGAATTGTTTTTAAGAAAATGTTTTGCATAGTTTTGCTCTTGTTATTATTATTCATGTTATAAAAATAGAAATATTTATCATCGCTTTTTACAAAACCATTTTCTGTAATTACTTTTGTGATAGATTGATTAGAATATTTACCTTCATTTAGAAAAACAAAAGGATCAATAACTATTTTTTTAATATTTTTAGTTTTAAAGTATTCAATTAAATCAACAATAAATACTTTTAAAAGTTTGTGGTCATAATAATTTGTTAAAAAACCTGAAAAACAATATGCACTAGGTTTAAATGAAAAGAATGAATCTTTTTTAATATAAAAAGCACCAAAAGCTTGAGCAATATCATTGTCATTTAAGTATTCAATAAATAAAGGTTCGTATCCTTTTTTTAGTAATACTTCTGCATATAGATTGCTTTGAAATATATTTGCATTAGGTTCTAATGAGGCAAATACTTCATACTCTTGAGCGTTTACTTCTTTAATCTTCATAAATTTATTATAATATACTTTCTTTCAAATATTTAATAAGCTTTTCCTTTTTATTATTAACCTGTTTATGATGGATGACATCAACTAAAATATTCTTAATTCTTCCAATATCTTTTCCTTTATAGCCAAGTTTTTCTATTTGTTTACCATCGATATCTAAACTATTTACATTGACCATGTATCTCTTTAGTTTATTGAATCTATCTTTATAGTTTTTGTGGTGGTATTGATTTAGAAATAACAGTACATCTTTTTGATATATGTTAGATAAGCATTTAATAAATTGATAGTCATCATTAATTTTGATCTTGCTACTTTGAATTAAATGTTTAATTAAATCAATTTCTTTATTAGAATATTTTAGTTTTTTTAAATTGATATTTTCTTCATCTTTTAATAAATAAGCTAAAGAATATAAAGGATTAGAAAAATTATTTACCCTTCTACTTATTCTTTTAAAAGGCATGAATGTGTTAAAAACATCTAGATAATCATTTATTAAAACAAATGCATTCCTACAAGATAATATTTGAAGTAATTCATCTTTTTTTCTTTCTTCAGATATGTGATTTAATAAATCTTTAGATTGGTGTATGGCTTTATCTGTCTTTTCTTCAATTTCAAAGTTCATTTTAGCTTTAAAACGAAGTGCTCTAAGTATTCTTAAACTATCTTCATTAAATCTTGTATGGGGGTTACCAATAGCTTTAATGATTTTATTATTTAAATCATCAATACCATTAAAATAATCAATTATTTGTCTATTAAGATCCATACATAAAGCATTGATTGTAAAATCTCTTCTTTTTAAATCATCTTTTAGATTGGCATTAAAACTAATCTTGCTGGGATGACGATGGTCTTTGTATTCAGATTCATGACGATATGGTGTAACCTCAACAACAATATCCTTAATTATTATTGATACTGTTCCATGAACTTTACCAATGTCATATAGTTTATATTCATTAAAAAGCATCTTCACTACATTACTAGATGCATTTGTGGTTATATCATAATCTAAAATCGCTTTATTTAATAAATAATTTCTTATTGCACCACCTACAATATAAGCTTCATAGCCATGAGCATTTAAGCGTTTCAGTATGTCAAAAACCTCTTTTTTTAGCATTTTCATATTTAAATTATACCTATATTTTACTTTTTATCTTTAATATGTGTTAGAATTATAACGTTTAAAATAAGGAAAGAAGAGAAAAGATGAAAGAAGTATTTGATTTCGATTTCTACGGTCGTAAGTTAAGCGTCGAGACCGGTGAAGTCGCAAAACAGGCCGGAGGGTCTGTGCTTGTGAGGTATGGCGATACAGCAATATTATCTACAGCCTGTGCCTCAAATGTCGCAAAAGACACTGATTTTTTCCCACTAACTGTTTCTTTTGAAGAAAAGTTATATTCAGTAGGAAAGATTCCTGGAGGTTTCTTAAGAAGAGAAGGTAGACCTTCAGAACATGCTACACTAACTGCAAGATTAATTGACAGACCTATTCGTCCATTATTTGCAGAAGGTTTTAGAAACGAAGTACAAGTAGTTAATACTGTGTTATCTACTGATAATGATTGTTCACCTGAAATGGCTGCAATGTTTGGAGCTTCTTTAGCATTATGTATTTCAAACATTCCATTTGATGGTCCTATTGCTGGAGTTAAGGTTGCTTATATCGACAATGAATTTGTTGTAAATCCAACAGTTGAACAATTATCTAGATCATTAATCGATTTAACAGTAGCTGGTACTGCAGATGCTTTAAACATGGTTGAAGCAGGAGCTAAAGAAGTTAGTGAAGATTTAATGTTAGATGCATTAATGTTTGGTCATGAAAAAGTTAAAGAACTTTGTGCTATGCAACAAGAAATCATTTCTAAAGTTGGTAAAGAAAAGATGGAAGTTGTTTTATATGAGATTAATCCAAGTGTTAAAGAATTTGTTAATGCAAATGGTAAACAAAGACTTGAAGCAGCTGTATCAATTCATGACAAATTAGAATCTTATGCTGCACAAGAAAATATTACTAATGAGATGAAGGCTCATTTTGAAGAACTTGAAACATTAAGCGAAAAAGAAAGAGAAAAACTTGTTAAACAAACTAATGAGTATTGTGAACAAATTATTGCTGAAGAAGTTAGAAGACTTGTATCTGAAGAAAAGATTAGACCAGATGGAAGAGGTCTTGATGAAATTAGACCTTTAAATTCACAAGTTGATTTACTTCCTAGAGTTCATGGTTCTGCAATGTTTACAAGAGGACAAACTCAAGTATTATCAGTTACTACTTTAGGTCCATTAGGTGATAATCAAATAATTGACGATTTAACTGATGTTGAAGAAAAAAGATTTATGCATCACTATAACTTCCCACCTTATTCAGTAGGTGAAGTTGGTAGAATGGGCAATCCTGGAAGAAGAGAAATAGGTCATGGTGCACTTGGTGAAAGAGCTTTACTACAGGTTCTTCCAAGTGAAGAAGAATTCCCATATGCAATTAGAACAGTTGCAGAAGTATTAGAATCAAATGGTTCAAGTTCTCAAGCTTCAATTTGTGCTGGTTCTATGTCTTTAATGGCTGCTGGAGTTCCAATTAAAGCCCCTGTAGCTGGTGTTGCGATGGGTTTAATCACTACTGGTGATAACTATGCAATTCTTACAGATATTCAAGGTATGGAAGACCATTATGGTGATATGGACTTTAAAGTTGCTGGTACAAAAGATGGTATCACTGCTTTGCAAATGGATATTAAATGCAAAGGTATTACTAGAGAAATATTTAAGGAAGCTTTAAGTCAAGCTCATAAAGGCAGACTTGAAATACTAGCTAATATGGAAACAGCTATTTCTAGTCCAAGAAGTGAAGTAAGTGAATATGCTCCTAAGATGGTTACATTCAATATTCCTACTGATAAGATTAGAGAAGTTATTGGTACAGGTGGTAAGATGATCAATGAAATCATTGATTCATGTGACCAAGTTAAGATTGATATTGATGATGATGGTAAAGTTGTGATTTACCACACATCGAAAGAGTCTATTGAAAAAGCTAAAGCTATGATTGATGAAATTACTAAAGAAGCAAAAGTTGGTGAAATATATGATGCTACTGTAGTAAGATTGGAAAAATATGGTGCTTTTGTAGAACTATTTAAGGGACAAGATGCTTTACTTCATGTTTCTAAGATTAAACATGAAAGAGTTGATAAACCTGAAGATGTTTTAAAACTTGGAGATAAGATTCAAGTTAAAGTAATGGAAATTGATGAAAAAGGTAAAGTAAATGTTTCCGCAAAAGAACTTCTTCCTAAACCTGAAAAACAAAACAAGAAGGAAGAAATAAAAATAGAAGAGAATAGTGCTCCTTCAGAAGAAAAACATGAAGGTGAAGTAAGATTTTTTGGAAAAAGATAAGAAGTAGTTAATTAACTACTTCTTTTTTCTGTTAAACCAAATATATACCAAAATAGCGCAACGCCTGGATAAGTTATTATTGATCTTTTTGTAAAATTAAATAATGATTCTAAGATAGATTGATATGTAAAATCTATACGTTTGGTTATTAAACCTGAAGCAGTACTAACTAATGCATATATTAAAAGAAAATAGGAATAATCTTTCATTCTTTGTTTAAACTTGTTTTTATCCATAATAATCTCCTAACACAATTTTAACACAACACATTTGTAATATAATTAGTGTATGCGAATGAGAAAAAAGAAATGGGTTAAACCATTTTTGGAAAATGAACAAGAATACTTAATATCAGATTTAAATAGTTTTAATACTGATAAACCAATATATATTGAAATTGGCATGGGTATGGGTGATTTTATATGTGAAAGTGCATATATAAATCCTGATATTTTTTATATCGGTTTAGAAAAAGAAGAAACATGTGTTGCAAGAAGTATCAAGAAAGCTCAAGAATTAGAACTTAATAATTTTAAAGTTATACACTTTGATGCAATTGGTATTAAAGATATAATTCCTGATAATAAAATTGATTTAATCTACTTGCATTTTAGTGATCCATGGCCTAAAAAAAGAAATCATAAAAGAAGATTAACTTATATGACTTATTTAAAGATGTATGAAGACATCTTAAAAGATAAAGGTATTATAGTATTTAAAACAGATAATGAATCTTTTTTTGATGATTCTTTGCAATACTTTGATAATTCTGAATTTAAATTGTTAGAAATTGATAGAAATTATTATAAAGAAGGCGAACCTATGACTGCTTATCAAGCAAAATTTGTTTCAGAAGGCAAACCAATATATTATGCTAAATATGTAATCAATAAGGTATAATAGTAAAGGTATGAAAATATTTAAAAAATTATTAGTTATTTTATTAGTTTTACTACTTTGTGGTTGTACAACTGGTAAACAATATACTGCATATACAATATATCCAATTGGATATATTTTAAATCGTATTGGCGCTAATAGAATAAATCCTATTTCCGTGCAAAAAAGATCTATTGTTCAAACTGCAAATTTAGTAGATGATTATGAACAAATTTTCGAAGATACTTCAGTATTCTTTCATATTGGCGATTTAGAACCATACATGGATTTATATGATAATCAAATTAAAGAATTAGGAATTAATTTGAATGAAGGAGATTTATCAGTTTTAAATTGTCTTTATGAATATAAAAGATACACTCCTGTAATAGTAGATGGAAAGGTATCTTTTGTGGAAGGTGAATACTATGAAGGAGATGTTTTCTCAGAAATAGATAGTTATGATTTAGATCCATTTATTTGGTTATCTCCTAGTGGTATGTATTGTATGGCTAAAGATGTCTATGATTATTTTTCTAGTAATTATGTTGAACAAGCATCATTCTTTGAAGAGAACTATAAAGCTTTAGCTGATGATTTGATTGCTTTAGATGCTTCATATCAAAATTTAGCTACTAGATTAGTAAAAGAAAACAAATCTATTAAATTTGTATCAATGACTGGTTCTTTTGGTTGCTGGCAAAAGGATTTTGGTATTCAAGTTTATCCAGTATGTTTATCAAAATATGGTGCATTACCTTCTGAAAGTCAACTAGAAGCAATTAAAACAAGAATAAAAAATGATGGCATTACATATATTGCGTATGAGCCAAATATGTCAGAAGAGATGATTGGCTTATTTAATCAATTAGAAGACGAACTATCTTTAAAGCGTGTAACTTTATACAACATTTCTTCTTTAACAAACTCACAAATAGAATCTGGAAAAGACTATTTATCTTTGATGTATGAAAATTTAAGTATTCTAGAAAATATGGCAACTTCTAATGTAGTAGAAGTGACTAGTGGTGAAGAATGAAATTATTATTAATAGATGGCAATTCCGTATTATTTAGAGGATATTATGCCACTTGTTATGGAAATATTATGAAGACATCAAAAGGCGTATACACTAATGCGGTATATGCTTTTGCTAATATGATTAATTCAGCTTTAAAAATGATTGAACCTGATTATTGTGTAGTAGCTTTTGATAAGGGTAAACATACTTTTAGACATGATATTGCACCAGATTATAAAGCAGGTAGAAAAGAAACACCTGAAGAATTAATAGGTCAATTTGATTTGGTTAGAGAAATGCTTGAAGCATATAAACTTCCATATTTAGAATATGATTCTATTGAGGCTGATGATATTATTGGATCTTTATCAAGAAAGTTTAAGATGGAAACTTGTATTTTATCTAGTGATAGAGATATGCTTCAATTGATTGATGATAATACTAGTGTTTATGTGATGAGAAAAGGTATGTCTGATATTGCTAAGATGGATGAAAAAGCTTTATTAGATGAATATGGTTTAAAACCATATCAAATCATTGATTATAAAGGACTTGCAGGAGATAAGTCTGACAACATCAAAGGTGTTGAAGGAGTAGGAGATAAGACTGCTGTAAGATTATTAAACGATTATGATACATGTGAAGGGATCTATGAACATATAGATGAAATTAAAGGCAAACTTCAAGAAAAACTAATTAGAGATAAGGATTCATGTTTTTTATCTAAAAGACTTGCGACTATTAAAACAGATGTTGATATCCCTTCAAGTTTAGATGATATAAAACTAAATATCGATGAAGAAGGAATGAATGCTTTTTATGATAAATATGAAATGCGTTCTTTAATAAGATCAAATTATTCTAATAAGAAAAAAGAAGTAAAAAAATTAAATAAAGTTACTAGTATATCTGATGAATTATTTAATGAACCAGTTATTTACTTTGTATCTAATGAGTTTTCTTATTATGATAGAGAATTAATTGGTGTTTGTTTTTCAAATACTAAACAAGAATATATTGAAATTAAAGATTTATTAAAAGATAAAAAAGCTTTAGATTTTTTAAAGTCTGATAAGAAAAAAGCTGTCTTTGATTTAAAAGCAATTCTACATTGCTTAGATAATTACAATATTAAAATAGGTAGCAATACTGATGATTTATATTTAATGTGTTTCTTAGCTAATAACTACAATACAGATTTAAGAAGTATAATTTCAAATTACACAAATATTTCTCTACCTGAATTAAAAGATATCTTTGGAACTATAAAAAAACCTTTAGAATATTCTTTTGAATCACTATCATCTTATATTCAAGAAGTTTCAGAAAACTTATATAAAGTATATATAGATGTTCAAAAAGAATTAAAAGATAAAGAGATGGTAGATTTGTATAAAGATATTGAGCTTCCACTAGTATATGTATTATATGATATGGAAAAAACTGGTGTTATTTGCGATGAAAAGGAGCTAGATGAAATAGCTTTAAATACCAAAAATAAAATCGATAATTTAGAAACTAAGATTTATAAGTCTGTAGGACATGAATTTAATATTTCATCTCCTAAGCAACTATCAGAAGTTTTATATGATGAATTAGATCTTCCTGATTTAAAAAAAGGTTCTACTAATGCAGAAGTATTAAATAAATTAGTAGATTATCACCCAGTAGTAAATGATGTATTAGAATATCGTAAGTATACAAAACTATATTCTACATATGCAGAAGGATTAAAGAAATATATTGGTAAGGATTCTAGAATCCATACAATCTTTTCACAAACTATTACACAAACTGGTAGATTATCAAGTTATGATCCAAATCTACAAAATATATCGGTAAGAGATGATGAATCTAGAGAGATTAGAAGGGCATTTAAACCTAGCGACAATAATGTCTTTATAAGTAGTGATTATTCGCAAGTTGAACTTAGAGTTTTAGCTTCTTTAGCTAATGAAAAGAAGATGATTGATGCATTTAATTCGGGAATAGATATTCACACTAAGACCGCTATGGACGTTTTTGGTTTAAAACAAGAAGATGTTTCTGATATTGATAGAAGACACGCTAAAGCTGTAAACTTTGGTGTTGTTTATGGTATTAGTGATTTTGGTTTAGCTAATCAAACACAATTATCATTTGCGGATGCGAAGACATATATTGATAATTATTTTAAAACATATCCTAATATTAAAAAGTATCTTGATTCTCAAGTTGAATTCTGTAAAGAAAATGGTTATGTCAAGACAATGCTTAATAGAAGAAGATATATAAAAGAAATATCTGATCGAAACTATATGATGAGAGAGTTTGGAAAACGTGCTGCAATGAATGCAACAATTCAAGGATCTGCAGCTGATTTAATCAAAATTGCAATGATTAATTCATATAACAAATTAAAACAAGAAAATATGAAATCTAAATTAATTCTTCAAGTACATGATGAATTAATATTTGATGTTCCTGAAGATGAAAAAGAAAAGATGGAGAATCTTATTCCAGAAATAATGGCTAATGCTTATAAAATGAAAACTAGACTTGATTATTCATTAGCTATTGGTAAAGATTGGTACGAGGCTAAATAATATGCCTGAACTTCCTGAGGTACAAACGGTTTTAGATACATTAGAAACAAAGATTAAAAACCGTAAAATAACTGATATTAAAATATTATATAAACCTATTGTTTCTTGTGATGAGAAGGTTTTTAAAAAGAGCTTAATTAATCAACGCTTTAAATCTTTCAAAAGAAGAGGTAAGTATCTTTTATTTGAAATGGATGATATCACATTAGTATCACATTTAAGAATGGAAGGTAAATATTTTATTCTTGATCAAAAGACCCCTATTAATAAACATGATCATGTGATATTTTATTTAGATAATAATCAACAATTAAGATATAACGATGTTAGAAAATTCGGTAGGATGGAACTAATTGATAAACAAGATGATTATCTTGAATTTAAAGATTTAGGACCTGAACCATTTTCTAAATTATTCAATTTGAATTATTGTAAGAATTATCTAAAAGATAAGAAAAAACCTATTAAACAAGTACTTTTAGATCAAAGTTTTGTGGCAGGAATAGGTAACATTTATGCAGATGAAATATTGTTTTCAATAAAAGTTAATCCTAAGACTAACGCAAACAAACTAAAAGATGAAGATATAAAAAATCTTATTAAACAAACTAGATTAATACTTAAAAAAGCTATTAAAGCTGGTGGTACTACTATTAGATCATATACTTCATCTCTTGGTGTTACTGGTAGATTTCAATTAAATCTAAAAGTTCACACAATGAAAACTTGCCCAGTATGTAAAAGTGAGATTAAAAAGATTACAGTTGGTGGAAGAGGTACATATTATTGTCCAAAATGTCAAAAGGAAAAAAGATGAGAATAGCTATTACAGGTACTATAGGTTCTGGAAAAAGTGAAGTTTCTAATTATTTAAGAACTAAATCTTATGATGTTTTTGATTGTGATAAATATAATGCATATTTATTAAAGAAAAATTCTAAAGCTTACATTCAACTACAAGAAGCTTTTCCTGATTGTTATGAAAAGGGGAAGCTAAATAAAAAGAAGTTATCACATAAAGTATTCACTAATAAGACAAATAAGAAGAAACTAGAATCTATACTTCATCCTTTAATACTAGAGAAATTATTTAATAAAAAAGATGATCCTTTATTTGCGGAAGTTCCTTTATTATTTGAGGTTAATTGGGATAAGTATTTTGATTATAATATTTTGGTCGTTAGTGATGAAAAGATCTTAATTAAAAGGCTAATTAATAGAGGTTTAGATATAGAAGATATTAAAAATAGATTAAAGAATCAAATGTCGGTAAAAGAAAAGATTAAAAGAGCTGATAAAATCATATATAATAATGGTAGTCTAAAAGACTTATATAAGAGTATAGATAAAGTTTTAAAAGAAACACTATGATAGGCAAAGATTTCTATAGAATTGATAAAAACAGTGATATTTCTAATGAGAGATTTAAATCTCTTATCTTTTTCTATGGACCAATGATTAAAAATGATGCTTTAGTTTTATATCAAAATCTCATCTTTCAAGAAGAAAAAACTGGTTTTGATGAACTGAATGAATTATTAGTATCTTTAAATATGTCGGTAAGTGAATTTGAAAACCTTTGCGAAGTATTAAATGAATATGGTTTACTACAAACCTTAAACAAAGATAATAAATATATCTTCAGATTAAATGCTCCATTAAGTATGAATGAATTTGTGAATGATGATATTTTAGTTAGACAATTTATTTTAAAGACATCTGGTCCTTTCTTTCAAAACTTAGTATCTAGATTAAATATTAATCAAGAATCATACAATGATTTTTTAGATGTTACAAAGAGTTTAGATACTAGCGAATTAAATGTTTGGACTAAAGATGATGAAACATTTTTAAATATAAAAAGAAATGATGATTATAATTTTAATACTTTGTTTGATGTTAATAAATTTTTAAAAGATGTATCTACTAATTTATTGCCTATGCGTTTTCGTACAAAAGAAAATCTATATAATATGGCAAAATTAGCTGATTTATATAGTATTTCTTATGATAAGATGAGAACTTTTTTACCAAAGGTAGCTAATACTGAGACAAATGTTTTCGATTTAAGTATATTAAGATATCTATGTATGAAAGCTAAGGTGGATTATACTAAAGTTGAGGAAAATGAATATAATGTCCCATGCCAAACGTATTTAATGTCTATTCAGGATGGTAAAGAACTTACAGATTATGATAAAAAGATTATTTATAATCTATCTAATAAGTATCATCTAAATATTCCAGTAATAAATGTTTTATTAGCTCACGGATTAAAGAATTGTGATAATCGTTTAATTGAAAACTATTTATATCCGATTGCTTCGGATTTATATCGAAATGATATAAAAAGTGCTGAAAAAGCTCTAGAAAGGTTAAGTAGGAATTATAATAAAAAAGTAAGTGATGATAAACTTCCAACTTATGATTCTAGTAAGAATAAACAATTAAGTTCTAAAGAAGAAGAGGAACTTTTAAGATTAATGGGTAAGCATGAATAAAGATTTAAATTTATTAAAAAACGATTTGTATATTAGAGAATTTATACAGGATAATAATTTATCTGATGATTTTCTTAATGAAAATTATAATGTTTTTTTAAGATTGTTAGATTCAAGAAAAAAATGTTTAAATTGTAATGGTTTAAATGAATGTAGACAAGGATCAAGTGGTCAAAGATTATCTTTAAGATATGATGGTGTTTTAATAGAAGAAGTTGAATATTGTAATTATGGTTTAAGTAAACAAAATAAAGCAAATTTAAAGAGTTCTTATGTTTATTGTGATATTCCTAATCATTTATTAGATATTGATTTAAATAATACTGAATTTAAAGATAATCAAAAAGAACTATATTTAAAACTTGCTTCTATACTTCATAACAAAACAAATAAGGGTTTATATATTTCTGGGGATTTAGGAGTAGGTAAAACTTATTTATGTATCGCTTTATGTAATAGTTTGGTTAAAAATGGAAATAAAGTAGCTTTTGTGAAAGTATCTAATTTCTTTAATGAAATGAGATCACTAATAGGTACTAACGAATCGTTAGATAGAAAGATCTCTATTTTGAAGAATTGCGATTATTTAGTATTAGATGATATTGGTTCAGAAACAGTATCTGAATTTGTAAGAGATGATATATTATTTCCAATATTAGATTATCGTTTAGAAAACAAATTGATTACTATTTTTACATCTAATCTTAATAAAGATGATTTATTAAGACATTATCAATATGATAGAAAAGAAAAAGCTAATTTAATGAATGCGAAAAGATTATTAGAGAGAATAGATATCTTAAGTGAAGATTATGTTTTGGATGGAAAGAATTTAAGGAGGTATTAAGATGCTTAGAAAGATAGGTATTTTGACTTCAGGTGGTGATTCTCCTGGTATGAATGCGGCAATTAGAGCTGTAACTAGAACTGCCTTAACTAATGGTATTGAAGTTATAGGTATAAAGGATGGCTATAAAGGTTTAGTTAATGGAGATTATGAACAATTTAATAGAAAGTCTGTATCTGAAACTATTGCAAGAGGTGGTACTATTCTAGGTTCCGCAAGACTTCCTGAGTTTGCTCAAGAAGAAGTATTACTTAAAGGTGTTGAAAAACTAAAAGAAAATGATATTGATGCTTTAGTTGTAATAGGTGGTGATGGCACATATAGAGGTGCTGATGCTTTAACTAAACATGGCATTAATTGTATTGCTTTACCTGGAACAATTGATAATGATATAGAGGGAACTGATTATACAATTGGTTTTGACACCGCTTTACAAACAATAGTTGATTGTGTTGATAAATTAAGAGATACTTCTAATTCACATCATAGATGTTCAGTTGTAGAAGTTATGGGTAATAGATGTGGAGATTTAGCTATCTATTCAGGTATTTCCACTGGTGCGGAAATTCTTATAACTCCTGAAACAGGATATGATGAAGAAGCGGTGTTAGAAAAACTTAGATATTTAGAAGCACAAGGCAAAAATCATGCGATTGTAATTGTATCTGAAAAAGTTTGCGATGTTAAATCACTAGCTGATAAGGTATCTAATGCTACTGGCTTTTCAGGTCGTGCAACAATACTAGGCCATATTCAAAGAGGTGGTTCTCCAACTCCTTCTGATAGAGTTTTAGCTTCAAGAATGGGAGCTAAAGCTGTTGAACTATTAGTTGAAGGAATAGGTGGACATTGCGTAGCTATTAGAAATAACGAAATCATCTCAATGCCTATTGAAGAATGCATTAACTTACCTAGAAAGAATCGTAAAGAATTCTATAGATTATTTGATAAATTGGTATAGAAAAAGGAGATTAATTCTCCTTTTTAAGTGCATCCACATGATTTAATATTACTGGTATTACAATAGGGTTTCTATTTGTTTTTTCATATAAGAATGGTTCTAATGTGTTTTTAATACAATTCTTTAAATCACCAAATGTAACTTTTTGTTTCATTGCATTTCTTAATGCATCATAAACTAAAGCTTCAGCTTCTTTAATCAAAGTCTGTGACTCTTTCAAATATACAAAGCCTCTAGATACAATACCTGGTCTACATAAGATTTTATTTGTTCTAGAATCTATACATACAATAACTGCCACTAAACCATTATCAGCTAAGATTTTTCTATCTTTTAATACAGAAGTTGATAAACCTGATATATCATTTCCATCAACATATATTGCATCTGTTTGAATTCTTGTGTTAGAACGATATACTTCGCCTTCGTGAAGTACTAAAGCATCTCCATTTGCGCATATAAAGCATCTTTCTTTTGGTATACCAGTTTCAACAGCTGAATCTACATGAAGTTTAAGCATCTTATATTCGCCATGCATAGGCATGAAATATTTAGGTTTGATAAGTTGCAACATAAGTTTTTGTTCTTCCTTGGAAGCGTGTCCTGTAGTATGCAAAGAGGAAAGTGCAGAATTTTCTAATACTCTAGCACCATTTCTCATCAATTGATTAACAATGCCACCAATATTTAAAGCATTTCCAGGTATTGCACTTGATGAAAAGACAACGGTATCTCCAGGAATAATCCTTACGTATTTATGTGTGCCATTAGCAATTCTACTTAATGCTGCAAGAGCTTCACCTTGAGAACCTGTACATACAATACATAATTTTTCAGGTGGGAATTGATTAACAAGTTCAGGAGAAATAAAAGTATCTTGAGAAACATCTATGGTTTTCATTTGCATACCTATTTCTACAACATTTTCCATGGATCTACCAAAGACACATACTTTTCTACCACATTTTTCTGCAGCTTTTAAGATCTGTGTAAGTCTATTAACGTTGGATGCAAAAGTAGAAATTAAAATTCTACCAGTTGTTTTTCTCATGATGTCATTGATCGCAGAAGCAACTTGTTTTTCAGAAATTGAAAAACCTTCTACTTCAGCATTAGTAGAATCAGACATCAACAGTGTTACTCCAGCTGCACCAATATATGCCATTTTTTGATAATCTGAATTTTGACCAACAGGTGTTAAATCAAATTTAAAATCACCAGTTTCTACGATTCTGCCATTAGGAGTATTAATTAAGACACCCAATGAATCAGGAATAGAGTGCACAGTATTAAAGAAACCTACACGGAAATGTTTTGTTTCAATAGATGAATCACAATCTATTTCAATAACTTTAGTTTGTGATAATCTTCTTCTTTCTTGTAGTTTCTTTTCAATTAAAGCTTTCGCAAATCTAGGCGCATATATCTTTTTAACAGGACAAGCCAGTAAGAAAAAAGGTATACCACCAATATGATCTTCATGACCATGAGTGATGATTAAAGCTTTAATTTTATCTTTATTTTTAATTAAGTGTGTATAATCAGGTATTACATAATCAACACCTAATAATTCATCATCAGGAAATTTAACTCCAGCATCAATGATGATAATCTCATCATCGTGCTCAAAACAATACATATTTTTACCAACTTCACCAAGTCCACCTAAAGCATATACTAAAGTATCTTTAGTGGGGTTATAGTTTGCTCCAGAATAAGAACGTGCTGAAGAGTTTTCAGAAGGATTATAATAACGTGATAAAATATTCATTTAACCTCCATTAATTGTAGATTATATTTAAAAAATCAACCTAAAAATATTTTAAAGTATTTTTTTTATTTAATCAATCATTAAAGCATTATCTTGTCGATAATAAGGATTAGTTTTATTTATATGATCATAAAAAAGCACACCTTTAAAATGATCTAATTCATGTTGTAATACGATAGCTAAATATCCATCAGCTTTTATGATGATTTCTTTTTCTTGTAAGATATCATAAGCTTTAACTTTAACTCTAGCACTTCTATAAACATATCCTTCATGTTCACTTACTACAGATAAACATCCTTCACCATTTGCTAAACATGCTTTTTCTACAGAATTAGAAATAATCTTTGGATTAACCAAAGCATATTCGCAAACTTTATTGCCTTCTTCATCTTTTAAAATAATAGCTGTCATTTTTTTAGGAATTCCTAATTGAATAGCACTAATACCAACTGCAGGTCTAAGATTTTCTTTTTCAGCTATTTCCTCAATTGTAGAATTATCAACATATTTAAGCATATCTAAAAGAAGTTGACGATCATCATCACTTATTGGTAATTCAACATCTTTTGATTTTTGTCTTATTAATTCATTATCATCTTTAATAATTGTCTCATTATTAATTAACATAACATTATTATAATACCACAAATGATGTGCTAGAATTATTTTATGGCAAGAAGGTTTTCATTCTTTTCAGGTGATAAAAGAATAAGCGTATCAGCAATCATTCTGGTTATTTTTGGTTCACTCATGATTGCTTCAGCTGAAATGGGTGAAAGTGCTGGTGATGCTTCATATTTAACATCAGTTATTATTAAACAATTCATATTTGTAGTTGTAGGTTTGATTGCCTATTATGTATTGCTAAAAATGAGAGTGTATCGTCTTAGAATGTTTTTATTCTATGCAGGATATCTAGGAATATTATTTCTGTTGATATTGTGTAGAGCATTTGGTCAAATCGGTGGTGCTTATGCTTGGATACAGATTGGTGGAGGTGTAACTCTACAACCTTCCGAATTTGGCAAAGTATTTATGATAGCTTATGGCGCAAAACTATTTGGAGTTGATCGAAAAGATAAAAATATCAATAGTTTTTTGACTTTTGGATTATGCGCTTTATTATACTTTTTTGTAATAGTTTTTATTCAACATGACTTTGGCACTGGCATTGTTTTGTTTGTGATTTGTTATTGCATGATGCTAATACCAAACTATCCACAAATTAGAAAATACCAAAGATATATGACTTTACTAATATTTGTAGCTCTTGCAGGTATGGCTGTATTATTATCTGATCCTTTCACAGAATTTTTAAAAGCACATTCAGATAATTATATGGTTGGTAGATTCCTAGCAGCTGCAGATCCATTCTTATATCAATACGATAATGGTTATCATTTAATTATGTCTTTAGTTAGTTTTGCTAATGGAGGCATATTTGGACTAGGTTATGGAAATTCAATTCATAAATATATGAACTTCCCAAATCCATCCAATGACTTTATTCTTCCAGTAATTGTTGAAGAATTAGGAATTGTAGGATTTGTTTTATTTATATTTGTTTATGGAATGATGTTATATCCATTAATATCAATGTCTTTAAAAACTAAATATTTATCTACTAAAGTAGTTACTTTAGGAGTGTTCGTTTATTTTGCAGTTCACTTTATTTTAAATGTTGGAGGTGTTTCAGGATTAGTACCATTAACTGGTGTTCCACTATTGATGATATCTTCGGGTGGATCATCTTTAATGGCTTCTTTAGCTTCTTTAGGTTTAGCACAAAGTGAAATTGAAAGAAATCTTAAATTAGAAAATGAGAATAATATCGGGCAAGTATAAAAGAACTCCAATCAAAACTCTAGAAGGTGAAGATATTACTAGACCAACTAGAGATATGGTAAAAGAAGCTGTTTTTTCTACCATCAGTATTAACTCAGATGATACTTTTTTAGATTTGTTTGCAGGATCAGGATCAATTGGATTAGAAGCACTATCTAGAGGGGCAAAAGATGTTGTATTTAATGATTCGAATATAAAAGCAGTAAAAATAATTAATACTAATTTGGATAAGATACATGAAATAAGAGATGTTTATAATCTTGATTATCAAGAGTGTTTAAGAAGAATTAGTGGAAGAAAATTTGATTATATTTATTTGGATCCACCTTATGATTTTAAAGCTTACGAAGAAATCTTTTATTACATCAATAAAAATGATGTTTTGAATAATAAGGGTATAATAATATTAGAAGTAAAAAAAGAAACAGAATTATTGAATAATTATTTAGATTATTCATTGTATAAAGAAAAAACATATGGCATAAATAAGATTTTATATTATAGAAATGGAGATTGAAATGATTAAAGCTATTTATCCTGGAACGTTTGATCCTATTACAATTGGACACTTAGATGTGATTAAAAGAGCAGCTAAGACGTATGATAAGCTCATAGTAGCAATTATGGAAAATAAGAATAAATCTTGCACATTCACTAAACAAGAAAGAATCAAGATGATAAAAAAATGTGTTAAGAATATTAAAAATATTGAAGTTATTGCAGGAGAAGGCTTAACTATTGATGTAGCTAAAAAGAATAACTGTAAGGTTATAGTTAGGGGTATCAGAGCGGTATCAGATTATGAATCGGAATTGGCTCTAGCTACAGCAAACATGGATTTAAATCCAAATATTGAGACAGTATTTTTTGTGGCTAAACCTGAACTGTCATTCTTATCATCATCTATTGCAAAAGAAATCGCTTCATTTGGAGGAAAGATAGACAATTACATTCCTTCAAGTATTATTTCTGAAGTCAGTAAAAAGCTTTATAAATAATTGTTTAATATTGATAAAAGCGCTATAAAATAGCGTTTTTATATAGGAAGAATTATTTTTTTGTTCGGTTATATAAAGGAATTTTTAGTCTTGAAAAAATTTAGCACTTTGTTATTGACAGTGCTAAAAATATGGTGTATATTAGCAATAAAAATAGTAGAGTGCTAAAGGAGGTGGCTATATGGCAATGACACAAAGAATGGTCGAAATCTTAAGAACTATTGTTGATGAATTTGTTGCAACAGCTGAACCAGTTGGATCAAAAACGCTTGTTGATAAATATGGCTTACCATATTCAAGCGCAACTATAAGAAATGATATGGCAGCACTTGAGGCAATGGGTTATTTAGAAAAACCACATACTTCTGCAGGAAGAATTCCTTCTAATAAAGGTTATCAATATTATTGTGAACATCTATTAAAAAAAGATATTGATGAAGAAGTTAAGTATGCTCTAGCTAATATCTTCGATAAACGTTCAGCTAATATTGAAGATGCAATTAAACATTCTTGTAAGATTGTATCAGAAATGACTAATTTAGCTTCAGGTATGTTAGGACCAGATGCTAAAAATCAAACTTTAGAACATATTAAGGTTTTCCAGATAGATCCAAAAACTGCTGTGTGTGTATTTATAACAAATACAGGACACACTCAAAATAAAACATTTAATTTCCAAGATGAAGTGACAATAGAAGATATACAAACTTGTACAGATATTCTAAATGATAGATTAAAAGGAACTCTAATCTATGAACTACCTGAAAAGTTAGAATCATTAAAACCAATTCTAACTAAGTCTATCCAAAGATTTGAGATGTTATATAACGCATTTGCTGGAGCATTTGTAAAGTTTGCATCTGAAACATTATATTTTGATGGAACTACAAATATGATGTATCAACCAGAATATGCTGATGTTGAAAAACTAAAAGAATTAACAAAATTCTTTGATGATTCAAAACTATTTAGATCTTTGGTTGATAAACAAACAGGTAGTGGTGATGTTATGGCAGTTACTCCTAAAGGAACTGAATTAGTTTGGAAGGATGATATTGCGATTGTTTCTAGTGAAATAAAAATATCAGATAATCCTAATGAAAATGCAAGGTTGATGGTTGTTGGACCAAGGAGAATGGAATATTCAAGAGTTGTAAATTTATTAGATTTTATATCTAAAGCTATTGAAGATATGTTCAACTAGAAAGGAAGATTATGGCAAAAAAAGATAAGAATATTAAAGTTGAAGATGAAGTAAAACAAACAGAAGAAAACGATATAGAAGAAATAGTTGAAGATATCAATGAAGAAAATGAGGTTGAATTACTTCAAAAACAAATTGATCAATTAAAAAATGATTATGCAAGAGCTTATGCTGACACAGAAAATCTTAAAAAAAGATTGATGGCTGAAGCTGAGCAAACTAGAAAATATCGTATTCAAAGCTTTGCAAAAGAAGTATTACCAGTTATTGATAATCTAGAAAGAGCTTTACAAAACGAAGTACAAGAAGCTGATGAAGGATTTAAAAAAGGAATACAGATGATATATGATCAATTGATTGTAGCATTAAAAAATGAAGGCGTTGAAGAAATAGATTGTTTAAATAAACCATTTGATCCTAATACAGCCCAAGCAATTATGCAAGAGAAAAAAGAGGGTGTGGAATCAGGTTTAGTTATAGAAGTTTTACAAAAAGGTTATGTATTAAAAGATAGAATTTTAAGACCAGCAATGGTTAAAGTAAGTGAATAAGGAGGATTTTGAAAATGAGTAAAATTATTGGAATTGATTTAGGTACAACAAATTCATGTGTATCAGTAATGGAAGGAAAAGAAGCTAAAGTCATTACTAATCCTGAAGGAAATAGAACTACACCTTCAGTGGTTGCATTTAAAGATGGTGAAATAGTTGTTGGTGATGCTGCAAAAAGACAAGTCGTTACAAATAAGGATTCTGTTTCATCAATAAAAAGATTGATGGGTTCTTCTGAAAAAGTTCATGTAAATGGTAAGGATTATACTCCACAAGAAATTTCAGCAATGATCTTACAATATATGAAAAAATATGCAGAAGATTACTTAGGAGAAAAAGTTGATAAGGCTGTTATTACTGTTCCAGCATACTTTAACGATGCTCAAAGACAAGCAACTAAAGACGCTGGTAAGATTGCCGGTTTTGAAGTAGAAAGAATTATCAATGAACCTACTGCTGCTGCTTTAGCGTTTGGTATTGATAAAGTAGATCAAGAACAAAAAGTTCTAGTATTTGACTTAGGTGGTGGTACATTTGATGTTTCTATCTTAGATTTAGCTGATGGAACATTTGAAGTATTAGCTACTGCAGGTGACAACCATTTAGGTGGTGATGACTTTGATAATGTAATTGTTGATTGGATGGCTGATGATTTTAAAGCTCAACATCATGGAATTGATTTAAAAGCAGATAGAATGTCTCTTCAAAGATTAAAAGAAGCCGCAGAAAAAGCTAAGAAAGATTTAAGCTCAATGGTACAATCACATATTTCTTTACCATTTATCTCTGCAGATGAATCTGGTCCATTACATTTAGAAATGGATTTAACTAGAGCTAACTTTGATAAGATGACTAAACACTTAGTTGATAGAACTGTAGGACCAGTTAAACAAGCTCTAAAAGATGCAGGTTTAACTCCAAATGATATTGATCAAGTATTATTAGTTGGTGGTTCTACTAGAATGCTTTCAGTTCAAGAAGCTGTAAAAGCAGAACTAGGTAAAGAGCCTAATAGATCTGTAAACCCTGATGAAGTTGTAGCTATGGGTGCTGCAATTCAAGGTGGTGTTATTGCTGGTGATGTTAAAGATGTATTATTGTTAGATGTTACACCTTTATCATTAGGTATTGAAACATTAGGCGGTGTTATGACTGTATTAATTCCTCGTAACACAACAATTCCTACTCAAAAATCACAAATCTTCTCAACTGCTGCAGATAATCAACCAGCTGTAGATATTCATGTATTACAAGGTGAAAGACCTATGGCAGCTGACAATAAAACATTAGGCAACTTCCAATTAACTGGTATTGCTCCAGCAAGAAGAGGTGTTCCTCAAATTGAAGTTACATTTGATATAGACGTAAATGGTATTGTGCATGTATCTGCATTAGATAAAGGTACTAATAAGAAACAAGAAATTACTATTACTAATTCTTCTGGTTTATCAGATGCTGAAATTGAAAAGATGGTAAGAGAAGCTGAAGAAAATAAAGAAGCTGATGATAAGAGAAAAGAAGAAATCGAATTAAGAAATAAAGCTGAAAGTTTCATTGCGCAAATTGATCAACAATTAGAAACTGAGAATGCTAATGTCACAGAAGAACAAAAGACACAAGTTAAGGCTTTAAGAGATGAACTTCAAGCAGCTATTGATAGTAATGATTATGATAAATTAAGAAGTAAATTAGATGAACTTGAAAAAGCTGCTCAAGCTATGTCAGAAATGATGTATCAGCAACAAGCTGCAAATCAAACAAGTGAACAAACTAATACAACAAATAACAATGATGATAATGTTGTAGATGCTGATTTTAAAACAAAAGAATAATGAGTTTTAATAGAAGGGAGGTACTATGGCTAACAAGCGTGATTATTATGAAGTACTAGGTTTATCTAAGGGTGCTAGTGATGATGATATTAAAAAGGCTTATCGTAAGTTAGCCAAAAAATATCACCCCGATGTAAACAAGGCTGCCGATGCTGAAGAGAAATTTAAAGAAATAAATGAAGCCTATGAAGTATTATCAGATTCTTCAAAGAAAGCTGCTTATGATCAATTTGGTCATGCAGGTATGGATGGTTTCCAAGGTGGATTTGGTTCTGGTGGTTTCTCTGGTATGGGCATGGATGATTTATCAGATATCTTTTCAACCTTTATGGGAGGTATGGGTGGTTTTTCAGGATTTGATTTTGGAAGATCATCATCTTCAAGAAGAACTGCTCCTATGAAAGGTGATAATCGCTATATGAGCATGGATATTGATTTTCTAGATGCAGTTCATGGAGTAGAAAAACTTGTAAATATTACCGTCGATAAAATGTGTAGTCATTGCGATGGAACTGGTGCTGCATCAAAATCAGATATAGAAACATGTCCAACATGTAGAGGTAGTGGTAGAGTTACAAGACAATCAAGAACTCCATTTGGTGTAATTCAACAACAAACAATTTGTCCTGATTGTAGAGGAAATGGTAAACACATTAAAAAAATATGTCCTCATTGTAATGGCCAAGGATATAACACCACTAAAGAACAAGTTGAAGTATCTATTCCTGCTGGTATTAACACAGGTCAACAAGTTCGTCTTCAAGGATATGGTGAAAGAGGTGAGAATGGTGGCCCTAATGGTGACTTATATATTGAAATTAGAGTTAGACCACACAAACACTTCACTAGAGATGGAAACAATATTCATATAAGTGTTCCAATCTCGGCAATTGATGCAACTTTAGGAACAACAGTTGATGTACCTACTGCATATGGCGATGTTGAACTAAATGTTCCTGCAGGTACTCAACCAGGACAACAACTAAGACTTAAAGGTTATGGTATCAAAGATCTAAGAACAAATAATCTTGGTGATCAATATGTTGATATACAGATTGAAATTCCAAAGAAGTTAACTAAGGAAGAAAAAGAGTTATATGAAAAAATAGCTCATCGTAAAAAAGAATCTGTATTTGATAAATTTAAAAAGAGTTTTAAGTAGGCTAATGCCTACTTAAAATAAACATTATTATTAGCACTCATAAATAAAAAGTGCTAAAGGAGGTGACTTATGAATCCGGAAATAATGACTCAAAAACTTCAAGAAATACTGATGAAGGCTTTAAGTATTTGTAAAGAGAATGATAATTCGGAATTATCTAGTGAACATATGATGTCAGCCTTTTTGAATAATGATGACATTATAGATTTATTGAATAGTTTTAAAACTGATGTATCTAAATTAAGAAATGTAAATGAAACATATTTAAATAAATTAGTTAAAACTGATTCAATTGAAAATCCTACTGTAAATAGATACTTAGCTAATTCATATAATGAAGCACTTAATAAATCTAAACAAAGAAAAGATAAATATATATCTATGTTTGATATGTTTATTGCAACTTTGTTTAATAATTCTTCAGTGTGTGAGGAATTAAGAAAATACTGTGGTTTTTCAAGAAATGATATTGAAGATCGATATTCTTTAGAAAGGGGTGGAACCATGATTAATAACCAAGAAGATGAAAACAATCTAAATCCTTTAAAAAAGTATGGAAGAAATTTAGTGGATGATGTTCGTAATGGAAAGATAGATCCAGTAATAGGAAGAGATGATGAAATAAGAAGAGTTATTGAAATCCTTTCACGTAAAACTAAAAACAATCCTGTACTTATAGGTGAACCAGGTGTTGGTAAGACCGCAATTGTAGAAGGACTCGCATGGCGTATCTTTAATAATGATGTTCCATTAGGTTTAAAAGATAAAGACTTAATAGAGCTAGATATGGGTTCTTTAATTGCAGGCGCTAAATACCGTGGTGAATTTGAAGAAAGATTAAAAGCTGTACTAAAAGAAATAGAAAATGCTGATGGAAAGATTATTCTATTTATTGATGAGATACATAATCTTGTAGGAGCAGGTAAAACCGAAGGTGCAATGGATGCTGCCAATCTTTTAAAACCTATGCTTGCTAGAGGAGAACTAAGATGTATTGGTGCAACTACATTTGATGAGTATCGTCAATATATTGAAAAAGATGCAGCTTTAGAAAGAAGATTTCAAAAAGTTTCTGTTGAAGAACCTAGTGTAGAAGATACAATTTCTATCTTAAGAGGTTTAAAAGATCGTTTTGAAGCGCATCATGGTGTTCAAATTAAAGATGATGCAATTATAGCAGCAGCAACTTTATCTAACAGATATATTTCAGATAGATTTTTACCAGATAAGGCTATTGATTTAATCGATGAAGCTTGCGCTTCAACTAGAGTTGAAATGGATTCTAAACCTGTTGAGTTAGATGAATTAACAAGAAAAATTGATACTTTAGAAATTGAAAAAATATCTTTAAAGAAAGAAGTTGAAGATGAAAAAGCAAATAAACGTCTTCAAGAATTAGACAAAGATTTGCAAGAACTAAAAGATAAGAAAAAGATTTTAGATGCTAGATGGTTAAAAGAAAAAGATGATTTAGGTAAAGTAAAACAAATTAAAGAGCAACTAGAAAAAGCAAAACTTGAAATGTATGATGCTCAAAATAATGCTGACTATGAAAAAGCATCTAAATTACAATACGAAACAATTCCTTCTTTAGAGAAAACATTAAATGAATTATCTAATAATCAAGATGAATCTAAAATGCTTTCTGAAGTTGTTGATGAACAATCAATCGCAAAGGTTGTAGCTAAATGGACACATATTGATGTTTCAAAACTTATGTCTTCAGAAAGAGAAAAATTATTACATTTAAAAGATCAATTAGCTTTAAGAGTAATGGGTCAAAATGAAGCTCTAGATTTAGTAAGTGATGCAATACTTAGATCTAAAGCTCAAGTTTCTGATACCAATAGACCTATTGGATCATTTCTATTCTTAGGTCCTACTGGTGTAGGTAAAACAGAAGTTGCAAAAGCACTTGCTGAACAATTATTTGATGATGAATCTAAAATTGTAAGAATTGATATGTCTGAATATATGGAGAAATTCTCAGTCTCTAGATTAATAGGAGCTCCTCCAGGATATGTTGGATATGATGAAGGTGGCCAATTAACTGAAGCAGTAAGAAGAAAACCATATTCTATTGTCTTACTTGATGAAATAGAAAAAGCTCATCCAGATGTATTTAATATTCTTTTACAAATCTTAGATGATGGAAGAATCACTGATTCAAAAGGAGTTACTGTTGATTTTAAGAACACAATAATTATTATGACTTCTAATTTAGGCTCTCAATATGCTTTTGAAACAGACAATCAAAAGAAACAAAAAGAGTATGAAGAAATAGTTAAATATACATTTAAACCTGAATTCATAAATCGTATTGATGAAATAATTATCTTTAATCCATTAGATAAAGATGTTATTAAACAAGTAGCTAATAAGTTTATTAATATTTTGAAGAATAGACTTGCGGAATCTGATGTTGAGTTATCTATAAGCAATAAAGCTATGGATAAAATTATTGAATTAGGTTTTGATGAAACATATGGTGCTAGACCAATGAAAAGACATATTCAAAGAGCTATTGAATCTTTGGTTGCTAAATATTTATTAGAAAACTATGATGCAAAAAAGATTGAAGTGGATTTAGATAATGATGAATATGTTATAAAAAGATTAGATTAAGTGAGATTCTCTCACTTTTTCTTTATTATAAGATTATGAACAGCATTAAGCTATATCATTCAAGTTTTGATATTATAGAAAAACCAGATATTCATTATGGAAGAAAAAACGCAGATTTTGCACAAGGCTTTTATTTATCTGCTGAATATTCGTTTTCTATGATCTGGTCTAGAATTAGAAAAGATCAAGATGTTTATATTAATAAATATGAATTATTATTAGATGATTTAAATATTAAACAATTTACTAGAGATCTAGAATGGATTAACTATATCATTTCAAATAGAAATAATATAATTAAATCAGGAGTAAATGATGAATATTATAAATACATTATTAGATATAAATATAAGTGATATGGAATCTTTAAAAGAATATTGGAATATAACAATGGTATTAAATCACAATGTGAAGATTTGATACATGAATTTGAATTGGATACTAGTTTTACAGTAAACAATGAAACACTATATATTATATTGGGGTTAAATACATCAACCATTTATTCAACTAAGTATAATGATAAAGAAATATCTGTATTATGTATTGAAGGCAAGATTTGATTATTTAAAATCATTATTAGTTCATGAGTATAAACATTTTATTAGAAAAAGATTACTCAATAAAGATATATTTAAAGGAGATTAGTATGAGAAGATTTAATATATTAATATGTTTGTTATTGATATTTGTTATTTTATCTGGATGTAGTAAAAAAGATGATTCATCTATTGATTCTGGAGGTACTGATATGAATTATTCTAATGATTCAAGTGATTTTGTATTACTTAGCGATGTAATACCTGATGCAATATTAGAAATAAGATATTATTCTACATATAATTTTGTAGGAGAAAGAATTGATGGATATGAAGAGCCTTTAGCTTTTCTAACAAAGCAAGCAGCTGAAGCTTTAAAAAAAGTAAGTGATGAATTAGTTGAAAAAGGATATCGCTTAAAAATATATGATGCTTATAGGCCTCAAAAAGCAGTTGATCATTTTGTAAGATGGTCAAAGGATATAAATGATACAAAAATGAAACAGTATTTTTATCCTGAACTTGATAAATCAGTGCTATTTGAACAAGGTTATATAATGGAAAAATCAGGACACTCTAGAGGCAGTACTATTGATTTAACATTGTTTGATATGAATTTAGAAAAAGAAGTGGATATGGGTGGAACATTTGATTACTTTGGTGAATTATCTCACCCGGATTATAAAAACATCAGCGAAGATCAATACAATAATAGAATGTTATTAAGAGAAGTGATGGTTAAATATGGTTTTAAACCATTAGAAGAAGAATGGTGGCACTTCACTTTAGAAAACGAACCTTATCCTGATACATATTTTAGTTTTCCAATAAATAGTAATTCATTAAATAAAAAATAATAAGAGATTAAGAATATGAAAAATGTGAGTATAGTGCAAAGGACTAGCCATTGGCTTATCTATAGCTGTAGCAATTAGTATTAATTTATAGAGATTTAGATATATTAAAATTTGATGAGGTGTGAACAATGGATGATTTTGGAATTAATGAAATGCTTGAAATGCAAAAAACGCTTCAGGATAAGTATAAAGATATATGGGAAAAGTTATCTGCTGAAGAAGGGCAAAATAAATTGCTTTGGATGATTGGAGAAATTGGTGAAGTAATAGATATTATCAAGAAACATAGTGGAACAACAGCTTGCCAGGATAAAGAATTGAGAGCCAAACTCATTGAGGAGTTAGCGGATGTTCTTATGTATTACAATGATGTTTTACTTTGTTACGAGGTATCAGCAGAAGAATTAAGACAAGCTTACATAAGTAAGTTTGAAAAGAATATGAAACGCTGGTAAATTCAAGTTTGTTACCTTGATTAATAACATTAATAAAAATCAACCGACAATCAACCAACAGTTCCTGTTATAAATGCGTATTACCCCTTATATTAATCTCAAGGAGGGATAATCTTATGAACCAGATTAAAATAGGTAAATTCATAGCAGAATTAAGAAAAGAACAAAATATGACTCAATCAGATTTAGCTGAAAAGCTAAATATCAGTAACAGAGCTGTTTCGAAATGGGAAACCGGTAAATCTATGCCGGACACCGGAATCATGCAAGAGTTGTGTTCGTGTTTAAATATTAGTGTCAATGAATTGTTATCGGGTGAAAGAATCAGTGCAGATGAGTATAATATTAAAGCTGAAGAGAACCTGATTGCCTTATCAAGACAAAGTAATAAAAGAAATAGTGGTTATGGCATAACTTCTATTCTAACTTTAATCTTTGTTGTATTGAAATTAACCAATAATATAGATTGGCCATGGATATATGTATTTTCGCCAATCTGGATATTTCTGATTGTAGCAAGTATTTCTTTTTTGACAGTACTGATTGTCGGAAGGATAAAAAAAGGAAAATGGTAAATTCCAGTTTGTGATGGAGAACAAATAAGATATGACAACGGAAGAATTATGGGAAAAATCTGGTCTTACTGGGACTTATGAAGCGTGGTCTTTTGGAGAAATGCCAGACAAGTTGGCGGATTTAGTTCTGCAGAAAATCAAAACTGCAACCTGTTCTGCATATGACTTGTATCTGATTGAAAATGAGCCACTTCCGAAGGTAGGAAATTATAGTATTATCTTGAATTCAAAAGAGGAAGCAGTATGCATTATTAAAACGATTAAAGTATATGTGACAGAATTCAGAAATGTTTCTAAAGAGCATGCTTTCAAAGAAGGAGAGGGCGATCGATCTTTAACATATTGGCGTAAGGTTCATGAAAGTTTTCTGATAAATGAACTTGCTTCTGTGAATATAACTTTTAACAAGAACACAAAAGTGGTTTGCGAAGAGTTTGAAGTGGTGTACAAATAAACCGGAATTTGAAGGAGGAACTCACATGGAATATATCAAAGTAACAAAAGAGAATCTAGAAAAAGAACACATTTGTTGTGCTATCTCCAATAACAAGGATATCCAGGTTTCATCGAAGAAAGCATGGCTTGAAGAGAGGCTTGATGATGGTCTTGTATTTCTGAAAAGTACAGAAAGAGGCAAATGTTTTATTGAGTATATTCCTGCAGAGAATGCATGGAATCCGATATATGCAAAAGGGTATATGTATATCGATTGTCTTTGGGTGTCAGGTTCATTCAAGGGGCATGGATATTCAAATGATCTTTTGAATGCATGTATCAAAGACAGCAAAGAAAAAGGTAAGAAAGGGCTCTGTATCCTGAGTACCACAAAGAAAAAACCATTTCTTGCTGACCCAAAGTTTTTGACATATAAGGGTTTTTCTGTGTGCGATGAATCGGATAATGGAATCCAGTTATGGTATCTGCCATTTTTACCTGATGCAGAAAAACCAAAATTCAAAGAATGTGCCAAGCATCCTAATGTTGATGAAGATGGATATGTTCTTTTCTATACTAATCAGTGTCCATTTAATGCAAAGTATGTACCAATAGTTGAAAAAACCGCAAAGCAACATAATATCAAATTCAAGGCAATCCATATAAAAAGCAAGAAAGAAGCACAGAATGCTCCTACACCAATCACAACATATGCACTGTTCTATAATGGGGAATATCTGACAAATGAGCAGATGAATGATACGAAATTCCTGAAACTATCAGCTCGTTGAATTCTGGTCTAACTAATAGTATTTAATTGTCACTTGCTACAATCATAATTGAAAGAGAAAGATAAACCGAAATTAGTGGAGGAAAAAGACTATGCCATTTGATTATAAAAAAGAGTACAAGGAATTCTACATGCCAAAGAATAAGCCATCCATTGTGAGTATCCCAAGCATGAACTATATTGCAGTTTCTGGGCATGGTGATCCTAATCAGAAAGATGGTCAATATAAACAAGCTATAGGTCTTCTATATGGGATTGCCTTCACAATAAAAATGAGTAAGAATGGTGAATATAAAATAGACGGATATTTTGATTATGTAGTTCCTCCGCTTGAAGGATTTTGGTGGCAGGATGGTGTAGAAGGAATCGATTATGCTCATAAAGAAAAATTCAAATGGATTTCTGTTATTCGTCTACCAGATTTTGTCACAAAAGCAGATTTAGACTGGGCTGTTGATGAGACTACAAAGAAGAAAAAGACAGATTTCTCAAAGGTTGAATTTCTAACATATAATGAGGGCTTGTGTGTACAGTGCATGCACATTGGTTCCTATGATGATGAGCCTGCAACAGCAGAGTTGATGCATAAGTTCATGGAAGAACAGGGATACACGTTGGATATTACTGAACAACGTCTGCATCATGAAATATATTTGAGCGATGCCAGAAAGGTTGCACCAGAGAAGTTAAAGACTGTTATTCGTCACCCGATTAAAAAGGTTTAATGGATTTCGTATCTATGGAGGTAAAAACATGTTACAAGTATTAAAAACGAGGTTTCAGGAAAACAAAAATATTCATGCAGATTTGAACTGGCAGGATGTAGAGAAACGTTTGCTTGAACATCCCACATCCTTAGAGATATTGAAAAGGATGGAGGAGAGTGGTGGAGAGCCAGATACCATCGGTTATAATAAGAAGACGGGAAAACTTATTTTCTGCGACTGTTCAAAAGAATCTCCTTCAGAACGCAGAAGTTTGTGTTATGACGAAAAAGCATTATTAGCACGTACCAAAAACCCGCCATCAGGAAGTGCTGAACAAAAAGCAAAAGAGATCGGCATATCAATCATGAGCGAGGAACTCTATCGCAGACTGCAAAGTCTCGGGGAATTTGATTTGAAAACGTCAAGTTGGATCGCTACGCCGGATGATATTCGCGACAAGGGCGGTGCATTGTTCTGCGAACGACGTTACGGAACGGTTTTCACATTTCATAACGGGGCGGATTCGTACTATTCAGTGCGCGGGTTCAGAGGTTATACTCTTATATAAATTCTAATTTATCTAATAACTAATAATAATTTGTAGTAACTTGCTACAATTGTAATTGAAAGAGAAAGACAAATCGGAGTTAATAAGTATGAATTTAGAAGAATTAAGAAATGATATTTGTTTGAAGCAGAAGAAGGGATTACCTTTTATTATGACTTCTGTTGTTATTTGGACATTAATATCAATAGTATCTTTATTAGATATTCCTGTTTCGTCAAAAAACATGTTGGTATTTTGTTGTTCTGCGGTGTTAATGCCTATATCAATGCTTATAGCAAAGATTATTAAGGTTAATATCTTCTCAAAGGAGAACGCTTTAGGAAATTTAGGCTTTTTATTTACAATGAATCAAATGCTATATTTGCTTATTGTCATGTGGGTATTTACTGCTGTACCAGAAAAAATGGTTATGGTATATGCGATGGTATTCGGTGCTCACTTGCTTCCGTATTCTTGGTTGTATAAATCAAAAGCATATATGATGTTTGCAATCATAATACCATTTATTGCATTGATACTAGGTATTATGTATAATGCTTTAATAGTTGCGTTAGTGTTAACTGTTATAGAAATATTATTTACTTTTATTCTTGTACAAGAAGTAAAACAATTAAGAAAATAGCAATTCCGATTTGCAGAGATGCCGTTGGTAAGAGAGGTATGCCATGATACTTGAAACGAAAAGATTGATCCTCCGACCGTGGGAAGAAAGCGATGCGGAGAATTTATTTAAATATGCAAGTCATCCTGATGTGGGA